>ERZ795047.4711-NODE-4711-length-11393-cov-4.329952_pt1 | contig 11393 bp, 11 predicted proteins | sample MGYA00375131_ERZ795047 | MGnify/ENA primary metagenome ERZ795047 (study PRJEB30176, sample SAMN05720228) | activated sludge metagenome | isolation source: Anaerobic digester | place: Japan | collected 2015-05-20 ... | reverse complement strand
CTTCCAGGTCAACATCCTCATCGCCTGGCCGATGGTCATCCTCGGCGCGCTGCTCGCCACGGTCGCGCCGTGGGTGGGCTTCGCGATGATCTGGTTCGAGCTCATCATCAACAACGCCATGCACACGGTCGGTTTCCAGGGCGAGAAGCCCAGCTACAACCCCGGCCTGGTCACCAACTCCTTCCTCCTGCTGCCCTACGGGATGTGGGTGCTGCTCACCGCCACCGGCTTCTTCACCCCCCTCGACTGGGTGCTCTCGGCCCTCCTCGGCGTGGGTATCGCCGCTGTCCTCGGGCTCAAGACCCGCGGTCGGCTCGCCCAGCTGCGCCCCGTCCAGGCATGACCGGTATGCCGACGGGTATGCCGACAGGGATGGCCCCGACTCCGGCCGGCGAGCGGGTGATCAACCGACATGTCGCGCTGCTCTTCCGGATGGGGGAGCGGTACCTCAACCGACAGCTCGCGGGCAGCGGGGTCACCAGCGGCACCGCTCCGCTGCTGCTCGAGCTGAGAGAGCAGGGGCAGCGACAGCTGACCACGATCGCCACCGCGATCGGGGTCGACAAGGCGCACGTCACCCGCTCGGTCCGGGCCCTCGAGAACGCGGGCTATGTGGCGGTCAGCCCCGGCGCCGGGGGAGGGCGCAGCCTCAGCGTGACGCTCACCCCGTCCGGGGAGGAGGTCGTCATACGGATCGAAACAGCGATGCTCGCGTGGATCGACATCGTCAGCGCAGGGGTGGAGCCGAAGGAGCTGGCGACGGTCAACGCGGTCTTCGACCGCTTCTACACGAACGCCCGAGCCCACCTTGAGATCGCGCCGGCGCCGTGAGGTCCGGGGGGCCACCGCAGCCACTGGGCCGGAGGGAAGCCGGCCTGACCGGTGGGGTGGGCGTCGAGATCAGGTGGGCCGGGTCGCGAGGCGGTCGAGGACGGCGTTGAGGACCTTGACCTGATGGGCGGTGACGGCCTCGCCCCACTGGTTCTCGGTCGTGAAGATCAGCGTTCCGCCGGACAGCCGCAGCGAGAACCGGTCGTCGTGCCGGGCGCTTCGGGCGTGGGTCGACGGCGGCCAGCTCTCGAGCATCCTGAGCAGTTCGGGGGTCAGTACCCCGTCGGGGTCGGTCAGGCTGAGTGACGCGCCAGGGCCACCGTCGCCGCCCGCGGCCACGGAGCCGCCGGCGGCCACTGAGCCGCCCGCGGGCCTGGGACCGCCCTTGCCGCGTCCCCGCCACCACGATCGGGCCGCCGACAGCGCCCCGAACAGCAGGTCCGCCTCCGTGCCGGAGGACGCGACCTGCGACGGCCCGCCGCCGACGACGAACGACCCGGCATACGGAGTTGAGCACCCGAGCGCGCTGGTCGCCGGATAGTCGGTGTCGAGGTGACCATCGACGGTGAGCTCCCACTGCACCTGGCCGCGGGTGCCACGGAAGACGGCGCGGAAGTCGTTCCCGTCCCAGCCGGAGTCGACGTGCGCGCCGTGCCCCCGGGCGAACGGCTCGACCCAGGCGGTGGGCAGCCTCGCCTCACGGTTGGGTGCCATGGCGGCAGAGTATGACGGCGCCTGCCTTGCTGCCAGTGGGTACGCCCGACCCCACCAGTTCGATGGCACCGGGTCTTGGGGTGGCCAGCAGCCAGGCCCGTTCGTCCCGCCGCTGTCCGCGAGAGGGTCCGACGAAAGGATGACGCACGGTGTCCCTCCCTCGGCCGACGACACCCAGGCCGACTCGCACCACCGTGGCAGGTATGCGCCTGCTCCTCACCGCCGTGGTCATCGCCGTCTCGCTGAGCATCGACCTCAACGCGCTCGCCGTGGTCGCGCTCCTGTTCGCCATCGTGGTGCCGTTCGAGCGGCTCTTCCCACGCCACCGCCAACGGCTGCGTCGCCCGGCTGTGGGCACCGACCTCGCCTACGCCTTGAGCGCCCCGATCCTGCAGGTCCTCGGGACTGCGGGTGCGATCCTCGTGTCCGTCCTGTCGCTGTTCTGGCTGCCGGCGCTGGTGTTGCGCCCAGCAGTCGAGGCGCTACCAGACGGGGTGCGCATCGCCCTGGGGATCCTGCTGTTCGACCTGGTCTCCTACTGGGCGCATCGCTTCGCCCACGAGATCCCGGCCGGGTGGCGCTTCCACAAGGTCCACCACTCCACCGAGCAGCTGGACTGGGTGAGCGGGTTCCGTGGGCACCCCTTCGACGGCCTGCTGCTGGCCCCGCCGATCGTCTTCCTGCTCGCCGCCGGCTTCTCCGCCGAGCTCAGTGGCGTGCTCGCGGCGGTCCAGTTCGGACTCGGCCTGTTCCTGCACGCCAACGTCCGGTGGCGCTGGCGACCGTTGCATCGGATCGTCATCACGCCGGAGTTCCACCACTGGCACCACTCCAACGAGCCGGACGCCCACGGGACCAACTACTCCGTCGGACTGCCGCTGTGGGACATCATCTTCGGCACCTACCGGGTGCCCGCGGATCGCCGGCCACGGCGGTACGGCATCGACGAGCCGATGCCCACGGGCATGCTCGCCCAGCTGTGGGAACCACTGCGCGACCTGCCTCGCCCCCCGGCGGTCGCGCGCCACCCCTGGCGGTCCACCCGCCTGGGCTGGCGCTGGCTGCGGCACACGGTCGCCGCGATGCTGGCCATCCTCGCCCACCCTCGCCGTCCGCGCCTGGGTGTCGTCCCCACCGCTGGGCGTGCGGCGGACGCGATCCAGACAGCCGGTGTGCGCTGACCCACCTACGATGACGAGGTGCGAGGGTGGATGACCTGGTTGCGCACGGCGCGCGGAGCCGCGGCCGCCGATGTGGGGCTCGCCTTGGCCGTCGCCGCCCTCGGGGTCACCGGACACCTTCTGGCCCTGGGCAACCCGATGGTCGAGGCGGCTCCCGCCGGTCCGGTCATCCTGCCGCTGGCCGTCGCGGCCGGGGCCGTGCTGGGGTGGCGTCGGCGACACCCGTTCCGCACCCTGGCCGCCCTCGTCGTCATCGTGCTCGTCGCCGCAACCGTCCACGAGCCCGGCCTGTATGCCGCGCAGCTGGCCGCCGGGTGCATGCTCGCCGCCCACGCGTTGGGCCGCTGGTCGAGCCGGCGGGTCTGGGTCTGGGTGGCGCTGGGCGTGCTGGCCCTGGTCATCGGGGTCGGGGCCGGCGCATCATCTGGGTCCTGGGCGTCGGCAGCTGCGTTCGCGGCGGCCATCGTGGTCCTCCCCGGGCTGCTCGGCGCGATCGGGCGGGTGCGCGCGGCATACCTGGCCGAGGTCGAGCAGCGCCTCGCGGACGCCGAACGGGAGCGCACCGAGAGGGCCGAGGCGGCGGTCGGCGCCGAGCGGGCCCGGATCGCGCGCGAGCTGCACGACGTCGTCGCCCACCATGTCAGCCTCATCGGGGTGCAGGCCGGGGCGGCCCGTGCGACGCTCGACCGCTCCCCCGAACGGGCCCGGGCGGCCCTGAGCTCGATCGAACAGTCCAGCCGCGAGGCGGTCCACGAGATGCACCGGCTGCTGCACGTACTGCGTCCGGTGGGCGGCGAGGCTCCGGGCAGCGGGGCCCAGCTCAGCCCGCAACCCACCCTCCCCGACCTGCCGGCCACCGCGGCCCGATGGAGCCAGGCGGGCCTGGAGGTGAGCCTGCAGCTGACTGGCCCGATCGACGCCGTGGACCCGGCCCGCAGCACGTGTGCCTACCGGATCGCCGAGGAGGCCCTCACCAATGTCGCCCGGCACAGCAGCGCCACCGCCGCCTCGGTCACCGTCACCGTCGGCGATCAGGTCACCGTCGACGTCCTCGACCCCGGTCCGGCCCGCGTCACGACCAGCCCGGGCAGCGGGCGCGGCCTGGTCGGGATGCGTGAGCGCGCCGCGATCTTCGGCGGGACCGTCTCCGCGGGACAGGACGGCACCGGCTTCCGGGTGACCGCACGCCTGCCAAGGTCCACCGATGGCTGAGTCGGGCCGTACGTGGGGGCCACCGCGGGTGGTCATCGTCGATGACCAGCCGATGATGCGGATCGCCCTGCGCACCATCCTGGACGCGCACGGAATTGAGGTGTGCGGGGAGGCCGGCGACGGCGAGCAGGCCGTGGCGGTCGTGCGCACCACGGACCCGGACGTCGTCCTGATGGATGTGCGGATGCCCGGCCGCGACGGCATTGCCGCCACCGCCGAACTGACCGTCCAGGCGCCGTCGGTGCGGGTCATCGTGCTGACGACCTTCGATGACGACGAGGTGCTCTTCGGCGCGCTGGACGCCGGGGCGAGCGGTTTCTTGCTCAAGAACTCCCGGCCCGAAGCGCTCGTGCACGCGGTGTATGCCGTCGTTGCCGGCGACGCGGTGCTCGATCCGGCCGTCACCGCCCGAGTGATGCGGCGCGCCGAACGCCCCACCGGCGCCCCGAACGTGGCTCAACGCCTGACCGACCGCGAGCTGGACGTGTGGTGGCTGATCGCCCAAGGGTTCTCCAACGCCGAGATCGCCGCCCGCTTGCGGGTCACCGAGGCGACCGTCAAAACCCACGTCTCCCGAGTGCTCACCAAGCTGGGCGTGCGCGACCGGGTGCAGGCGGTCATCGCGGCATACCGCAACGGCCTGGCCACCACGACCCGGCACGTCGCCCCGCATCGCGACCAGGCCCACGACTGAGGTGACGGTCCAGCCAACCGTCGAGCCCACATCCACCCCGGCGACCACTCCGCCGTTCACCGGTAGGCCTGGCGGCCCGCGCCGTCACGTCCCGGGAGACACCGCGGTCTGCCTCGTCAGGACTGCCGACGGCGCCCGACGAGCCCTATCGTGGCCGGATGCAGATCCGGCGGGGATACGCGCTGGGCGGAGTCGCCACCGGGGCCTTTGGGACCGTGCCGGGGCTGATGCTGTTGCCCTACCTCACCGAACGGTTGGGCGTCGCGGCGGCGCTGGCCGGAGTGGTCGTCTTCCTGCCGAAAGCCTGGGACGTCGTGCTCAACCCGATCGCCGGGCGGATCAGCGACCGCTCCACCCACCCGGCCGGACCGCGCCGACCCTTCCTGCTGCGGGCTGGGCTCGCGCTCGCCGGCTGTTTCGCCCTGCTCTTCGCCGGGCCCGCCCAGCCGCAGGCCCTGGCCACCGCGTGGGTGGTGGTGGCCTTCCTGGCGTGCGCGACGGCATACGCGTTCTTCCAGGTCCCCTACGTGGCGATGCCCGCGGAGCTGACCGACGACCCGGCCGAACGCACCCGGATCATGTCCTGGCGGGTCGCCGTGCTCGCGGTCGCGATCCTCGTCAGCGGGGGCCTGGCGCCGATGGTGCGAAATGCGGTCGGCCCGGAGCGTGGGTATGCCGCGATGGGCGTCTTCGTCGCGGTGCTGATCGCTGGAGGTGCGCTCGGGGCGTGGTGGGGCACCCGGCACGCGCCGGTGCGGGCGGTGGCCGCGGGCGCGGGCGGGCTGCGTGAGCAGCTGGGGCTCGTCGCGGGGAACCGGGCCTTCCGCACGCTGCTCACCACCTTTGTCGTGCAGGCGCTGGCGACCGGGGCGATGCTCGCGGGCGTCGACTACGTGGCCCGGCAGGTGCTGCGTGACCCTGGCGCCGGGTCGGTGCTCTTCGTCTGCTTCGTCGGGCCGGCGATCGTCTGCACCCCGGTTTGGGAGCGGGTCTCCCGCGCGCTCGGCAAGAAGGGCGGGTATGCCGCGAGCTCGCTCGTCCTCGCCCTCGGCGCGGCGCTGCTGATCGCCGCGCGGTCACTGCCCGCTGTTGGGGTGTACCTCGCGGTCGCGGTCGTCGGCATCGGGTATGCCGGCGCGCAGCTCTTCCCGCTCGCGATGCTGCCGGATGTGGCTGCGGCCGACGCGGCACGGACGGGGGAGAACCGAGTCGGGGTGTTCACCGGGGTGTGGACCGCCGGGGAGACACTGGGGATGGCGCTCGGGCCGTTCGTCTATGGGCTGGTGCTGGCGGCCGGTGGGTATGTGTCCTCGACGGACTCGGCTGCGGTGCAGTCCGACGCTGCCGTGTGGGCGGTGACGCTCGGGTTCTCCGCGGTGCCCGCCGTGCTGGTGCTGCTGTCGCTGCTGGCCTTGCGGGGCTACCGCGTGGAGAGGATGGCTCGATGAGCACTCAGTTGACCGCTGAGCAGGTGCGTGAGCGCCTGGTGTCCCTGCGCGAGCACGACCTGCCTACCCACGGGGGCCGAACGCTCGCCTACGTCTATGACTCGGGGCGTGCGGAGGTGGACCTCGTCGCCCGGGAGGCGCTCGCGGCATACGGCGGTTCGAACGGGCTGGACCCGACCGCGTTCCCTTCGCTCGCGGCGATGGAGCGCGAGGTGGTGGGCTTCGCGGCCGGGCTGCTCGAGGCGCCGGCGGGGTATGCCGGGACGGTGACCAGCGGGGGCACCGAGTCGTGCCTGCTCGCCGTGCTCGCGGCGCGCGACGCCCGGCCCGAGGTCGCGCGGCCACAGATCGTCGCACCGACGACGATCCACGCGGCCTTCCACAAGGCGGCGCATCTGTTCGGGCTCGAGCTCACCCTGGTCGACGTCGACCCGGTCACCTACCGCGCCGATCCCGCGGCGATGGCCGCGGCGCTGACCGACCGGACCGTCCTCGTCGCGGCGAGCGCACCGTCATATGCGCATGGGGTGGTCGACCCGATCGAGGTGATCGCCGCCGTGGCCGCCGAGCGGGGCATCCGGTGCCATGTCGATGCCTGCATCGGCGGTTTCGTCCTGCCCTTCCTGGACGCGCCGCCGTGGAGCTTCGCGGTGCCGGGTGTGACGAGCGTGTCGGCCGACCTGCACAAGTACGGATATGCGCCCAAGGGCGCCTCGCTGTTGCTGCACCGGTCGATGGCGCTGCGGCATACCCAGTTCTGGGCGACCGCGGACTGGCCGGGCTACGGGGTGGTCAACTCGACCCTGCAGTCGACCAAGTCCGGTGGGCCGCTGGCCGCCGCGTGGGCCACCGTCTCGATGCTCGGCCGGCAGGGGTATGCCGCCCTGGCCGCCGAGGCGCGCGAGGCGACCCTGGCGATCGCGGCGGGCGTGGACGGCATACCTGGGTTGCGCGTATTGGTGGCGCCCGACTCGACGCTGCTCACGCTGGCGACCGATGACTCGTGCGATGTCTACACGATCGCCGACGAGCTGCTGGCGCGGGGGTGGTACGCCCAGCCGCAGCTGCCCTATCGGGGTGGGCCGGCGAGCCTGCATCTGACTGTGTCGGCGGCGACCGCGCCAGGCGTCGCGGATGTGCTGGCGGCGCTGCGGGAGGCGACTGCGGCGGCGCAGGCGGCCGGGCCGGGCGCGGTCGACTCCGGCATCGCCGGTGTGCTCGGCTCACTCGACCCAGCGGGTCTCGACGATGCAACCCTAGGCGGGCTGCTCGCCGCGGCCGGGCTGGCCGGCGGTGACGGCGGTCTGGCCCTGCCAACCCGGATGGCGCCGATCCACGCGCTGCTGGGGTCCTGCTCGCCCGGCGTGCGCGCCGCGCTGCTCACCGCCGTCATCGAGCGGGTATGACGTCACCTGCGTGACAGCCCTGGCGCTCGACGGAGCCGGCGTCCACGCGGGTCTTCGGGGCGGTCGACCTGGCCGGATCGGGCCCGGCTACACCTCGTGGTCGTGGATGAGGTTCGCGGCAATGAGCTGGGAGCGGTCGGCGAGGATGGCTCGAGTCTGGGTGTCGGCGAGGACGCGGTGGTCTTCACCGAAGATGATGGCTCGGTCGGTGAGGTCCGCCAAGGTGTGCAGGTCGTGGGTGGCCAGGACGACGGTCTTGCCCGCCTCACCGAGCTGGGCGATGAGGTCGATGAGCCAGTGCTGGGTGCGCGGGTCGAGCGCGGCCGTGGGCTCATCGAAGAGGATGACCTCGGGATTCATGACGAGGACCGAGGCGAGGGCGACCTTCTTCTTCTGGCCACCGGAGAGCTGGAACGGGGTTCGGTCGGTGAGGTCCTCGATCTCCAGCATGTCGAGGACATCGGCGGTGCGGGCCGCCGTCTCCGCTGCGGAGAGGCCGAGCTGAAGGCAGCCGAAGGCGATCTCCTCGCGCACCGTGGCCGAGAAGACCTGGACGTCGGAGTTCTGGAAGACAATCCCCACCCGGGACCGGAACCTGGCGTTGACGGCCGGGTCGGCCAGTGACTCCTCGGTCAGCGGTTGACCGTATGCCGACAGCTCCCCGGACGTGGGGAAGACCAGACCGTCAAGGATCTTCAGCAGGGTCGACTTGCCGGAGCCGTTGGCGCCCAGCAGGGCGATCCGCTCCCCCCTGCGGATCTGGAAGCTCACGTCATCGAGCGCAGGGTAGCGGTCGAGGTAGGTGTAGCCGAGCCCTTTGGCGTGGAAGACGATCTCGGTGTCTGCCATGGCGTGGGTGCCCGTGTCGGCGTCGGTGCCCGGACGCGGGTCAGCGGAGAAGATGGTCGCCCCCGACGATGACGACCGCGACCATCAGCGAAGCGGCCAGAGCCAGCAGGTCCATGCCGGAGGCGCGGAAGCCAGTGAGTGTGTGGTGCTGGCCGGCATACCCGCGGGCCGTCATCGCCTGGTGCACCTCTTCGGACAGGTGTCCGGCCCGCCCCAGCAGTGTGCCCACGGCCGCCCCGACGAACCGCCGGTCGCCCGCGGTATGCGCGACGGGCTGCACCGTGCGCGCCTTACGGGCCAGGACCATGTCCAGCACCGAGCCGAGCAGGACGAAGAGGTAGCGATAGGCCATGGCAATGACCATCACGAAGATCCGTGGCACTCCGAGGGCACCGAGGGCGGCCAGCAACCGGTTCCACGAGGTACTGATCGTCACCAGCAGCACCAGGGAGACCGAGCACGCCACCCGCAGGATGACCAGACCTGCCGAGGTCAGGCCTTGTGAGGTGATGCCTTCCTGCGCGCCGTGCCACGTCCACAGCGGGACCAGGACCTCGCCCGGAGTGATGACGGACAGGGTTGCCGGCGCGAGGGCGACCGCGGTGAAGAGCGGGACGAAGAGCCAGACCCGGGTGACGAATGCGCCGACCGACACTCCTCCCGCCCAGGCGAGCAGGACCAGGCCGAGGTAAACCACAGCCAGCGTCACCGGAGTGTGGACCAGGGCAACGCCGAGGAGCAGGACGACGAGCGCGACGAGCTTGATCCTCGGGTCGATCCGAAAGAGCACTCCGGGCCGGTCGCCGCGTGGGTCGGCGGACTCGGCATACATGGCCCGGCGCACAACCTCAGCGCCGTCACCCGGCGTCTTTTCCAGGAAGGCGGCCCGCTTTCGCCGTCCGACGCGGCCCGTGCCTATGGGCTGCTCACTGGAGACGAGCCATGCGGGGGCCGGCTTGAGCACCCGAGCGGTCACGAGTGAACCTGGACGGGCGTGCGGCCACTGCGGCCTCGGGTGGTCCAGACGAACAGACGTCCGGCGGCGTACACCGCGATCCCGACGATGGCGATGCCGAGCACCGCGCAGACCCAGTAGGCCAGGGTGGCATTCTGGCCGTCCGCGAAGCCGTAGTCGCCGAGCAGGGTGTGGCTCCAGAAGCCCGCGTAGCGCTCCATCCCGGCCGGTATGGCGTCCAGGCCAAGATCGGCGAGCGGCAGATCGTCCGGAGCGTTCTCACCGAAGGCGCCCCCCGGAGCGAGCAGGCCAAGCGGAGAGAGCGCGGCGAGCAGGACGACGAAACCCACGGCCACCCGCGCGGGGCTGAGCAGACCCGGGGGGCGGCTGGGGGTCGAGCTGGAGCTCGGTTCGCCGGAGAGGCCCGGGTGCGTCGCGGCGAGGGCCGATGGGTTGGCCCGCACGAGATATCCGAAGACCCCCGCCGTGAGCACGGCCTCGACGGGCCCGGCAACGATGACGTGGGCCAGCGCCATCGCGGGGATGGACTGGCTCAGGTGGTACGGAGAGTAGAGCGGCGCGCCGGCCGCGGTGTGGAAGAGGTCGGGTTGGATGCCGAGCTCGATGGCGGTCGCAAGGCCGGCGGCGTTGATTCCGACGAACCCGGCAAGGCCTGCGGCAACCACGCGGCGGGTCGCGGTCAACGCGCTCCTCCCCGCGATCAGCCGGTACACGGCATACCCGACGAAGGGCATGAGGATGGCCATGTTCACCACATTGGCCCCGTAGGCCAGGACTCCGCCGTCGCCGAACAGCAACGCCTGGAACAGCAGGGCCACGGACACGGCGATGACCGCAGCCCACGGTCCCAGCACGATGGCAATGATCACCGCCCCGACTGCATGTGCGGTCGTCCCGTCCGGGATCGGGACGTTGAACATCATGACCAGGAAGCTCACCGCGGCGAACATCGCGAGCAGCGGCACCTGCTTCGTCCGCAGGACGGCGGAGACCCGCCGGGACGCAACGGCGAGGGTCGGAACGGCGACGGCATAGGCGGCTGCGCAGGTCTGCGGGGACAAGTACCCGTCCGGGATGTGCATCGTGGTGTCCTCCCTCGGCGCCGCGCTGTCGCTCGATACTCGATCCTAATGCAACAGATTCGCAACTGACCCGGCTGAGGTTTGGTCGGCCGCCCGGTTCACCGCAGCACTGCACGGGCCGCACAGCCCCGAGAGCGCCGCGTGGGTGGGGTCCAGGACGAACTCGTACTCGTGTGCAAGTCGCTGCGCGGTGTGATCGAGGACATCGGGTGGAAGGTCCACGACGCGGCGGCATCTGCGGCACTGCGCGTGCGCGTGCGACCCGCTGCTGTCGACGAGATGGTATGCCGTCGCACCGTGGCCCAGGTGGACGTGCTGGACGATGCCGAGCCGGGCGAAGGTGTCGAGGGAGCGGTAGACGCTTGCCAGGTGGACGGCCGGGTCGATGTCGGTGACGAGGTCGGCGACCTCCTCGACGGTGAGGTGTCCGTCGGCATGGTGGAGGACGGTGAGGACGGCCCGACGCGGAGCTGTCATGCGCTCGCCCCGGTCGCGGAGCCGTCGACCGACCCGACTCAGGATCGACTCGAGTCCGCGCACCTCGGCCTCCGAGCTCGTCGATATGCCGCCAGCCGGTTGGTGCTCATCGCTGCCGTGCGCCACGAGAGCGATTGTGGCACCCGGTCGGACCCGCTGGTCAGGCGAGGGGAGCGCGCGGGCACTCGCCCATGTCTGTTCAAGCGCGGTAGGGCCCGGCGCCGACATGGAGTAACCCGGCCGGCCGCATAGGGCTGGCGTCGATCGCCGCGCCGAGAGCAAGGGGCCCGCTCATCGCCGCCGACCAGGGGGAACAAGGGCGGCATACGGAGAGTTGAGTCTGATGAACGCAACTTTGCGGAGTCTGAAGTTGACAACCTCAACCCAGGTTCCACACAGTTGAGTCCAGAACCATCAACCCAGGGCGCGACCACACCGGCGGGCCCACGCGACTCCTCAGGAGAACCACCATGGCACGTGCGGTCGGCATCGACCTCGGCACCACCAACTCGGCCGTCGCCGT
>ERZ795047.4697-NODE-4697-length-11410-cov-5.104976_pt1 | contig 11410 bp, 6 predicted proteins | sample MGYA00375131_ERZ795047 | MGnify/ENA primary metagenome ERZ795047 (study PRJEB30176, sample SAMN05720228) | activated sludge metagenome | isolation source: Anaerobic digester | place: Japan | collected 2015-05-20 ... | reverse complement strand
AAACCTTGGCCCAACCATCCTCGCGCAGCGTCTTCATCCCGTGCGTGAGCGCAATGTCGCGGATCTCGGTCGAGGACTTGCGCGCGATGATCGCCGACTCAATGTCTTCCGTGACCACCAGCAGTTCAAAGAGTCCGCCGCGACCGCGGTATCCGGTCTTGGTGCACGCCTCGCACCCCCCGGGCACCCAGACGGTCGACTTTTCAGGCGGGTAGGCCAGGTCATACCACTTCATGTCCAGCGGGATCTCGCGCTTGCACTTCGGGCAGAGCCGCCGCACCAGACGTTGCGCCATGACGCCGGCCACCGCCGACGCCACCAGGAACGGCTCCGCGCCCATATCGATCAGACGTGCAAAGGCACCCGCCGCATCGTTGGTGTGCAGCGTGCTGAACACCAAATGGCCCGTCAGCGAGGCGTTGATCGCGATCTCCGCCGTCTCGCCGTCACGGATTTCACCGACCATAATGATGTCCGGGTCCTGACGCAGGAAGGCGCGCAGCGCGCGCGCGAAGGTCAGTCCGATGTCCTGCCGCACCAGCACCTGGTTGATGCCCGGCATCTCGTACTCGATCGGGTCTTCGGCCGTCAGGATACGCACCTGCATCTTGTTGATCTCGTGCAGGAAGGCGTAGAGCGAGGTCGATTTGCCGGAACCGGTGGGGCCGGTCACCAGGAAGATGCCGTTGGGGCGGTTGATCAGCTTGACCACGTGGGCATAGTCGAAATCATTAAAGCCGAGATCGCACAGCTTGACGAAGTTGCCGGCCTTTTGCAGCAGACGCAGCGAGATCGACTCGCCGTAAGCCGTCGGCATCGTGGAGACACGGATATCGATGTCATCGTTGTTGAGCCGCACACCGATACGGCCGTCCATCGGCAGCCGCTTCTCCGCGATATCCAGATTCGCCATGACCTTGATACGCGAGATGATCGCCGCCTTCAGACGGTTCAGTTGCGGCGGCACATCCACCTTGTGCAGCATGCCGTCGATCCGGTAACGGATGCGCAGCTCGTCCTCCATCGGCTCGACATGGATATCGGTCGCGCCCTGGCGGTCGGCTTCCGCGATGATCTGGTTCACGAACTTCACGATCGAGGCCTCGGCCCCCATCTCGTTCACATCGATTTTGGAGATGGAGGCCAGATCGGCGTCCACCGCGTAACGGCCGTCCTCGATCATCTTCTCGATCGCGTCGGCACCCACGCCGTAATACTTCTGGATCGCCTTGTTGATCTCTTCGCGCGGGCTGAGCGTCACCCGGATCGGGCAACCCGCCGCCAGCCGCAGACCGTCCGTCATGCCGGTGTTGAACGGGTCGCAGGTGACCACCGTCAACACGCCATTTTCGACCGACAACGGCAACACGTTATACTGGTACACCGCGCGCGCGGGCAGCTTGGTGAGAGCCTCGTCTGTCGGCCTGACCTGCGCCAGTTCGGTGTAGGCAAAACCCAGCACCTCGCCGATCTTGCGCAAAAAGTCATCCTCGCGGGCCAGGCCCAGGCGCACCACCACGCCCGTGATGCCCGTGCCGTCCGAACGGTCCGCCGCCAGCACATGCTCGATCTGGAGGTCGGTAAAGAGTCCCGTTTTTTTCAAAACAAGGGCTGCAAATGCATCCGGCTGACCGGCCATATCGGCTCACCTTTCACCAAAAAAGTCCGTTTCCACAAAAAGAGATTCTTAGTATAGAGCAGAGCATGCGCATTTTCCATGCCTAAAAAGGGTGTAGCGCCCCGTACGGAGCCCGTCTCGGCAGACAGCGGTCCAGGGGTCAGCGAGACCAGGCTCGGGAGTGCCGGCAGAACCGGGAGTGCCGGTGATATCCGAAAGAGGCAGGCGAGACGCCTGCACCACGGGAAGGAGGAAACGCTCAACGTTCAACCTCCAACTCTCAACCTACCCCCTCCGCAGGCGGACGGCTGCCAAGACGGCCAGAAAGTCACACCCCCGGCGACTTTCTGTCACCCCGCCGTTCGCAGTCAACTCCCAATTCCCAGCGTCAGCGGTGAGGCGGCGGTATCCCGTCGCCTCCACCGCGTTGTCGGGGCTTGTCTTCATCCCAATCGCTATCGGGATCGGGATCGGGATCGATTGGGTTTCCGCCGCAGGCCGATGTTCAACGGTATCGATGGGCGGGCGCGCAGCCATGGGTCCCGCGCCGCGCGATGGACGCCCTCCCGCCGCGCAGCGATCTCGTAGACCCACGCGACGCAGCCGATCTCCAGCCGGTAGACATCCGATCTCTCGTGTCCGAGTGCCATTCGGCGTTCCTTCGGCAGCGACAGCGATCCCGATAGCGATTTCGATGGCCCCAACTCCTCATTCCTCCTCGGCGTGCGGCTTCAACCCTTCAACAAAGTTGAATCGTTGAATCGCTCTCATCGATTCCATATTGAGCGTCCGCGTCATCCATGTTACATTGCGTCCCATGTGGTTGGCACCTCCCTAAGCGAAGTCACACCACCAAAGCCAGAGTGGTGAAATGGCAGACACAGCGGACTTAAAATCCGCAGGCGGGTGAAACCGTCGTGGGGGTTCGAGTCCCCCCTCTGGCACCAGCATAAGGAGGCGATTGTGATTACAAAACGTGATTTTTTAAGACGCATGGGGATCGGAGTTGCCGGGCTTGCGGCTGGAAAGGCTGTGGGCGATGAACCGGTCGCCTTGAAGTCTAAGTTGCCACCTGGGTCAATCGGCGACCCGAAGAATCCCAGCTTCGGACGCAATATTTTCCCGCTCGAACCCACGATGACGGACGGGCCGAGTTGTCGAATTGAAAATGGCGAGGTGATTGAACCGGCCCATCGGATCCCCATCTTTCACGAGACGGATGTCGTTGTCGTCGGCGGTGGATCGGCCGGTTTTGCGGCAGCGATTGCGGCACGGAGAGCAGGTGCGAGAGTCGCGCTTGTGGAACGCTATGGGTCACTCGGCGGACTCTTCACGAACGGTATGGTTCTGATCATGCTCTCCGACTGCCGCAAGGAGGCGGGGGGCGACTGGACGCTCGTGACCCGCGGGATCTGCAGCGAGTTCATGCACCGTGCGTATGCCATGGGGGCGGACGTATCGACGTTCGAACCGGCGAAATCCGGCAACAAGAAGAATCTGCAGCCGACGGTCGACCCCGAAGGGGCCAAATACCTGATGGACAGGATGATTCAAGAAGCCGGCGTCGAGATGTTCTTCCACTCCTGGGGTGTGGATGTCATTCAGGACGGAAACACGGTGATGGGTGTCGTCTTTGAGTCGAAGCAGGGACGGCAGGCCATTCTCGCGAAGCAGATCGTCGACTGCAGCGGTGACGCCGACATGCTGTTCCGGGCTGGCGGCGACTACCGGCAGATCACCCACAGCATCGGCCATGACGTGCTGTTGGCGAACATGGATCGCATCAAGGAAGGCGCAAAAACGCCGGAAGGACGGCCGCGTAAATGGCCGACACGCTCGAACACCGCAAACAAGTCGATGTGGTGGGGAAATGTCCGTGTTCCGCCCTTGGACCGTCCCGGAAACGGCTTGGATGTTCGTGAATTGACCCGCGCGGAAATCGAGTTCCGGAAGTTCTGGTGGGAAGAAGTGCGCGAGATGCGCAAGACACCGGGCTGGGAGGAAGTCTACATCGCGGCGACCACTTCCCAGATCGGCCCGCGGGCCACACGCCTCGTCGATACCGAAATCGTCGTTGACCGAAAGATGATCGCGGACGGCAAACTGGGCGACGAGACGATCGGCTGGTTCGGACATGACGGTGCCCATGCCGCCTGGGCGGTTCCCTACCGGGCGATTGTCCCTAAGAAGGTGGAGAATCTCCTGTGCGCGGGCCGTTGTCTGGGCGCGGGCGACACGATTGACACGTTCCGCCTCATCTGTCCGTGTTTCGTCACAGGGCAGGCGGCCGGTGTCGCCGCGGCCCTGTCCGTGCGCAAGGGGACGTCACCGCGGTTGCTCGCCTACTCCGACCTTCGGTCCGAGTTGCTCAAGCAAGAGGTCTTCCTGTAAGCGCCGGAAGACAGATGGTTGGCGCGGCCATCATCTCCTCGGCATCCAGGACCGCACTCGGCACTCACTGCGCGACAGGGCAGGGAAGTACCATGAATGCTCGGGAATCCGTGACTTTCAGGTCTTTCTCTGCCAACGGATGTTGCCATCGCGGCGAGAAGGAGATCACGTTGATGGGTGGCTCGCCTGTCCGCATGACCTCGTTGTCGGCAGCCACGTAGTCCTGACCAACGACCTCGTGCTGGCCGGCGGCAAGTTAGGACTGCCGGCGGAGACCACAATGAATTTTACTCTGGCCGGTTCCATGACGGGCACGGGCGACTCGGCGACTGCACGGCGCCGACGCCGGACGGACGCAAGGCGAAGCTGCTGGTCGAAGCTCGGGCAAGGCTCGAAGTCAGAATGCCGGTGGTTCCCGGCAGCACGGACGGCCAGGACGTGGCGGACCGCCACAGGTATCTGCGGCCGATCGGCATCCGGGAAGAGGACGTGATGGAACTCGAGTGCCTGGATCTCGCGCGGCCAAAGTATGCCGCGCTGGGGCTGCCCGGCACCCTGCCGAAAAAGCCCCTGTAAACGGTTTGCGGTGGCAAAGCGCATGCCGTTGTGCTTCAATACCGACCGTTCATTCTATGACGAGGGGGATCTAATGATGACACGTTTTCGCGTTCGTGCCTTGCCGGCCGTTGTCCTGTTTTGTGCGCAGGCCGTACTCGCCTTTTTGCCGCCTTCAGACAAACAGGAGGGCGTGACGCTCCGTATCGAAGGCTTTGTCGAACAATCCACTCCAGAGCGCTTCCAAGCCGAGAAGGTTCCCGCCGACCAGCCCCTCGCCTTCACCGTCACACTCGTCAACGAACGCGCTGAGCCGGTGGGCGGCACCGTCAAGGTCTGGCTGAACGATGACTGGCAGATCGTCGGCGATGATGCGTTCACGTTGAACGCCGAACCGGGCCGAAGCGCCTCCGTCTCTTGCACGGCGAGGGCCAAGCCCACGGTCCTGAACGCGCTTTATCCGATCCACGCCCGCCTCGCCCTGACACTCGACGGTCGCGAGACCGTCCTACACCCGATTGCGATCTTCGATGCGGTTCTGCCCGCTCACACACCAGCGCCTTGCGAACATCGCGAAGTGCGGCTCAACGATGGCGTGCTGCGGCTCGATGCCAAGGTGGATCACCGGGTCTTTATTTCGCAACGCGGAAAGACGCGCGAACTCGGCGTGAATTTTTCCGGCGCGGATGCCGAAAGCGGCACGCACATGAGCCGCGCCCGCGTGACGCGCGGCGGCATAGAGCGTGCGGGCTTCATGGTCCACCCCCCTTACCGCGGCGGCGCCGGTGAAACGTGGAACGATTTCCGGCTGGCGCTGCCGGCCGGCAAACCCGCATTCCTGAACTTTTTCACGGCGATCCGCGACTCCTCCCCCACCGAGCCGCCCAGCGACGGCACCGAGCACAAAGTCTTCGTGACCGGGGCGGACGGCACAACACGCGAGCTCTTCTCGCGCTTCAGCGCCAGCAAAGTGTGGGAACCCGCGCAGGTTGATCTGAGCGCCTATGCCGGCCAGAGCATCACGCTGCGTCTCTGGACCGGCCCGGGCCCCAAGGGCAACACAACGTGCGACCAATGCTGCTGGGGCGACCCGGTGGTGACGGCCGGCTCCCTGCCCGCGCTGGCGGACGAGGCGGCGTGGCAGGCGCTTGAGCGGACGGCCGTGGCGCGCGCCCGCGAAGCATGCGCCAGCCGTTTCGGTGCCGGTTCCGGCACGTTCCGGCTCGATGCCCGCGGCCAGCGCTTCGGCGCGGCGGTGGCGCTCGGCCGGCAGGGGCTCACCGATGGCGTGTTTGCCTTTTCCGACGGCACGCGTGACCTGATTTACCGGGGCTTCGCATGCGACATCGATGGTGCCCCGGCCGGCGGTGTCGAGAACGGCATGCCGGTGCGCGCCGTCGAGACGCGGCGCGGCTGGCGTTCGTGGCGCGTCATCCATCGTGTCGCGACACCCAATGGCACGGTGCCGGTGCGCGCGACCCTTTGGGCCGAGGGCGGCGCCCTGCGCGTGGCGTGGGACATGCCGGGCGTCCAGCGCGACCGCCGCGGCACGCCGCGCTTCACGCGCCTCAGCCTCGGCGCGGCACAACTGCCGGTCTGGCGCGTGTATGCCGGATTCGGCAACGTGATCGAAAATCCCGGCTCGTTCACCTTGACCAGCGGGGGTTTCTCCTTGAGCACGCGCCATGTCGGTGCGGATTACACCAATGGACTTAGCCTGGTGCAGGCGAGCGACATCTTCCCTGACCGCCTGGTTCATGTTCCCGAGGCACGGCGCTTCGCTCTGGAGACACACCACGATGCCGCCTTCTTTTTCGTGCCGTCCGCGCAGGGCGCCTTCGCCGCCGCACGTGCCTACCGCGACGTGTGCGGGTTTGAAAAAGGGCCGGGGCTCAAGACTTTGGGCGGACGTATGTGCATCGACCAATGGAGCGGCGACTATCGGGAGGCGGCGGAAGGTCTGCGGCAGGCGGCGCGCTACGGCGTCACCGACGCGGTGTTTGTGAAGCACGCATGGCAGCGTTGGGGATACGATTATCGGCTCCCCGAGATTTATCCCCCTGCCGGCGGACTGGAGCCGTTCCTCGAGATGCGCAAGGCTGCCCAAGAGGCCGGCATGCTCTTCTGTCCGCACGACAACTACATCGATTTCTATCCCGACGCGGAGGGATACAGCTACGACCACATCGTCTTCGATGCCGATGGCAAGCCCGTGCGGGCGTGGTACAACAAGGGGCGGCGCGCTCAGAGTTACCGCTGGCTACCGCACGCCTTCACGCCATGGATGACCGGCAACATGCGGCTGATGCGTGATGGCTTCGCGCCGGACAGCCTGTTTATCGACGTATTCACCGCGATCGCGCCTTTCGACTACTATGACCGCGCCGGTGTCTTTTATGACAGGAATGTCACGCAGAAAGCGTGGCGCGACGCCTTTGACACCTGCCGCTCAATCCTCAAACGGGGCGCCCCCATGATCAGCGAAGCCGGCACCGACGCCCTGATCGGCTCACTCGACGCAGGTCAGTCTGACCACTTTCCGGCTTCGCGTTGGATGAAAGAGTTCGGCGAGTCGGACCGTACGCCGTGGCACGACATGGCCACGCACGGGAAAATGGTGTTGTTTGCTGGCGGGCTAGGCCCGCGTTACAGCGCGCTGGACTGGGAGAAGAAAAACCGGCCGGAACACGGTTACGGCAGCGACGACTATCTCTCCAACACCGTGCTGGGCGGGCGCAACCCCATGTGCGACGGCCCCTTCTCGCGCCGCACGGTCATGACCTACTGGCTGCTGCACGACGTGTGCGCCGCACTCGCTGCCGAGACATTTGAAAGCCACCGGTTTGGCGATTCGATCTATCAGCAGCACACCGTCTTCAGCGGCGACTGCAAGGTCTGGGCCAACCGTGGCTCCAACCAGGTGTGGACGGTGGCCAATGGTCTCAGGCTGCCGCAGTACGGTTTCTATGTGCAGACCCCCCGTGCCGAAGCCGGCGTGGTGCTGCTCGACGGCCAGCGCGCGGGGTTCGCCCGTTCCGAGAAAAGCTACTTTGCGGATGCGCGACCGATCTCCAACCCACTCTCACGCATGAACGTCGAGTCTGCCACCGTATCGGGCACGTATCTTGGTGATGGCGTGTTCGACATGGTATTCCAGTGGAACGTGCTGAATCCGCCGATCGAGGGGTATGTGCCCTTCCTGCATATCTGCAACGATCAAGCGAAGCATGGCGGTGCCGAGCAGATCGCTTTCCAGCAGACGATGCAATTGGATCCCGCGGCCTTCAAGCGTGCAGGCACCTTCACGGCCACCGCGCGCCTTGCCATACCGGCGTCGCTGCCAGCCGGCGATTACCGCATTCGCTATGGCCTCTATCGTCCCGGTGCGGGCGACCGCATGGCGATCCGCGGGGTGAACGACGGCGGCCACCGTATCCGCGGCGGCGTGATGACCGTCACCAAGAGCGGGAACACGTTCACGAGCGGGACCTTCACGCTGGAAACCGAGAATGAGAACGAAAGCCTTGAATTGAACATCGCCGGGAAGAGGCTCAACTTTGGCCCTGTCGCCACGGACGGCGCGTTCCGGCTGCTGCATGGCGAGCGTGGTGCGTGGACACTCATCCCGCTGCCCGGCAGCAGGCCGTTCAAAGCGGAAATCACACTCAGCGCGTTCGGTGGCGCCCGTGCACGCGTCAAGGCCGTGGAGACACTGGAAGCCCAGCACCCGGCAGCCCGTGCGGCCGAGTGGTCGCAGGATGGCGACACGCTCCGGCTGGCGTGCGACGCGCAGGCCTTCGGCTATCGCATTGTGTTTGAGTAACGAACCGGCTTCACCGCAGACCGCAAGCGCCCGCGCAGCCTCCCATGCGCGAAGCCGGGCAGGAAGGCGCGCCGGCGCAATCGCCGCACGCCTTGGGAACTGCTGTCGTCGGCGCGAACGTCGAAAGCTGTTTGGTCAGTTTCCGTGCGCCGCAGGCGGGACAGGTTGCAGGTTGAGCGTTGAGCGTTCTGGCCAGATGCTCGAAGGCATGGCCGCAAACAGAACAGGCATATTCGTAAATCGGCATGCGGGAAAGATAACCCATCGACGGGGGTGTCGACAAGCCGGCGCTGGCGGGTCTGGCAACAAAGCACTTGCGCCACGGGCATAAGGTGCTATGATGAGAAACCGTTTTTCGTCCTGCTGTGCCGTTGTCGGAACGGAGAGCGGGTGCGAAGTTCATAACCTGAGGAGTAATTGAAATGGCGAAGATCGATTTTGGCGGTGTTGTGGAAACCGTCGTCACACGCAAAGAATATCCTTTGAAGAAGGCGCAGAAGGTTCTCAAGGATGAAGTCATCGCCATTATTGGCTATGGCGTGCAGGGTCCGGCGCAGTCGCTCAACATGCGTGACAACGGGATCAACGTCATCATCGGCCAGGACAAGCGTTTCGCCGGCGACTGGAAGCGCGCGGTGAAGGACGGCTTCAAGCCGGGCAAGACGCTGTTTGACATCGAGGAAGCCTGCGAAAAGGCCACGATCGTCATGTTGCTCGTGAACGACGCCGCCATCAAGCAAGTGTGGCCGCGCATCGCGCCCTACATGACCGCCGGCAAAGCGCTTTATTTCTCTCATGGCTTCGGGTACGTCTACAACAAGCTGACGGGCGTTAAGCCCGGACCGGAAGTGGACGTGATCATGGTGGCCCCCAAGGGCTCCGGCACCTCTGTGCGCCGCAACTTCCTGGCGGGTGTCGGCATCAACTCCAGCTTCGCCGTGGCGCAGGACGCGACCGGCAAGGCACTCGACCGCACACTGGCGATCGGCATCGCGGTGGGCTCGGGCTATCTTTTCCCGACGACCTTCGATCACGAGGTCACCTCTGACCTCGTCGGCGAGCGCGGCGTGCTGATGGGTGCGCTGGCCGGCATCATGGAGGCCCAGTATGACGTGCTGCGCAAGAACGGGCACAGCCCCTCCGAAGCGTTCAATGAAACGGTCGAGGAGCTGACCCAGAGCCTGATCCGCCTCGTGGATGAGAACGGCATGGACTGGATGTACTCGAACTGCTCGGCCACGGCGCAGCGCGGTGCGCTCGACTGGAAGCCGAAGTTCAAGAAGGCGACGCTGCCCGTCTTCACGGCGCTGTACGAGGCCGTGAAGAGCCAGAAAGAGGCGCGCCACGTCATCAAGGTCTGCGGCACTGACGACTACAAGCAGAAGCTTGACGCGGAGCTCAAGCAGATGCGCGAGTCCGAAATGTGGAAGGCCGGCGCGGCGGTGCGCGCGCTGCGTCCGCACGAGAAGGCCAAGGCCAACGCCGACAAGGCGGCCGGGGTCAAGGGGCGCGGCTCGAACTGAGTCTGACGGACGACTCTCATCTTCGAGATTGGCACGCGCGGCGGGCACGCCGCGCGTGTTGCTTTTTTACACCATTTTTCCCTCGTCTTGATTTGGTGCGGCCAATGTGAGAAACTGACAGCAGGTTTTTTAAGGAAGGATTCGCCACTATGGTGTATGTTGCCCGCGGCGGAGCGCGCGAGACGCTCGACCGGCCGCAGATGAAGCAGACGCTGTTCGCCGCTCTGGATGCCCTGGGGCCGCGCAAGCGCGTGCTGGTGCTGCCGCCTGACTTCACCCGTTTTCATTCGCAGGCCGGGCTGCTGACCCAGTATGCCTGGGAGTATTACGGTGACCGGCTGGCCGCCGTGCTGCCCGCCCTCGGCACCCATTCGCCGATGACCGAAACGCAGATCCGCGAGATGTTCGGCGCGATGCCGCTCGACCTGTTCAAGCCCCACGATTGGCGGAATGACGTGGTCACGCTGGGCACCGTGCCGCCGGATTACGTGCGTGAGATCACCGAAGGCAAGCTGGATTTTGATTGGCCGGTGCAGGTCAACAAGCTGCTGGTCGAGGGCGGCTTCGACCTGATCCTCTCGATCGGCCAGGTGGTGCCGCACGAGGTGATCGGCATGGCCAACTACAACAAGAACCTGTTCGTCGGGACCGGCGGCTCTGTGGCGATCAACCGCAGCCACTTCGTGGGCGCGGTCTACGGCATGGAGCGCATCATGGGCCGCGCCGACACGCCGGTGCGCAAGCTCTTCAATTACGGTTCCGACCACTTCGGCCACCTGTTGCCGCAGACCGTGTACGTGCAGACGGTCGTGGGCCGCGCCGACGACGGCGGCATGGCGCTGCGCGGGCTCTACGTCGGCGACGACATCGAGGTCTTCAACAAGGCCTCGGCGCTGGCGCTCGAGGTCAATTTCGAGATGGTGCCGAAACCCTTCAAGAAGTGCGTGGTCTATCTGGACCCCGCCGAGTTCAAGAGCACCTGGCTGGGCAACAAGGCGGTCTACCGCACGCGCATGGCGATGGCCGACGGCGGCGAGCTGCTGATCCTCGCGCCGGGCGTGAAGGAGTTCGGCGAGGATGCCCAGATCGACGCGCTGATCCGCAAGTACGGTTACTTCGGCACGCCGCAGACGCTGGAGGCGGTCGAGGCCAATACCGACCTGCAGGAGAATCTGGGCGCGGCAGCGCACCTGATTCACGGCTCTTCCGAAGGCCGCTTCACCATCACCTACGCGCCGGGGCACCTGGCGCGCGCGGAGATCGAGGGCGTCGGCTTCCAGTATGCCGACATCCAAGAGGCGATGGCGCGCTACAATCCGGAGACTTTGAAAGACGGCGTCAACGTGATGCCTGACGGCGAGGAGATTTTTTACATCAGCAACCCCGCGATCGGGCTTTGGTCCGTGCGGGAAAGGTTTCAAGCGTGAAATAAGGAGGAGAAAAACATGTCAGTTCCATTCAAGGTTGATTTGAAAAACAAGGTGGCGGTGGTGACCGGCG
>ERZ795047.4692-NODE-4692-length-11426-cov-3.980916_pt1 | contig 11426 bp, 10 predicted proteins | sample MGYA00375131_ERZ795047 | MGnify/ENA primary metagenome ERZ795047 (study PRJEB30176, sample SAMN05720228) | activated sludge metagenome | isolation source: Anaerobic digester | place: Japan | collected 2015-05-20 ... | reverse complement strand
CAATGTCTCCTTTTTTGTTTCTCAATAATTGCGTTTCGAATTTGAACCCGCGCCCTTCCTGCCGCTGGACATGAGCAGGCATAAGCAAGTACAATAAGCGCCTCATCGAGCCTTTGCAGGAGGGTTAGCATAATTGGTAATGCACCGGTCTTGAAAACCGGCGGCTTCGGCCTTGAGGGTTCGAGTCCCTCACCCTCCGCCACTTTCCTGCTGCCTGTTCCGCTATCTCCCGGCTCTTACTCCGGCAGTCTGAAGCCGCTCCCCCGTTTCCCAAAAACATTCCGGAAAAGTTCGTCGCTGAAAAGGAATTGCTTATGGCCTGGTTACTTCTGACTGCCGCCGGTATACTGGAAGCCGTCTGGGCCTATTACATGAAGCTGTCGGAGGGCTTTTCCCGTCCCTGTCCCATTGCGGTAACACTCATAACCATGATTGCCAGTTTTGCACTGCTGTCGTGGGCAATGAAAAGCCTGCCGCTGGGCAGCGCTTATGTTATCTGGACAGGCATCGGCGCCGTGGGCACTTTTGTCATAGGGATTATCGTGCTGGGCGAAGAAGCCGGTTTTCTCCGGATCTTTGCGGCACTCCTGATACTTTCCGGACTGGTGCTGATGAAAGTGGCAAGCCCGCAATAAGGTCGGAGCAGGCGCTGATCAGCGCAAAGGGGCACGCCGGAAAATTGCAGCGACCCCGTGTCGAAATGATTTTTCGCAGGACTGCCGGCCGAAGCGTGCCGCTTCATATTTCCGGACAAACTGCAGCGCCGCTTTGTAATCGACGGTATCCCGACCCTGGAGCTGTCCGAGCACTTCATCCGGTGTGGCATTATCAGTTTCGAATCCGGCACGCCTGCTTTCCTGCAGAAAAAGGAGGTACACCTGGCGTGCCCGTTGCTGATCGGAAGTAAGGAACAGTTTTTCCCGGTTCCTCCACTTCTGGTACAGAATGAAAAATATGCCTGCAAATGCAATAACCAGCGCCGTTCCGTAATAGGTGGGATTAAAAAGAAAATAGGTTCTCGTCTCTTTTGCTGTCTGCGTTTTCTCGGCACCTGACTGATGGGGCTCCGGTTTTTTGAAGAGACTGCGCCCCTTCCAGGGCCAGGGGAAATTATCCAGCCGGACGCCGCCCTGAAAACCCACCACGTCCTGAAACCAGAACATTTTCGCACGCAGCATATAGAGCGACCACGCCATACGCATCCGTCCGAAAACAGCCAGCGTATCATCTGAGCGTGGAGACGGATCAAAACGCACCCAGCCGCTCTCAGGGAAAAGTACTTCGACCCACAGATGAGACATGCTCGCCCGAATCAGGTAGGCATCGTCTGCTGCGGAATAATCTCCGCCCCGGTAGCCGGAAACCACACGGGCAGGCACGCCCAGAGATCGAACCATCAGCGCCAGAGCCGTCGCATACAATTCGCAATGACCCCGCCGGAATTCAAGGATGAAAGCATCAATGCCATGCTTTTCCGGAAGGGGCGGCAAGGTGAGCGAATAGAGAAAGTCCTCGCCGCTGAGCCAGCGGTTCAGTGCCTGAATACGGTCGTACATGGTTGAAGCGGATGCGGTCACTGCCCGGACTTTTTCCAGCGTTTCCGGGAGCAGATCCTGATAGGTCAGCATGTTGAAGTCACGGGAATCCATATAACTGTAATCCAGAGAGGAAGCCCGCAATTGATCCGGAGACGGCAGTTTGAGCTCGGATATTGCCCGGTACTGGAGCCGCCTGCTTCCTGTTGTCTGCAGATGAACCGTAAAATCCTCTCCGCCGTCCCAGGCTACCAGTGCACGGGAACCTGGATCCTCCACAGTCAGCGACATGACAGTATCAAAGACAGGAACCCCCTGTTCCGGAACTTCATCCATAAAAATGACCTGCTGCACCAGCGGTCTATCCGCAATATGTTTGCGCACCAGTTCCCGCCCCCCCAGTGCCTGAGCAAACATACGCTTTCGGGAAATGCTTTCCTCCACACCCGGCTCATAATTAGACTGAAGACCCCGGCGTGACCACTCATCCTCCTGGAAGCGGGACAGAGTTGTGATCCGCCAGTACATACCACCCCGCTGTGCTGTCTGCCTGTCTTCCTCTTCTGGCAGCTGCACATGCATAACAACGCTGGGATCCTCATAGATGGAGGTGGCGCCTTTAATGCGTACCGTTTCCGAAATACCTGTAAAAGCGGGGCGGAAATCCTGACGGCCCAGCCAACCCGCTTCTACACGAGGCGTGAAAAGAAAGGACAGGATGGTAATGACAAGAGACAGAACGGACAAAGCCGTCATGGAGATCAGAAAACCGCTGTCCAGAAGACCGCCTCTTTCCGGGCGCGCTGTTTTTCGACCTTTCCTATACAATTCCACCAGCGGTGAAACCGGCGCACTGATCTGATCGTGATACATCTTGACAAGAGAAAATGCCCAGACAGATGCTACAGAAAAGAGGAAAAAAGCAATGGCAATCAACGGTTCGGGCGATTGCACCACAGCGCCCAGCAACAGGAAAAAAGCCATCAGATAGATTTCATAATAAATTCGGGCGCTCTTCTCCCCTGTAATCAGATAAAACTGGATAAAAATGACCAGAAAAATCACGGCATCCAGAAGACCGTAGATCTGAAGGGAAAAGGGAATGAAGAGAAGCCATGCCAGTGCAACCAGTTTCCGAAAAAGCCGAAAGCGGCTGCTCTTCCGTTCAAGCCATTCACCCAGTGGCATGGCAGGCAGAAAAGCGGCGGGGAAAAAGAGAAAAGCCAGACCGTACCGACGTACCGAAGCCAGCGCAAGATATCCGGCCAAGACCAGAAACATGGTTGCGATACGCAGGACGAAGTGGAGCCGTTTATCCATAGACCACCTCGGCGAGGTTTAAAGCCGTCACATTCTGATGCAGTGCGCCGGAGAAGTTCAGATCCTCATTCATGGAAATCAGAAAAACCCGAAGAGGCTCGGATAGGAGTTTTCTCACTTCCTGATCATAATCCCGCCATGCCGGTTCCCGTGATGCGGTGATCCGGGCGAGACCGTCCAGAATGCGCTGCTGCTGCCCGCTGCCTCTGCCTGGCGGCACCTTCATGTCCGGTGTCTGAAAGCCGACGCTGTACTGCCGCCCGAGCAGCGTGATCATAAGGGAAGCGGCAACCTCAATCATCTCCTCAAAAGGCTCATCGGCACCTTCCTGTTCGCGCCACCGGGTGTCCAGCAGAAACACAAGCGTTCTGGAATGCCCCGCCCCTGTTTCTTTTACCATTAATTTGCCCATCCGTGCGGTGACACGCCAGGCAATGGTGCGCATATCGTCACCGGGGAGGTACTCACGGATGGTAAAAAATTCATCACCCTCACCGCGTATGAGCCGGGGCGGTCCCGCTGTATGCATACTCTGTTCCACACCGCCCGTTCGTGCCAGCACAACACGGGGATAAACGAGGATCTCATGGGGATCCGCAAAAGCCTTTCTGTACTGGATAAAGCCGAAAGGAAAAGCGCTTTTTACTTCCAGCGGCGGCAATGTATAGACACCCCGCCGCGGAAGCACATGCTGCGCCGAAAATGACACGGTGGAAGAGGGGGGGATGCGCAACAGATAGCCTGCCGCATCTCCGCCGCTCTCCAGCCGCAGCGAAAAGGAAGAAAGGAAACGCTTGGTGTTTTTTATCTGCATCGTATAGACAAAAGGGGTGTTGCGGTATACCGCATGGGGCATTTGCCGGTGAACAGTAAGCCCCTGAAGGACACGCAGCCCTGCAGCAAGGGAGAGAACAAACATACCCAGCACGGCACTGAAAACAATGTAAAGAAGATTTTCCCCCGTATTCCAAGCCGCAAGCAGCAGGACTACCAGGATTCCCGCCAGCACCACACCCGCCAGGGTAAAGCGCGGAAAACATCGCTTCCCGGAAAAAAAGCGCATGTTTATACGGGCACCCTGATCTGGCTGATTATCTCACGGATAATCCGCTCCCGTTCCCGGGCAGCCGATGCAAGATCTGCGCCCCGGGACTTCACCAGCAGACGATGCGCCAACGTCGGCGCCGCCAGCGTGTGCACATCATCGGGCACGACATAATCCCTCCCTGAAATCATCGCCAACGCCTGGCTGGATTCGTAAAGTGCCTGTGCTCCGCGGGGACTGGCGCCAAGACGCACCTGTTCATGGCTTCGGGTAGCCCGGACAATCTGGAGAATATAGTTTTCCAGAGTGGGATCGACATGGATTGTGCCGACCATGCGCTGCAGCGCAACCAGCTGCTCCGCGTCCAATGCCGGCTCCAGTGCTGCAATGGCATCCACAGGATCGTGGCGCCGCATGATTTTCAGTTCGTCGTCCTGCGGCGGGTATCCGATATCCACGCGCAGCATGAAGCGGTCAAGCTGCGACTCGGGCAGTACATAGGTGCCCTCGTGTTCGATGGGATTCTGTGTCGCAATAACCATAAAAGGGGCGGGCAGCTGGTGCGTGATCCCGTCCACCGAAACCGTATTTTCGCTCATTGCCTCCAGAAGGGCACTCTGGGTTTTCGGCGGCGTCCGGTTGATTTCATCCGCCAGTACAATATGGGCAAATATCGGGCCCCGGCGAAATACGAATTCATTGCTCCGCGTATCCAGAATTGAAATACCGAGCACATCGGACGGAAGCATGTCGCTGGTAAACTGGATCCTGGCGAAGGAGCATTTCACCGATTTCGCCAGACTTTGCGCCAGCGTCGTCTTGCCGATGCCGGGTACATCTTCGATCAGAAGATGTCCGCGGGCAAGAAGGGCGACAGCGCAGAGCGTCACCACATCGCGCTTGCCGTAAACAACCTGTTCCACCGTATCAATCAGCCGCTGGATACTCTCATGGGGATGGGAATTCATACGCAACCTTTCAATGGGCTGTTATGTCGCAGGTTATACAGGGACGGTGCGCTCAGAGCCAGCGCTCAAACCATTCATCGGCGACTTCCAGCGTTTCCGGCGCCATCGCATGACCGTCACGGTGCATAAAATGATCGATTGCGTCGGAAGCGCCCAGGAGTTTGTAGATTTTGGCGGCACTGGTCACAGCCTTCTGGCAGCTTTTCGGCTTATCGTGCAGTGCGTTGCAAGTGGAGGTGATGATTTGCACAGGAGTCGGTGCGGCAAGCGCAAGAATATGCTCCCAGTCAAAGGGAAACTGACCATCATCGTCTTTACATTTCTGGATTTTAGGAAGAAGGCTCAAGTTTTCCAGCCCTGCCCACCCGCCGGCATAACGGTCACCGGCAAAACGGGTAAAGCCGCAGCTCGACACACAGGCCTGGATCCGGTCATCACATGCCGCAAGCAGCAGGGCATTGAACCCCCCAGCCCGTGCCCGATCACGCCGACACGGGTCGGATCAACCCGTTTGATCTCTGCCAGCATATCCAGTACGCGCACATGATCGGCAAGCACTTTTCCGGCAAAACTCATCTTTTTATGCTCTTTGTAAAACGGCTGTGTATCATAGGGCTCGTGCTTGCCCGTCTGACGCCTGTTGACGGTGGGCATATCTATCGCCAGCGTAATATAGCCTCTTTCCGCATAGTGCAGCGCAAAATCGAGCTGGGAACTGTCTTCAATCCCCGCCGCCTCATCTTTCCCCATCGGGCTTTCATGATGGCAGCAGAGAATTGCGGGAACTTCATCACGTCCATCAGGTATAAAGACCCAGGCATGAACCAGTTCGTTTTCGGTCAGGTTAAAAACTATAAGACGCCGGGTAACCCCGCAGACCTCCTGTTCATCATGAAGGCGCATCTGCAGTTCCGGAACTTCTGTCTTCTGATAACAGAGCGCATCATAAAATAAATCTTCAATGTTTTTCCGGATCGTCGGCCATTCGACCAGGTTAGAAATTTTGTCGAGATCAAGCATGTTTATTTATTCCACTCATGAGTGTTCTGTTATTTATTTTGGGCAAATCCTGCCTTGCATGGTAAACTAATTTAACACAAAGAGGATGTGTCATAACATACTCGCAGGTTTGATATCATATCAAGTTGAGTAACACATGACAAAGAAAACTGCACAGGCGTTTCAGCCCTTTCCTGTGCTTTCCGAAGGTACGGCTTTCAACCCGGGAAACCACTATGGCAAACAGAAAAGAAACGGCACCTGCCGATGCGGCGGCAAGGCATCACGAACTGGCAGCTGCAATCGATGAACACAGTTACCGGTATTATGTGCTTGCGGACCCGGTCATTTCCGACCGGGAATTTGACCGACTGCTGGAACAGCTGAAAAAGCTGGAAGAACAGTATCCCGATCTTGTCCGCCCGGACTCGCCGACCCAGCGAGTGGGCGGCACTCCTGTGGAAGGCTTCACCAATGTGCACCATGAAGTGCCCATGCTTTCCATAGACAACACTTACAATGAAAATGAAATCCGTGCCTTTGACCGGCGCACCCGCAAACTGCTGGGCAGCGAACCCGTCACTTATGTAGTGGAACTGAAGATGGACGGCGTGTCTCTCAGTCTGCGTTATGAAGCGGGCAGTCTTGTGCGTGCCGCAACCCGCGGCGACGGCGCAACGGGCGACGATGTTACAGAAAATGCGCGCACCATCCGTGCCTGTCCCCTGCGGCTGAGAGAGACCGGGGCAATGCCTGAAACGCTGGAAGTGCGCGGTGAAGTCTATATGACAGTGGCGACGCTGGCGCAGCTGAACGAGGAGCGGGAAGCAGAGGGACAGGAACTGTTCCGCAATCCCCGCAATACTGCGGCAGGCAGTTTGAAACTGCTTGATCCGCGGGCTGTTGCCAAAAGACAGCTGCAGTTTGTTGCGTATGATGTGGTCACCGGGCTGCCGGAGTCAGTCGTGACCCATGACGGCGTACTTCAATATTTAAAAACATTGGGCTTCCCGGTAAATCCTAATTACCGGCACTGCAGAGATATTGAGGAAGTCATTGCCTTCTGCAATCACTGGAACACGGCACGCCATGATCTGGGCTATGAAATTGACGGGATGGTCATTAAGGTGGATCTGCTGGCACAGCACAAGCGCCTGGGACGTACTGCCAAATCACCGCGGTGGCTTATCGCCTACAAATTCCCTGCGGAAACAGCCCGCTCCGTTCTCCGCAACATCGAGATTTCCGTGGGCAAAAGCGGTGTCTTTACGCCTGTTGCCGAACTGGATCCCGTAGCTTTGGGCGGTTCTATTGTGCGCCGTGCAAGCCTCCACAACTTTGACGAGCTGCAGCGCAAGGATCTGCGTATCGGCGACCTGGTGGAAGTGGAGAAAGCCGGTGAGATCATTCCCCAGGTGCTCCGTTTCGTCCCGGAGGCGCGCCCGGCCGATGCCGTCCCCTACCGGATACCTGAACAATGTCCCGCCTGCGGCAGTCCGGGCGTGAAAGATCCGGAGGGCGTTTACTACCGATGCCTGAATACGGCATGCCCGGCACAGGTTCGCGAGCGCCTGCGTTTTTTTGCAGGAAAAAGCGCACTGGATATTGCGGGTATGGGTCCGGCAGTGGTGGAGCAGCTGGTCGACAAAGGGCTGGTGGTAAATCCCGCCGACCTTTATATGCTGACGCTATCTGATTTCATGCAGCTGGAACGCCTGGGCGAAAAATCGGCGCAGAAGCTGATTGCCGCCATCGATGCTTCCCGGAAACGGCCGCTGAACAGATTGATTGTGGGACTGGGCATCCGCCATGTGGGAAGCCGGATCGCAAGCTCTCTGGCCGAGCACTTCGGAAGCCTTCACGCGCTGGCGGAAGCGGATCGGGCGGCCCTGACACAGGTGCAGGACGTGGGCGACATCATCGCTGACAGCATCCTGGGCTATTTCAGTGTTGCTGAAAACCGGCATATGCTGGAACGGCTGGAAAAGTATGGGCTGACCTTTGCCGCCGCACCGGTGCAGGAAGGCGGCACATCATCGCTCCTCGCCGGGAAATCCTTTGTCGTTACCGGAACGCTGATCTCCGGTACCCGGGAAGAAATTCACAGCCAGATTGAAGCAGCAGGCGGGCGCATCGCCTCCTCAGTCAGCAAAAAAACAGATTTTCTCATTGCCGGGGAAAATGCCGGATCAAAACTTACCAAAGCACAAGCGCTGGGTGTACCCATTCTTACCGAAGCTCTGTTTAAAGAGATGCTTGAAAACGGGAAATAAGCCGTTATGAACGAATGTACCGTCCTTTGTCCGGAAGTTCTGGATCAGGATGGCGGTGCCGCCATGTACAAGTCACTGCTCAAACAGTGGAGCCGGCGGAGCACCGCCATTGTCCTCGACTTTGCTTCCACCGACAGCATCGATTCTTTGGGCGGCGCCTGGATCATGAAAGCAGCGGGGTACGCCCGGCAGAAAGGCGTTGATTTTTCCTGGAAAGGACAGCACGACGCCCTTAGCGATTTTCTGGAAATGCTGGCGCCCTCCCTGCAGGCATCGCCTCCTGCACGCCCGAAAATGCCCGGGCCACTGGAAAAGCTGGGTGAAGTCATTATCTCCGTCACGAAAGAATGCGGCGAGTTTCTCTCTCTTACTGTGGACACAATCTACTGGACGCTGATTGCACCCTTTGAAGGCAGAGGTTTCCGCTTCAACGCTTTTATTGATGAGGTTCATGAAATGGGGGTGCGTGCCGTGCGCATCGTATGTCTCATGAACTTTCTGCTCGGTCTGATTATTGCCATGCTTTCCGCCAAACAGGTGGAAGCATTCGGCATTCAGATCTATGTTGCCAACCTGATTTTCATCGGTTTCGCCCGGGAACTGGCTGCCGTCATGACGGCTGTGGTTGTATCGGCACGCAGCGGCGCCGCCATTGCAGCGGAACTGGCAACGATGACCGTGCAGGAGGAAATAGATGCACTGCGCGGCATGGGCATCAGCCCGGCGCAGTATCTGGTCACGCCGAAACTGCTTGCCATGCTGGTGGCGCTGCCCTGCCTTGCCACGTTGGGCCTGATCTCGGGTGTGCTGGGCGGTGCCGTCTGGGGCATTTTTGTTCTCGGGTTCCGCCCCTTTATGTGGTACAACCAGACACTGGAAGCAGCAGCCATGGACGATATCATGCAGGGCATGCTGAAAACCTTCTTCTTCGCCATCGCCATTGTAATGATCGGCTGCCACAACGGCTTCCGGGTAAAAGGCGGATCCAGAGGCGTAGGGCTTATGACCACCCGTGCTGTGGTCATGGACATCTTTTCTCTGATCTGCATTGATATTGTATTTGCAAGTATTTTCTACTATCTGCTGGGCTAAACATGCCGGACTTTTCTATGAGTGAAACCATGATCAGCGTTGAAAATCTAGTCTCCCACTACGGACCGGTCAAAGTGCTGGACGGTGTGACTTTTGACGTCAAAAAAGGAGAGATATTCATGGTCATCGGCGGCAGCGGATGCGGCAAAAGCACGCTGCTCAAACAAATGTGCGGCCTGCTGAAACCCACCAGCGGACATATCATATACCGGGGCAAAGATCTTGCCGCCATGGATGAAGATGAGTTGAGCGCCATGCAGCGCACCATCGGCATTGCATTTCAGTCCAGCGGTCTTTTCAACTCCATGACTGTGGGTGAAAACGTCGCCATGCCCATGCGGGAATTCGGCGGTGTGGATCCGAAGTTAATTGATGAGCTGGTTCGCTACAAACTCAGTCTGGTGGGGCTTGCCCATGCGCAGCACCTTATGCCTTCCGAACTGTCGGGAGGCATGCGGAAAAGGGCGGGTCTCGCCCGCGCCATTGCGCTGGATCCGGATCTGGTTTATTTCGATGAGCCTTCCGCCGGTCTTGACCCCATCATGGCGGCCGGGCTTGACAACATGATTCTCAAATTGAAATCGCTGCTGAATACAACCTTTGTCATCGTGACCCATGAACTGGATTCCATCCGTCTGGCGGCAGATCGTATCCTGATGCTGGACATGGGCGAAGTAATTTTCTGCGGGACACTGGAAGAGGCGGCAGCCTCACCAGTCGACCGGCTGAGGCAGTTTTTTGACCGTCGTGCCGATGACTTCATTGTCCAACGCAATATCACCAGCTGAATACAGGCAAAGAAAAGGAAAACAGACAGGTGGCTACTCGCAAACAGAAAATCAAAGTCAGCCTCTTCCTGATTATCTGCGTCGCCATCATGGCGGTGTCCGCTGCGGTCATTTCGGGATTCTACAAAGAACCCGGCATCTCGTACTGGATGGAATTCAATGAATCCATTCTGGGGCTCTACGAGGGCGGCATGGTCGAATATCTGGGCGTGCCGGTCGGTAAAATCACCGACATCTATGTAACCTCCGATCAAGTCGCCCATGTGGAAATCATCATCAATCCGCAGAAAGTAACCCTCCATGAGGGCGTACAGGGCCAGCTGGTCATCTACAGCATCGCTTCCGGCACCATGGCGATTTCACTGAGCGGCGGAAACAAGGAGGGTGAACGCCTTCATGAATATGCACAAATTCCGACCAAGACCAGCACGATAGAAGCCTTCAGCACCCAGCTGTCTGAAATTCTTTCAGATGTCTCTGAAATTTCCGGATCCATCAAAGGACAACTGGCGCATCTGGACGAAACTGCTGTGAAGAATGTCGTTGATCAGGTACAGACGCTTCTGGGCAAAGGGGAAACTTTTGTTGAAGACACCACCACGCTGGTGAAGGAAAGCACAGAAACGGTGCAGGACATCCGCAGCCATGCAAGCAGTCTCGTTTCCAGTCTGGAGACCAGAAGCACCGAAGTCGCCAGCCTAATCAAAAAGCTGGAGCAGCTGGTGGAAGTGTCCACTGTCCGGGCAGAACAGCTGGATGTGCAGAAGCTGCAGGAGCAGTTCAGTGAACTGCTGGCGCAGGTCACCAATGCAGCCACACAGTTGGATACAACTGTGGCAAATATGGACTTGATCGCTCAGGATATTGTCCATCAGGCAGGCAATGTTGAGTATTCACTGCGGGGCACGCTGGCTGAATTCAGAGATTCCCTGGAAAGCGTTCGCATCATGATCAATCAAATTAAGGACGACCCTTCCTCCCTGATCCGGGGACGGGGCAGAATTAAAGAGCAGGATTAATTCGGGAGACACACCATGTCAGCCAAATCGCTTATTCGTACAGGCACGAACATCGCCGCCGGAATGCTTCTGCTGCTCATTTTGCAGGGATGTCTTTCCACCCCGGTTGTGCAGAAGACCCTCTATTATTCGCTGACGCCTCATCTGGAAATGGAAAAAAAACCGCCGCTGGAGTACACGCTGGGGATCCGGCCGCTGCCCAATGCAAAGTCTTACGGACTGCCCATTGCCTATCTGGACAACAGCTTCCAGATCAACAAGGGTCTGCGCACGGCGCGCGAGCTGACGACGGGGCGCGTCATCGTGGTGTTTGGCTGCGCCGGCCTGCGCGACCGGGCCAAGCGCCCCTGGATGGGCGAGGTGGCCGGCCGGCTGGCCGACTATGTC
>ERZ795047.4691-NODE-4691-length-11427-cov-2.890696_pt1 | contig 11427 bp, 15 predicted proteins | sample MGYA00375131_ERZ795047 | MGnify/ENA primary metagenome ERZ795047 (study PRJEB30176, sample SAMN05720228) | activated sludge metagenome | isolation source: Anaerobic digester | place: Japan | collected 2015-05-20 ... | reverse complement strand
TCATAGTATTCTATCACAGTGCATTTTTCAATGCAACAGATTTTACCTTCCGCCGGGCCCTTGTGTCAGTATTTTCTTCACCCTTTTCTCAAAGGTCTCCCGGGACATCAGTACCTGCCTACCGCATTTTTGGCATTTTATCCTTATATCCATTCCGGTTCTTACAATCTCCCACAGGTCGCCGCCGCAGGGGTGCTTTTTCTTCATCTGGACAACATCGCCCAGCTCCAGCTTAAGAGGCATATACCTCCCCTCCCCCTATTTGTTTACTATAACCTTCCTGGGATACGGTATTTCTATACCTTCATTATGCAGCGTTTCCTTAATTCCCTTTTTGAGCTCCCGCTCGATCCTCCACTGCTCCATGTTCTTTGTCTTTGCCCATACCCTAAGCACAACCGCAGAATCCGCCAGGTCGGATACCCCCAGCACTTTCGGACCGGCGGTAATCTGCGGTTCCTTCTGTCTGTAGCCTTCAAAAAACTTCTCCAGGGCTTTTACCGCCTTGTCTATATCTTCCTCATAGGCAATCCTTATGTCAAACATTACCCTCATGTCGCCTTTGCTGTGATTGGTGACGTTTGAAACATTTCCATTTGGTATAATATGTAAATCGCCGTTAAAGTCCCTTATCTTTGTAATCCTTATACCAATATCCTCGACAATGCCCGAATGCTTGTCCAGCGAAATGTAGTCCCCTACGGCGTACTGGTCTTCAAAGAGTATGAAAAAACCGGTTATTACGTCCCTTACAAGGTTCTGTGCCCCAAAGCCTATTGCAAGGCCCCCGATACCGGCGGTGGCCAGCAGCGAAGAGGCCGGGATCCCCATGATTGTTATTATCATGGTAAGCCCGATAAAATAAAGGGTGTAGGTGATTATGCTCTTTGTGAGGGCTCTCATGGTTGTGACTTTCCTGGTATCCTGTACAAAACGGCTCTCAGCCTGCCTTTGGTAAAATTTGTCCGAAAGGGCCACTAGAAGCCTTATGGACAGTTTTACCGCCAGTATCACCAGCAGTATTTTCAGGATGCCCTGGCCTACTCTTACCATGATACCTCCTTCGATATTAAACTTTTGTAACAATTCCATCATCGGTTTGTTTCTCCCCCCTTACATCTCCTGTTCCACGTAAACCGTCCTGCCCTCCTTGGTGCCGACTTTATACAACTTCACCCGGCTCCCTTGCATATCAATAAGCTCCCTGACCCTTTCAAGGCACCGGTCGGATATTTTTATCGACAACCCACAGCTTGCATCAACATCCCGCGGCGTGGGTATCATCTCCGCTTCCAATTTGTTTTTCTTAAGCTTCTCCTCCGCCTTTATGGCATGATGCGTGGAATCAAACGCAAGGATATGGTATCCACCTTTTTCCATAAATACGCCTTCCTACAAAAAAATTGTGTTTTCACCGTTATTCATCTTTTCGGCTATGGTATACATATTGGAAACATGCCCCACCGCCAGCTTGTCCTTTACATTGTAATAATCAAGACAGGTGCCGCAGGACAGTATCTCCACTCCCATTCTTTCCAGCTCCCGCAGGGCCTCCAGCGCTTCCGAGCCCTCCACCGACAGGTTGACCCCGCTGTTTAGGAATATTATGGTCTCGGGCAGCGGGCACACCTCCGCCAGCGTTTTAAGGTAGGCCTTCATCAATATCCGGCCGAGGGTAATATCCCCGGTTCCTAGCGTGTCGGCGCCTATTACTATTACAAGACCGTTTTTGCCGGCAACGTTTTCAAACTTGGGTCCCTCCAGGCCCTTTTCCTTGAAAATGCTTATGTAATAGTCCCCTCCCACTTGCTGGACGTCCACGCTGCAGGTCAGGCTGTCGGCAAGCTTTTTGACGTTCTCCCGGGCGGTCTCGGAGTTGACTATGGTTACAACCTTCCCCTCCTCCATTTCGTCAAGGGCTTTTTTTGTAAGTATAACCGGCTGTGGACAGTCCAGCCCCCTTGCATCTATTTGCTTTTCCATCCCTCTTCACCTCCTAAATAATTCTGGACAATACATCCAGGGCCCACGGGACAACAAAGTTATACCTGTAAAAGTATACCGCTGCCGCCGAACCCTCAATACCCCTTAATAGCCCTTCGGCCGGAAAAATGGCCGTTACCGGGATAACAAGCGCAAAGGCCAGCATAAGAACTACAACTCCTTTAATAAACCCTGCCGCAATACCCCCCAGCTTGTTGAACTGCTTAAGCACCGGCAGTCTGACCAGGGAATTCAGCAGCACTGCAGTTATGGCAAAGGCAATTCTTACAGCAATGAATATTAATATAATGCTTAAAAGGTTAATAATTATACCGCTAACGGCCTGGGCAATCCCTGCCAGGGCGTAGCCTTGCGCTGCCGATACCGCGCCCGAAGGCGGTATTAAACTTTCAAAGGCCTCCGGCAGGTCCCGGCCCCCGGAAAGCGCCCCCTCAAACAGGGAGCTGTCGCCCTTCAGGCTGTCCAGCACCAACGCATATATTTTATTGAAAAAATTGGTATTATCCTTTAGGTATCGTGCAAGGTCCGCATAATACAGCCGGGCGGCAATTATGGCCGCAAAAAACGCCACGGTATTTATTAATGTCGTCACAAATCCCTGCAAGTACCCCTTCATAGTAGACACTATAAGCACCGCCAGTATTATCCCGTCCACCCAATTCATGACAGCACCCCTATCCGGCTACCGGCTCAAAATATATTTTGCCGGCTGAAATATAAGCCATAAAACCGTCTTCCAATAAATATACCGCCATCAGGTCCCGGTCAAACTTTTTATCTACGATGTCTCCTCCGCTTATTGGCACCACCTGCAGCTTTCTGGCCGAATACATGCCTATGCAGCCCTGGCCCTCTGCCAAGCCGATTATTTCCCCATCGTGGGCTATCCGTACCAGGTCGTTGCCCTTCTTGTCGTACAGCACTGTTTCCTGTTCGGTTTTGCCCGGTATTTGGCTCCTGTAGTCCCCCGCCAGTGTAAGGGCGACAGTCCCGTCATCGGTAAACAAAGCCCTAAGGATATACCCGGCGATATTCCTCTGCCAGTTGATATCTCCCCCGGCGCTTAAGCTAAACAGCGCTGTTTCGGTCAAGACAAGCACGTCGCCATCGTTTGTAATCTTTATCCCCATGACCAGGCTGTCCCTATAGGCCTTGGCCCAAACAATCGCCCCGTCCCTCTTGTACAGGACGGCACTGCCGGTGATACTGCCCTCTTTGACCCCGGCGGCGGATAAAGCAATCAAAGACCCGTCCCGGGAAACCGAAACCCCCGTCACCTCCGCCTCCCCGACCTGCAAATAGGCGGATTCCTTTCCGTCCTTGTCCAGCACTTCCACTATCGCCAGTTCTTCATGTCGGGTTCTCATCCAAACATGCTCCTTGTCCACCCCCATCCTAATTATACCACCCACCGGCTTTGATACCCAAAGGTTCCGGCCCAGCCGGTCCAGGCCGTATATTTCCCCGTTTTTCATATCAGCTGCCACTATTGTTTCCCCAAAAGCCGCTATAAAGGGCTCCTGCAGGTTTAATTCCTTCTGCCACAAAGTTCTCCCGTCACCGGCCTGAAGCTTTAACGTGGCCCCCTGCAGGCTGACCAGGCTGCCTGACAGCACAGCAAAACCCTGCCGGGCCTCCGGGTGCCCCTCGAAATTGGAAACCCGAATAAGGTTATTGGGGTTGAACTCGGTCCTTAAAAGGGCGAAATAGAAGTAAGGGTAGGTAAAGCAGGTTATAATAACCGCTGCCGATACAAGAAAAGCCAGGCATTTTCCCTTTCCTTCCTGCTTGAACCTTTTTTGTCTCACCGAGAGCCCCCCTTCCGCCGCTTTTTTCTTTATTCTTTAATATCGATAGGATTCCTTCCTCTGACTTTTTACCGCACCGCCCGGTTTTCTACTTGAGAAGTAGAGAAATATTACCATGTATTATTAAACTGCCCTTGTGAAAAACTGTAAATCGTAATAATAATTATACCACCAAAATAGACTATATTAAAAACCCTGACGGAGGATTTTATAATGCCCCTTCCCTCCCGTGCCTATTACGGTACCGTTGACATAAATTCTACCCTGCCCTTATCCCTGTTTTCGGAAAAGTTTACCGAATGTTTCAATACCTGTTATACCCTTGACAAAAGCCCCATTATTGTACTGTGCATTGGTACCGACAGGTCCACCGGCGACTGCCTCGGGCCCCTTGTAGGTTATAAGCTTTCAGCCATGAACAGCGGCAGGTACCTGGTATACGGTACCCTGGATAGGCCGGTGCATGCAAAAAACTTGAAGGAGACCCTGGAAAAAATTAGGGTCAGCTATTCCAATCCCTTTATAATTGCCGTGGATGCCAGCCTGGGTTCCATGGAAAGGATTGGACATATAACAATCGGCGAAGGGCCCCTAAGGCCCGGTGCAGGAGTCAAAAAAAACCTCCCCTGTGTTGGGGATATGCACATAAGCGGAATTGTGAATTTTAGCGGTTTTATGGAATACCTCATACTGCAGAATACCCGGCTAAGCCTGGTTATGAAAATGGCAAACATTATCTCCTCCGGCATACATTACAGCTTCCAGAGGGTTATGGGCGATCCTCATTCCGCCCGGTTTGCTCCGTAAAAAGCTCAATCACTTCGCTGTCGGAAGTTTCATGAAAGTCTTCATAAAACATCCCCACGGCATAAAAGGGATACGGGCTTTCAAGGCATACAACCCTGTCCACAACCTCCAGCAGGTCCTCTACCACATCGCTCGGGGCTACCGGCACCGCAATGACTATCTCGGAGGCCCCGGCTTTCTGAATGGACTTTATGGCTGCCTTTATGGTAAATCCGGTGGCTATGCCGTCATCCACCAGTATAACCCGCTTGCCCTTTATGGGCACCGGGTTCCTATCCCCCATGTACAGCTTCATTCTTCTTTTTATCTCTTCAATCTGGGCTTTCTTTTCCTTTTCGATGTATTCCTTGCTGACATTGAGATACTTGATCATTTCCTCGTCCAGCAGCAAGGTTCCGTCCTGGGTTACCGCTCCTATGGCAATCTCCCTGTTGAAAGGCGCCCCCAGTTTCCTTGGAATTATCAGGTCCCACTGGCATCCCAGTTTTTCCCTGGTTGCGCTGGCAACCAGCGCGCCCCCCCTTGGTATCGCCAGTATAACCACGTCCTCCCCATGGTAGTCCTTAAGATGCTTGGCCAGTTCAAGTCCTGCCGCCCTTCTGTTTTCAAACATTGTATACCCCCTAGAAAAGAGAACTGTAAACGCCCCTTTGAAGTATAGCTTCTATATCGTCAACCGACCTGCCCCTGCCGTCTATCATAAGCACCCCGGTTTCCCGGGAATAATCGGTATTATGGAAGTCCCTTATGCCATCATAATAGATACAGGCTTCGACACCGGTGTGCCCTCCGTACAGGTCCACCACCTCGTAGCCCCTTTCCCTCAAGGCCTCTATCAAATCCTGGAACCGGCTGTCCACCGCAATTGTTTTTACCATTGTGCCACCTCCAGGATTATTATCCTCCCGGAGCGCCGCTTTTATTCCCGGGGAACTTTTACGGTAATGCCTCCCGGATGTATCGCCATTTCTACCGGACAGGATCCGATAATCTCCCCGTCGGAATTTATGTGTCCTTCTTCGCACCTTATTTTGATTTTGCCGGTCCTGAAATATTCCACTTCGGGCCGCGAAAGGTGCCTGCCCGAATATATCATCGGAAAAAGCCTAAGAATTTTAAGCCTTTGCATATCCTTCACCACCACCACGTCGAACAGGCCGTCATCCACCGCCGCTTCGGGAGCAATTTTCATTCCTCCGCCGTAGTAAGCCCCGTTTGCCACTGCAATAAGAAGGGCTTGTTTTCTTATGGTTCTCTCGGCAGTTTCAATTTCCATATCAAAGGGCCTATAACCGGCCAGGGTTTTTATCATGCTCAGGGGATAGGCAAGGGGCCCCCGTATCCTCTTCTTGATTTTATATGTTTCCAAAACCACCTGGGCGTCAAATCCGACGCTGGCTACGTTTACAAAACGTTTACCGTTAATACAGCCTACGTCCACCGGCCGGGCCACGCCCTGCAGTACACATTCCAGAGCCCTTTCAAAGTCAAGCGGTATCCCCAGGGTCCTCGCAAAGTCGTTGCCGGAACCGGCGGGTATCACTCCCATTACGACACCGCTTTCCGCTATGCCGTTAACCACTTCATTGACCGTCCCGTCTCCTCCTATCGCTACCACAACGCCACAGCCTTCGCCTACCGCAGCGGCAGCTTTTTTTACAGCATCCCCCGGCCCTTCGGTAATATAAAAGCAAGTTTCCTGTCTCCTTTTTTGGGCCGCCTCCTTTATCTGGGGTATCAGCTCCACCGATTTCCTTTTGCCCGCTACGGGGTTAACCACGTATCCCGTTTTCATCAATATTCCCCCTATTTCAAGGCCCTGTTCACTGCCTCCTGCTCTTCCGCGGAAAGAGCATACCGGCTTTTCCCGTTAAAAAAAAATAGAACCAACACTGTCAGGACACTTGCTGCTGTGATAATAACTGCATTTGCCTGTATCATTTGCATTATCGAATCCAGGTTCATAGATTTTCTCCTTCGATCTCGGTATAAATATTCTACGCCGCCGGGCCTTTTCCTGCTATTACTTGCATGTCCCATCAATTATTTGACTTTTTTGTTTCATTTTTGCGTAAACTACTTGCCCTTTTATGTACTTTAAGGCATTTATATGCTATTCTATTATTTAAGGATATATATTCGGCAATAATAGGAAATGAGGTAACAGGGAGGGTAGCCCGTGCAGCAGTACCAGAAATACGCCGTATATTTTTTCAAAACCATGTTTGTGCTAGGCATAATCCTGCTTTTACATCTTTTTATCACAAGGTTTTTCGCGTATATTTTACCCTTTATATTTGCATGGATTATTGCGCTTTTGGTAAACCCCCTGGTAAATTTTTTGGAAAGAAAAACAAGGCTGCCGCGGGGCATCTTTTCCTTTTGTTCGGTAATATTGTTCTATGCGTTACTAATCCTCCTTATCGCTGTGGGAACCTCGAGACTCATTATTGAACTGAGCAATATTCTTGAACGCCTGCCGCAATATGCCGTGACCTTAAGAGTGGCCACCGAGGACTGGATTGCATACGGACAGAACATATATATAAACCTGGCCCCCGAAACAACCGAAGTGGTAAAGTCGGGCCTTATTAACCTTATCAACTCCCTGACTTCGGTAATTAGCAGCGCGATAGGAAGGTCCATGAGCCTCTTAACCATTTTCTCCAAAACGCTGCTGTTTATCATTGTAACCATAATATCCTCCTATATGATGAGCAAGGACATGTACCTGATTCGCAGTTTCTTTGCTTCGCAAGTGCCGGAGGACTTCGTAAAAGGAATTAAAAGCGTTTATGCCGACCTGTTAATGGCTCTTGGGGGATTTATAAGGGCGCAGCTGACCATTATGGGAATAACTTTTCTGATAACAATTACAGGGCTTTATCTTATCGGCGTACCCTATGCCCTGACAATGGCAATAATAATAGGAGTGGTGGATGCCCTTCCCATATTTGGCACCGGGGCGGTAATTATTCCATGGACGGCACTAAACATAATAATGAAAAACTACTCCTTGGCAGCAGCCCTGCTTGTGCTGTACGGTGTAATAGTGGTAACCAGGCAGATAATAGAACCCAAAATAATGGGAAGGAATATAGGGCTTCACCCGCTGGCAACGCTGGTTTCTCTTTATATAGGAATGCGGGTATTCGGTATAATAGGAATACTAATAGGTCCCCTGACGCTAATAATGATAAAGGCCCTCCAGAAAACAAGCGTTATACCCCGTTGGAAAGATGCAAAACGGCCTTAACAGGCCGTTTCAGTTTGCTAAACCATTTCTGCCGCTATTTCTTCAACCGCCCGGACGGCGGCTTCTATATCCTCCCGGGTATTAAAATATCCTATGCTGAATCTTACGGTGCCCTGGTCAAAGGTGCCTATGGTCCTATGGGCCAGCGGAGAACAGTGCAGCCCGGAACGCGTCGCTATACCGTAGGACCTGTCAAGAATATAGCTTATTTCGCCGGAATCGCCGTCCCCAATATTTATCGATACCACCCCGGCCTGGAGCCCGGGATTGGCGGGACCGTATATTTTTACCCCTTTAATTTGCTCAAGGCCCTGCAGCAGCATGCCAGTCAATTCCTCTTCGTGCCTTCTTATGGCGGCCGTTCCCTTTTCCAGTATAAAACCCACCCCTTCTCCCAGCCCTACTATGCCTGCGGTGTTGGGGGTGCCGCTCTCGTACCGGTCCGGCACCAATGTCGGCTGAGCCATTTCCTCCGACCTGCTGCCGGTGCCTCCTTCCTTCATCTGAAGCACATCAAGGTTTTCACTAATATAAAGACCGCCGGTCCCTTGGGGGCCCATCAGCCCCTTATGCCCCGGAAAGGCAAGGATGTCTATATTCATATCCTTAACGTCGATATCGTATATGCCGGCGGTCTGGGCCGCATCCAGCATAAAGGGTATACCCCTTTCCTTTGCTATACAGCCCACCTCCTTAACCGGCATCAGGGTTCCCGTTACATTGGAGGCATGGGTTATAACAATCAGCGCGGTATTCTTTCTAATGGCCCTTTCTATGTCCCTGGGATTCAAATACCCCTTTGAATCGCACCCGACATAGGTGACGCTCACTCCCTTCGCTTTCAGCACCGTCAGCGGTCTTGCCACCGAATTATGCTCCATTGAAGTGGTCACAACGTGGTCTCCTTCCTTAAGCAGCCCTTTTATGCCCAGGTTTAAGGCTTCGGTTGCGTTGGATGTGAACACAACTTGCATGGGACTTTCTATATTGAAAAGCCTGCTTAAACGTTCCCGGGTCCTGTAAATGGCCCTGCCCGCTTCAAGGGCCAGCCTGTGTCCCGACCTGCCCGGGTTTGCACAGTACTGCCTCATACACTTGTCCATTTCAACATAGACCCTTTCGGGCTTTGGAAAACTGGTGGCTGCATTGTCAAGATAAATCATGTATAAACCTCCCGGCAGGGAATAATACCATCCCTTTAATGTTTACAAAGCGCTGCCCGTCTGCCCAATTGTTTCACGTGAAACAAAAACCTACGGCCGCCCTTGCACTGCATAATATATACTATGCCCCGGGCAGCCAATAATCAACCGCTTTCAGGATTCAATCCGTTATCGAGGAAAACTGCAAACAGCTTGCTGGTAGGCAAAGCCGTCATATGTCCATTTCCAAAACCCCGGCTACTGCCGCCTCCCCACCCACCAGCACCTTGTCCCGTTCAACCTTTACGTGAATCGCCGAGGGCTTTCCCATGCCGAATCCCTGGCCGGATACCATTTCCCCCTCCGGAAGCAGACCCCTCTTGTATAAATAATATCCAAGGGCACCGTTGGAAGTTCCGGTGGCGGATTCTTCGTTTATCCCCACCGCCGGGCCGAAGTTCCTGCACAGCACGGTGAATTCATCGTTTCCGGTTTCCATCGTAAACACATGGGCTCCCACCACCCCTAGTTTCCGTGAAAGGTTCGCCAGCCTTAAAAAGTCAGGGCTAAGCCGGTCCAGGGTTTCCCTGGAGGTCACCGGCACTATTATATCCGGGAGGCCGGTACTTATAATTTCCGCCTCGCCATCACCGCCCCCTGTCACGCCGACGTTTGCAGGGTCCAGTCCCAGGCACCGGTACAATTCCTCCAGTTCCCGGCCTTCCACGCTTCCCAGGGATTTTGGCCGGGACTGTTCCATGAAAACCTTGTCCGCCCTTCCATGCCTGAACCTTACGTAAACCGGCAGGCCGCCTTCGCCGGTTTCCTGCCGCAGGGCGACTTCGCCGTCACCGCCCTTTATTTCGCCCAGGACCGACAGCAAGAAAAATGCTGCTATTGTAGCATGCCCGCAAGTCGGCACTTCGCATTCCGGCGTAAAAAACCGGCTGCTGTAGCCTCCTTTAACGGGACGGATAAAAACAGTCTCGGAAAAACCCAATGCGTTCGCCGCCTTCTGCATTGCCTTCGGCGGAGGGAAATCCCTGCAGCGGACCACCCCCGCCCCGTTGCCGCCCCTGCCCCGGTAGGTAAAGGCGTTTATCTTATAGGCCTTCATCCCTTAAATCCTCCCAGAATGTTTCACGTGAAACATCAGTTCATTATCAGTTCCAAAATCCTTTCCAGGTCTTCCGCACCGTAATACTCAATCTCGATTTTCCCTTTCTTTTTTCCCTGTATTATTTGCACCTTTGTGCCTAAAACTTCCCCGATTTGCCCTTCCATGTCCACCACCCACGGGTTTTTATCCTTGGACCTGGCTGCCCTCTCCCTGCGCTCACCGGCCAATTTGCCGACCAGTTTCTCGGTTTCCCGGACACTCAGCTGCTCTTTTAATATTCTTTCCGCCGCCTCTTTCTGCTGCTTTTCCCCAAGCACAACCAGCGCCCTCGCATGTCCAGCGGAGAGCAGGTTTTCCTTTACCCATTTCTGAACCTCCGCACATAAACTTAACAGCCTTAAGGTGTTGGTTATTGCCGGCCTGCTCTTCCCAACAGCGGAGGATATCTCCTCCTGGGTCAGCTCAAATTCGTCCATAAGGGTTTTATAGGCCTCCGCCTCCTCAATGGGGTTTAAGTCTTCCCTCTGTAGATTCTCTACGAGGGCTATTTCCATGGCCTGCCTTTCGTCCAGGTCCATAACAACTGCGGGTACCGTTTTTAGGCCCGCCATCCTGGCTGCCCTCCACCGCCTCTCCCCAGCCACTATTTCATATCCCCTGTCAATCTTTCTTACGGCTATGGGCTGCACTACTCCGTGTTTAGCAATGGATTCCGCCAACTGCTCCATCTTTTCCGAGTCAAAATCCTGTCGCGGCTGTTTCCTGTTTGGTGCAATATCGTTCACGGGTATTTCCCTAATTCCCTGGTCATCCATTTGGGGCAGTTCCGGTATCAGGGCGTTAAGACCCTTGCCCAACCTTTTCTTTGACATACGTCCTAACCCTCCTCACTGTATTCTATGAACTCGTCCGCCAACTCCTCGTAGGCTTCCGCGCCCTTTGACTTCGGGTCGTACATAAGTATTGGCACTCCGTAACTGGGGGCCTCCGCCAGCCTTACGTTTCTCGGTATAATTGTCGTGTAAACCATTCCCTTGAAGTAGCGTTTAACTTCATCCACCACCTGTATTGACAAATTTGTCCGGCCGTCAAACATGCTGAGGACTACCCCCTCCACTTTAAGGTCAGGGTTTAATCCCCTTTGGACCAACCAAATGGTATTCATCAGCTGGCCCACTCCTTCAAGGGCGTAATACTCGCATTGTATTGGTATCAGTACGCTGTCCGCGGCCGTTAGGGCATTTATCGTGAGAAGCCCCAGTGAAGGGGGACAATCTATAAAAACATATT
>ERZ795047.4689-NODE-4689-length-11429-cov-4.030420_pt1 | contig 11429 bp, 11 predicted proteins | sample MGYA00375131_ERZ795047 | MGnify/ENA primary metagenome ERZ795047 (study PRJEB30176, sample SAMN05720228) | activated sludge metagenome | isolation source: Anaerobic digester | place: Japan | collected 2015-05-20 ... | reverse complement strand
CCTGAGAATGTTTGCGCTTTTTCCAGTTCTATACAGAAATGCCTGAACCGTGATTCCTCCCTTGCTCCATTACCCATCTGCCTCCTCCCAAAGTCCCCCTCTCTGGGATTCAGGGAGCAGGGGACTTAGGATGCAAAGTATTTAAGTGCGAGCACTAATTGGGCTGAAATTTGCAATGAAATCTACCTCTGATCACCTGTCCCCTACTATCAAGAGGCATCATGGTACTAAGTGTAGCTTTTACCTTTGATCCAAATCTTATCCCCGGACTCTCTGTCTTCCCGGAAGTAAGAGAGGTTTTCGGAAAACTGGGAAGCGATCTCCTTGGCGGTGGAAGATCTACCTACATGGTGGCTGATGCGAACCGGGAGATGCTTCAAAAAGCGGTTAAACAGGCACATTCTCACAATATTGAATTCAACTATCTTCTCAATGCAGCCAATCTCGATGGATTCGAGCAGACCCGTGACGGGCAAAAAAAAATCCGCAGATTCCTGGATTACCTCTCTGAACTGGGTGTCGACAGTGTCACTGTCTCTGTCCCCTATCTTCTAAAAATCATCAAATCCAGTTACCCCCATTTTAAGACCCGTGTAGGTGTGTTCGCACGTATCTCCACTCCCAGAGCTGCCCAGTGGTGGGAAGAGATGGGAGCTGATATACTTTGTATCAGTGCAATCTCATGTAATAGAAGATTCGATTTATTAAAGAGTATCCGTTCCTCTGTAAAATGCGATCTGCAGCTTATTGTTATCGCCTGCTGCCTTCAGGAGTGCCCCTTTGAACTGGCACACATGAATATGCTGACACATGCATCCAGAGAGGGTTCCAGGATGCACTCCTTTAACCTTGATTACTGCTTCCTGCATTGTTCATCGTACCGTTTCCGCGATAAATCCTTTTTCCTGAAATCGATATGGATTCGCCCTGAAGACCTTTCGCTGTATGAAAAATCAGGTTACCACCATTTTAAAATTGTGGATCGGGCCTGTTTTACCGAGCTGCTTGTAAAAAGAGTAAAAGCCTATGTGGAGCGCAGTTTCGATGGAAATCTGATGGAGCTTATAGCACCTGTGGCCAGAATAAAGAGTTATAAAACAATTCTCCCCTTTTTCCGTCCTGACAAGATAAAACCAGGCTCTGTAATCAGAATATTGAAATTTGTCGACAGCGCACTGATAGACCGCTTCGATGAGGATTCCTCGGTTTATATCGACAATAAAAAACTCGATGGATATTTAAGAAAAATTTCCAAAAAAGGATGTGATTCATCTCAGTGCAGGACATGTTCACTTTGTGAGAAGTATTCAAAGAATGCTGTAAGCATTAAGCCTGAGTATCAGAAAGAGATCATCTCACAGATAGAATCTCTTGAGAAGGGATTGAATGATGGAAGCATCTTTTAGCCATACAACCGGAGGTCAAAATGCAGAAAGAACTGGTAATCTCCCGTGCGCTTAAGGTTATAAGTGATACGCTTGCAATCGATTGCGAAAAGATCAGAGAAGATAGCAGGTTCGTGGAGGATCTTGGTGCTGACTCTCTTGATAAAGTGACACTGATAATGGCACTGGAGGATGAGTTCAAGATCTCCATCTCCGACAAGCAGGCTGAAGGTATAGTGTGCGTAAAGGATGCGCTCGAGGCACTTACCGGGGCAGAGAGTATCGCATGATGAAAAACAGGGCTGTCATAACAGGAATAGGAGTAATCTCCACCCTGGGTAACACAGCAGATGAGTTCTGGGGCTCATGCCTGCAGATGAAAGACTATATCGTTCCCATTCCGGAGGAATGGGACAAGTACTCCTCTTTCAGTTCCCGTTACTGGTCTCCTCTTGACAAGTACTCACCATTCTCGTCCTGGCTTTCAAAAGCGGACCACCTGCAGCTTGACCTCTGCCAGCAGATGGTGCTCGATGCTGCTTTTCAGGCAATAAGCTTTTCCGGGATCGGACACACAGAGATCGATCCCAAAAAGAAAATAATGCGTCTGGATGGAGTCGATCCGCAAAGATCTGGTGTTTTTATCGGCACAGGTGCAGGAGGGATAACTTCTCTTCTGACCGCCCACTCCACACACATTTCGCCTATGCAGAAAAACTTTCTTGCGCCTGTCAAATACAACCCGTTCACTGTTCCGATGATGATGATAAACGGGAGTGCCGATATTCTGGGGATTCGTCTTTCGATTCATGGGATGAACCGCACTGTAAGTACCGCATGTGCATCGGGAACGATGGCAATTGGTGAAGCATTCAGGGCAATCTCGGAAGGAACAATAGATTTTGCCCTGGCAGGGGGTGTCGAGTACCTTCACGACCCAACCGGCGGGATTTTCCGGGGATTTGACTCTGCGGGAACATTGACAAAGAATACTGCGGTTGAGAGCTGTAACTGCCCGTTTGATCAGAACCGGTCAGGATTTCTGTTCTCTGAGGGTGGTTGTGCGATGTTTGTGATCGAATCCCTTGAGCAGGCTGAACTGCGCGGATCTGTGCCACTTGCTGAGATTAAAGCGTATCAGGAAAAATTCGAGGCATACAATCTGATGATGATGGAGCCGGATGGCAAACAGATAGAGAGCCTTTTAAGGTCAGTTGTGGCACAGGCCAGACTCGATTCTCATCAGATCGATTATATCAATGCTCACGGGACCGGAACTGTTTTAAATGACCAGATAGAGGCGGATGTAATCGAGAGAGTGTTCGGCAGCGATGTCCTTATAAACAGCACAAAATCTCTTACAGGGCATGTTCTTGGTGCCAGTGGTGCACTCGAGGCTGCAATAACAGCGCTTTCTGTCTGTCATAACAAAATTCATGGAAGTAAGAACATAAAAACACCGGTAAAGTCTCTGAACTTTACCAGAGAAACAATCTCATATCCAGTAAAGAGCGCCCTGACTGAATCATTCGGGTTTGGGGGACATCTGGCTGCATTGGTGATTGGAAAGATATAGATGCCGGCATATCTTAACTCAATAGGAACCGCAGTTCCATCACTTTCATTGGAACAGAGGCAGATATCGGATCTGCTGAAGCATTACTATTCAGAAGAGTTGTCTTCCCGCTCTCTGGATGTACTGGAGAAGGTACTTTTACATCCGGGGATAAAGAAAAGGCATTTTGCGGCAGAAAATCTCCGGGAACTGGAAGAGATCAGAAACGAGCACCCTGACATCAGAGCTTCACGTTTTCAGAAATGGGCTGTTTCCCTTTCTGCAGAAGCACTCAGAAAAGCGGCCAGTAAGGCTGATGTGGATATAAGATCTATCGATGCCATAATCACGAACACTGTACAGGGTATTTGTGTCCCGGAATAAGCTCATATCTGATAGAGGAGCTTGGGTTGGACAATTCTGTGCAGTTATACGATCTTGCCGGTATGGGATGTGGAGGGGCTATTCCCAATCTTCAGCTTGCCTCCTCCCTGGCTCAGGCGGGAAACATGACTGTGGCCGGAATAGCGGTAGAGATCTGCAGTGCTACTTTTCAAATGGGAAATGACATGAGCCTTCTGATCTCCAATGCACTGTTCGGTGATGGAGCAGCGGCTTTTATTGTTTCATCTGAAAGATCCGGTTTTGAGATTCTTTCATCATGTTCCAGTGTCTTTCCCCAATTTCGTGAGGCTGTCAGGTATGTTTACAAAAACGGCCGGCTCCATAACAAACTCAGCCCCGGGCTTCCACAGATTCTCGGTTCATTGCTTCCAGCATTTGTAAAAAATCTTCTTTCCGGGACAGTGGTTTCAGAAATCAACAACTGGGCGATTCATCCCGGAGGAGAAAAAATCCTCAACTCTGTCCAGAGTTCTCTTTCTCTAACTGAAAGTAAAATCGGGACTTCCAGGAATATTCTAAAGGAATACGGAAATATGTCATCCCCGTCGGTAATGTTTGCAATCGATAAAATAACGGAAAATATCTCTTCCGGGGAATCTGTATGCGTTCTGGGTTTCGGAGCCGGCCTGTCGGTACATGGAACTCTTTTAAAGTCTGTATAGAGGAGGGGTTCAGGCATGAAAAAGAGACCTGTCAGCCTGGGTTTCCTCTTTTCAAACTGGTCCGGAAGATCCAACTGTCAGGAGATCATGGATTCCGGAGAGATTGATCCTGTCATGTTAACCCGTACCTTTGATCATCTGAAAACAATCAACCTTTATCTCTCCGGCATCAGAAAACTTATCCTTAAAACAATTCTCATGGATGTTTCCGTACGAAAACTGAAGAATATCACTGTCATTGAACTGGGCTGCGGAGGAGGAGAGATCGCAAGATGGCTAAGCGGGGTGTGTGCGAAGAGAAATATCGGATGCATTCTCACTTGTATCGACAACAATGAGATTGCGGTCAGATATGCCAGAAGAGAGTGCATCGACTGTGGAAATATCGAGGTAAAGCACATTGATGCATTCGAAGCCCTGAAGAGTCACAGAGCCGATTATATCTATGCCAACCACTTCCTTCATCATCTGAAGGATGAAACTATAGTACCTCTGCTGCAATTGATGGCGGAGAGTGCATGTTACGGATTTCTGATCAACGACCTTTACAGATCACCTCTCTCCCTTCTTGCCTTCTCCCTTACAGCCCCATTTTTCAGGGGAAGTTATGCTGTTGCCGACGGCAAAATCTCGATTCGCAAGGGGTTTACTGAGAGGGAGATGAGAAATCTGGGTGAATCTATAAACAGGAAAGGCATTTCTATTGTAAAGAGAAGTTCTCCAGGACATCTAAGCTTATGGTTCAGGCAAAGTGACAGGTGAGGGAAAAAATGGATGAAGACCTCTTCTCCCCTTTTCGGGCCTCGGTTCATCCTGAGATAAACTGTCTCTGGCGAGGTCAGTCGCTTCTTATAACAGACCATCATGGGGAGATCACCGGTCGCGGGTTGAGCGGGTATTTTTTCAGGAGTGTAAGATATCTTCAGAAGCTCGAACTTCGCATTAATGGCAGACTTCCCCATTTCTGCTCTGTATTTACAAATTACCCGGACATTATAGAATGCACGATGATCTATCCGGAGGTGCATGAGGGGGGAACCGGCGGGAGTGGCTCAGGGATGATAGAGAGACAGGATGGAATCCTTGAACGCAACATTGAGATAAGAAAAAAGTACACCGTTTCTCCGTCAGGTTTTGATTGCGAACTGATTATTGTAAACTGCTGGGAAAAGCAGGTCAGATTTACACTGGAATGGATCTGCAGTGCAGATTTTATCACTATAGATCAGGCCCAGTCAGGTGAAATAGCAGCCAGGATGCCCTCAGAACAGGAGTTTATCGATCAGAAACAGACAATAAGGTGTATCAGCCCTGATTTTCGGATCAGCACAGTGGTACAGACATCCGGAGATGGTGTATGGGAGCACAAAGAGGGAAAGATCAGGGCTGAGTTTACTCTCTCAAGAAGAGAAGGGATAAAGACTGCGATACATGTGCGGGCAGATGATCCGGATGACCCTGTGGATCTGGCCGAATCAAACGAACGTGAACAGGTGCTTATGAACTGGATTTCCGGTCTTTGCAGGATAGAAACACCCGGAAGTGAATTCGGGAGAGTTGTCAATCACTCGATAAGAACTGTCGGGTTTGCATCACTCCTTGACGGGGCACGTGAGGAGTGGCTTACACCTGCCGCGGGCTATCCTCTTTATCCTCATCTTTTTGCCCGCGATGCACTTACGTCCTCGTGGATGATCACACTGTTTGATGAAGGAAAGACAGCATATTCCTCTCTAACATCGATTGCCAGAATCCAGGGGAAAGTTGTAAACCCGGAAACTGATGAGCAGCCTGGAAGAATTATCCAGCAGGCAAGGAGAGATCCCCTGTCAAGGATTGGAAAAAATCCCTTCGGCGCTATTATGGTGATTTCTCATCCCCTTTCATGTTCATAGTCGCTTTTACTTTTGCTTATGCCTGGTCAGGCGATAATGATCAGCTTAAAAAGATCTGGCCGGTCTGCAGGAGGATACTTGACTGGGCAGAGGAGTATGGTGACATGGATGGGGACGGGTTTCTGGAGTATAAGACTCTTTCACCTGATGGACCCAGGAATCAGGCATGGAAAGATTCGGAAAATGCCATAGTAGATGAATATGGGGAGCTTGTAGACCCGCCGATAGCCACGAGTGAAACTCAGGGCTACTACTATGCCGCTCTTCAGGCAGGAGCTTTCTTTTCACTTATAACAGGCAACCGCAAAGATGCTTTGCGATATCTGAAAAGGGCAATAAGTCTGAAAAAGGCATTTAACCGGGATTTCTGGGTGGAAAGCGAGGGATATATCGCTCTTGGACTTGACTCAAGGAAGAGGAAAATAAGGAGCCGGACATCGAATATGGGTCATTGTCTCGCTACGGGAATCATAGATTCAGAGAAAGTTCCCCTTGTCGTCAAGGCACTTTTCTCACCGGACATGTTCAGCGGCTGGGGTGTAAGAACACTTTCCTCTGCACACCCTTCCTTTAACCCTCTGGATTATCATCTGGGGTCGATCTGGCCTGTTGAAAACGCATCCATAGCCTTTGGTTTGAGAAGGTATGGATTTGACAGGGAGGCAATGGATTTGATCAAGGCAAACTTTGATCTTGCTTTGCACTGGAGAAACGACTGGGTTCCGGAGTGTGTGGGTGGATACGACCGGGCTTTGTATGGGCATCCTGGAGCCTTCCCCAGGGCTAATGTGCCACAAACCTGGAATGCTGCGGCTTTCGGTCTGTTTGTCAATATTTTGTGCGGGTTTCAACCCTTTGCCCCGTTAAACATACTTTTCCTCGATCCACTCCTCCCCGACTGGCTTCCGGAACTTAAACTGAAATCACTGCGTTTTCGAGGATCGGTTTTTGATTTGCATGTATACAAAACCAGCTCAGGAAAAACAAAATTCAGGGTCAGGAATAAAAAAGGCAGACCGTTTATAATTCGTCAGCAGCCGTATAACTCTTTGTCTGCCAATATTTGGAGGAGGTTGCTTTCTGCAGCAGGGATAAATTTTTAGGACTGGATGATAATGTCTCGTCATCGGGGTCGGTATCGGTATCGGAATCGATAAATTTTCGATACCGATTCCGATGCCGACTTTGGGAACTGACGAGATCTATATAAAAAGTGTATCACAGGAGAAACATGGAAACAAAAAAAGAAACCGCGCCGATGTTCAGAGTATCCGGTGTCAGGAGTACTGCCTCCATATCCGGTCACCCTGTTCATCCCATATTTATCGTCTTCCCTATCGCTTTTCTGATTGCTCTGCCGTTTATTGATGGCCTGTACATTTTGACAGGAAATACCTGCTGGGCACAGACTGCATTGTGGGTTTCAGGAGCAGGGTTTGTGATGGGGATAACTGCTGCTGTATTTGGTTTGATCGATTTTGCCACTATCCGGAGGGCACGGGCCGGGTATATTGGGTGGGTCCATGCGATCGGCAATGCAATCGCCATGCTGCTTACACTATCAAACTGGATTCTGCGTGTCGGTAATCCCCTTGAATCTGTTGTTCCGGTTGGAATTTCCCTCTCCATAGCTACTGCTCTGGTGTTAGTTGTCACAGGATGGATGGGTGGAGAGCTGACATTCAGGTCTGCGATTGGTGTGACGGGGCATGGTAGAGAGGTTGTGCATGCGGGGACAAAGGAAGGAGGTTCTGGTTAGTTTCTACATACCGATATTTCAAAAAAACATCATCATCCCCTTCCTCACCATCATAACAGCTATTGCCGCCAAAAAGAGGCTTGAAATCTTGGAGAGAATCGTTGATCCTGCGGTGCCGATAAGCTTTATCACATATCCGGAGGTGAAAAAGAGAATTCCAGCAATGAGTATGTTCGCAACCATGGCAATTGCAGTTGGCAGAAGGCCATACTGTCTGGAGAGAAGCATTATCGTGGTAAGAACAGCCGGCCCGACTATAAGCGGCACACCGATAGGAACTGGGCCAAGGGTTTGGGTCTGCACCCTGCGAAGCGGTTTCTCAACAGTCACTATGTCGCTGATTGATATCAGAAAAAGTATTATCCCGCCTGCTATCATGAAATCCGCAACCGTTATCCCCAGCATCCTCAAAACAACTTCACCGATTAAAAGAAACAGAAGACCAACTACAGTGGCAGTTATAACAGAAACAGTTATAAGGGTTCTAAGGCGCTTCTGCTCAATTCCCTCGGTAAAAGAGAGAAAAAGCGGCAGCACCCCGAAAGCATCGACAGCAACAAAAAGAGGCACAAAACAGAGCCAGAACGCATCCATGCCCATAATTCAACATTCCAGTCCGGAAAACATTTCAAGAAGAGAATCGTGAATGGGACCATTCGATGCTAAATAGCAGTTGTTCTGTGGGGAAAAAGGCCTGCCTGAATGATCCGTGATCCTTCCGCCTGCCTCCAGCACAATCACCGCTCCACCCGTGAAATCCCATATCTTGTCATCAAACTCTATTACAGCGTCAACTTTTCCCTCTGCAAGATATGTGAGATTTCGCACAGAGGCGCCAAACATGCGGACATTTAAGACTTCCGGAGCAAGCTTCTTTAAAACATCGATCTTCCTGTCAGCCCCGCTCCTCATCCCTGAATCATAGGAAACCGTACAGTCTCTGAGTTCATTTACTGCGGAAACACCGATACGCTCCCCGTTCTTAAAGGCACCAGCACCTTTTTCTGCCCAGTAAAGTTCACCATACGAGGGGAGGTTTATCACACCGGCAATAAACTCTTCCCCTCTTATAAGTCCTATAGAGACCCCACACATCCCTATACCCTTGACAAAATTGTGGGTCCCGTCAAGAGGATCCACCACCCACAGATACCCATCCTCACCGCTTGACTCCCTGCTTGCCCCCTCCTCTCCCACTATTCCATGATTTGGAAAGGAGGAACGAAGGATTTTCGTGATAATCCGCTCGGATTCCCTGTCAATCTCTGTGACAAGGCACTGATCTACTTTACGCTCGATTTTCTTTGTCTGCCCGAAATTCTCCAGCAGAAAACCGCCTGCCTCCCGGGCAGCCTCAATTGCCACATTCAGAAACTCTTTCACGTCTCTCCCTGCTTCCGTTCCTTAAAGTTGAAATCTATCAGGTAGAAATCTCCCTCCCGCCTGGTTGAGATCCTGTAACCTGAATTATAAAATACTGAAAGCATCAGGCTGTTCTCTATACCTACCCTGGCCTCAAAACCTGTGAGACCCCGTCTGCGGGCAATGTCAATCAGTATTGAAAGCAGACAGGTGCCTACACCCCTTGCCTGCCAGTCATCTCTTACCACAAACGTCACATCCGCCTTCATCGTTGCCGGATTAAGGAAATAATGCGCGGTACCGATTATCTGCTCCCCTCCCGGATCCTTCACCAGTGCAGCTATGGCCATGTCCCTGGAATAGTCGATTACAGCAAACTCCTGGGTAAATTTATGGGAAAAAGCCCTTGTTGATTGATAAAAACGGAACTCTGCAGACTGCTCCGACAAACTATAAAACATATCCCTGATAGCCTTCTCATCACTTGGCTTTACAGGTCTGAAAAAAAGCTCAGTCCCGTCCTCCAGAACCCTGCTCGTCTCATATTCAGACGGGTAACGGACACCAGGGAGCTCTTTCTGGTCAGGGAAGATATAATGGCGATTTCTGGCTTCACTGAGGATTTCATTCCTGAAGTCCGGATGAGCGATTTCACAAAGAGCAAGAACTCTCTCTCGTACACTCTTGCCGAAAAGATCAGCTACACCGTACTCTGTAACCACATAACGCACATCCGCACGGCTCAGCATTACCCCGGATCCCTCTGTAAGCCTGGGCACTATCCGCGAAACTCTCCCGTCTTTACTTGTAGAACGCAGCGCAATAATTGCCTTGCCGTCAGGAGATCCCGATGCACCACGTGCAAAATCGATCATACCGCCTGCACCGCCTGAAAACCCATATCCCGATGAATCCGCACACACCTGTCCGGTCATGTCAACTTCATAAGCTTCGTTCACAGCAACCATTCTGCGATGTCCGCTGATTATAGCTGGATCGTTTACATATTCAGATGGTCTGAATTCAAATACGGGGTTTTCATTGATAAAATCATACAGTTTCCGGGTACCCATGCAGAAACTGGTTGTTATTTTTCCCCGGTTAAGAGTCTTTTCAGAACCATTTATAACCCCGCTCTCTACAAGATCAACAACATAATCGCCGATCATCTCGCTATGAATCCCTATATCCCTCTTCTCTCCGAAAAACCGGTAAATACTCTGAGCAATAGGACCAATCCCCGCCTGCAAAGTAGAGCCGTTCTCTATCAGGGATACCACATTTCTGGCGATCGTCTCTATAACCGGATCGTCTTCCGGAAGTCGGTACTCCAGGATCTCTTCACTGCTGATAACTATAGCGTCTACCTGCTCTAAAGAGATAAAGGAATCCCCCATTGTTCTGGGCATCTTTTCATTTACCTCAGCAATTACAAGAAGACTGTTCTCAACAGCAGACTTAATAATGTCAATCGATACGCCAAGACTCAGATTTCCGTTACGGTCCGGAGGAGTAGTCTGAATCAGTACCACATCCAGAGGGATACACCCGGATTTGAACAACGCAGGGATGTTTGAAAGGTGAACAGGGATATAGTCACCGTGGCCGCTGTTTATGGCATTCTCCATTTGTGAAGAGACAAAGAAACTGGAAAGTCTGAACTTGCGTGATAACTCCTCATTGGTATATGGTACATCCCCCATGCTTAAGAACTGATAGATTTCTGCATCAGTGATACTGTTCTGAGGGTCAGCCAGTTCCCGTACAAGCATCTGCGGCTGGCTGCACCCTCCCCCGATAAAAATCCGGTCTCCTGCCTTTATCCTGCCTATCGCCTCTTTTGCCGTAAGCTGCTTTTTCATGTACATTTCCTGCCAGGACAGCATATTTAACCTCTTTCCTTTGACAGAATTATTCTTGCATCCACAACAAAAGCCTCTTCACCCTTCTGCCCGACTTTCAGCGGATTTATGTCAACCTCCTCAATTTCCGGAAAATCAATTACCAACTGCGAAAGCCGCTGAAGGTTAGTTACAATCGATGGTATATCAACCGGTTTTTCTCCTCTGGCTCCTGTGAGGAGTTTATATGATCTGGTCCGGGAAATCATCTTGAAACACTCCTCAGTTGTTACAGGAGCCAGCGCAAAAGACACATCTTTCAGGACCTCCACAAAAATTCCCCCAAGTCCATACATCAGAACAGGCCCGAACTGCCTGTCCTTCTTCATCCCAAGAATTACCTCCCTGCCCCCGCTTATCATCTTCTCGATAAGCACTCCTCTGATCTCAGCCTCAGGCATTCTCCTCTTTACCCGCATCATCATCAACTCGAAAGCATCCTCAACCTCGGATGGGCTCTTCAATCCAACCTTAACCCCACCCACATCTGATTTATGCAGTATAT
>ERZ795047.4685-NODE-4685-length-11435-cov-19.739543_pt1 | contig 11435 bp, 12 predicted proteins | sample MGYA00375131_ERZ795047 | MGnify/ENA primary metagenome ERZ795047 (study PRJEB30176, sample SAMN05720228) | activated sludge metagenome | isolation source: Anaerobic digester | place: Japan | collected 2015-05-20 ... | reverse complement strand
GTATTGGTTTGATGGCCTTGGTGTTTTTATTTAGTGAATCCTTTAAACCATAAACGCGCAACCTCTAAGGGATCGCGTTATGGCTGATGTAGAGCAAAACCGACCCTCCTACGAAGAACTCTGTGCCAATTTCAGGATAGATGTCCCTGAATACTACAACTTTGGGTTTGACGTGGTCGACGCCTGGGCAAAGAAGGACAGGAACAAACTGGCAATGATCTGGGTTGACCAGAAAGGAAACGAGAAGAAGTACACTTTTTTTGACATGATGCGCCTCTCGAACCAGGCCGTCAACATCTGCCTGAAATACGGGATCAAGAAAGGCGACCGTGTGATGCTGATGCTCCCACGCGTCCCAGAATGGTGGATATTTGTCATAGCCCTCATAAAACTCGGCGCGGTCTACTGCCCCGCAACGACGATGCTGACACCAAAAGACCTGAAATACCGTATACAGGCTGCCGGGATCAAGATGGTCATAACCATGGCCGAGCACGCAGAGAAGGTCGAGGAGATCCGTGACGAGTGCCACTCGCTCGAGGTGATGCTCATGACCGACGGCAAACGGGATGGCTGGGTCAGCTACCCTGTCGAGCTCGACTACCCCGCCCCATGCTCCTACAAACTGGTGAACCTGCCCGGTATGCACCGGACGAAATCGACCGACCCTCTCCTGATCTTCTTCACCTCCGGCACCACCGGCGAACCGAAGATGGTGCTCCATGACCACTCCTACCCCCTCGGGCACATCGTCACGGCGCAGTTGTGGCACGACCTGCACCCGAACGACCTCCACCTGACACTCTCCGATACCGGCTGGGGGAAGAGCGCCTGGGGAAAACTCTTCGGCCAGTGGATCGTTGGTGCCTGCATATTTGTATATGATATCCGCGGGAAGTTCAATCCCACCGAGATCCTGCCGCTCCTGGAGAAGTATGGCGTGACGACGTTCTGCTGCCCCCCGACCATCTACAGGATGCTGATCCTGGCCGACCTCGACAAGTTCGATCTCGCCGAGTTGCGCCACTGCTGCAGCGCTGGCGAGGCGCTCAACCCCGAGGTTATCAGGGCCTGGGAGGAAGGAACGGGCAAGACGATCTACGAAGGCTACGGCCAGACCGAGACTGTGCTCTGTATAGGGACGCTCCCCGGCATGAAGGTCAAACCCGGTTCGATGGGGAGGCCCATGCCCGGATGGCATATCGAACTCCACGACGACGATGGTAAGCCGGTCGGTCCCATGGAGGAGGGGCGGATAGCGATCAGGCTCAACCCCCGGCCGGTGGGGCTCTTCCGGGGTTACCTGGACGCCAGCGAGGAGGAGAACCGCAGGGCGTTCCAGAACGGGTTCTACTACACCGGCGACAAAGCACGGATGGACGAGGACGGCTACTTCTGGTTCGTCGGGCGTGATGACGACGTCATCAAGTCGTCAGGATACCGGATCGGGCCATTTGAGGTTGAGAGCGCCCTTATGGAGCACCCCGCCGTCCAGGAGGCGGCGGTTGTCGGGTCGCCCGACGTGATCCGGGGGATGGTCGTGAAGGCGTTCATCGTCTTGAAACCCGGCTACAAACCCTCGGAGGCGCTGGTGAAGGATATCCAGCGCTACGTCAAACGGGTGACGGCGCCCTACAAGTATCCCCGCAGGGTCGAGTTTGTGGAGTCGCTCCCGAAGACGATCTCCGGCAAGATCAGGCGGCACGAACTGCGTGAACTCGAGATGAAGCGGTTCATGGAGAACAACTCCCGGAACTCCTCTGCCCGGGAGGAGTGATTACATTTATTTTGTTTGAACTCCCACGATATCAGGCGCGAGGGTTGCCAAGCCAGGTCAAAGGCGCTGGATTCAGGGTCCAGTCTCGCAGGAGTTCGTGAGTTCAAATCTCACCCCTCGCATACGTCTTCTCAAGCGGTTCTTCCGGCAGCGGAGCGGTCTTGATGCCGCCTGCGGCGGTCAAACCACCTTCATAAGGATTGCCGCCAGCGCAAATAGGAGCAGGCCGTTGACCACGACAATCCCCGCAATGACCATGCCGGGGATGAGGCCCGGCAGCAGCATGCTGATGCCAAACGATATCGATACAACGTTCAGCACCGTCTGGGTGGCGGTAAGTCTCTTGAAGGTCGGCATGAGAGAGGCCGGAACGGCGGCCGCAGCGTTGCCGGCACCCTGCGAGATCGGGAGGAACCGTTTTGCAAGGAGTATCGCTCCGCCGGCGATGTTCAGGATCGCAAGGAGCACCCGGATCACGTCGGTCAGGACGCCGGGAACTATGCACGAGAAGATCCCCATCGAGGCGAACGCGATCCCGATGGCGGCAAGCAGGTGCGAGCGCCTGTAGCGGCCCATGGGCGTCTCCCCCAGCGCAAGCATCTGGATGGCCATGATGACCAGCAGAAGCCCGAGCTGCCCGTCCGGGGAGAACGGGATCGCCCCCATGTTTACAGGGAAGAGCAACAGCCCGAGGAGAACCAGCAGGACGCCGACCGGGATGACCAGCGCAATCGAGAGGGGGATCGAGGTCTCCCTGAAGAATCTGAGCCCGGGTTTTAAAGGCGGACCGCTGGAATCCATGGTGATCACGCAGTCCTCTCTCCGGGGGGGTACGCCCGGTTGGCGTTCTGGATGCACCATGAGAGGTAGAAGTAACTGATGCCGTAGATTATGAGTAGAACCGCCGTCTGTGGATCGGTTGTGATGCCGGGGAGGAGCGTGACCAGACCAAGAACGATCGAGAAGAGATACACGAGGATGCAGGCGAGCGTGAGTTGCCGGAGTATACCGGGGGCCTTCAGCCACAGCCTGGCCTTATCCCTGGAGAAGAGCAACTGCAGCATGAGAGAGACCCCGCCGGCAGAGAGCAGTATACCGACAAGGATTCGAACCGGTTCAGCAAGCAGCCCCGGTATGAAACAGGCGACCATCCCGATGACCGCCGTGAAGACCCCCAGAAGTATTACCGCCCATGAACGCCTGAGGTCGCCGAATGGGGTCCTTCCCATTGTTATTATCTGAAACGAGACGATAACAAGAAACAGTCCGTAGGTGCTGTCGGGGGCATACGGAAGTTCACCTGTGTGAATCCTGAATAGAAGCACGCCGAAGAGGAGCATGAATACGCCAAAGACTATAAGTATGACCACCTCAAGAGAGAGGTCGGACTCCGCTCGAGTTTTTAAACCGGGCCTCTCCTTCCCGGCGGTCTCCTCTACCATCCCGGCCGCTCCAATCTCGTCTCCTGTAACCGGCGCCCGTGTATGGGCTATCGGGTGAAGAGTGGGTTGATCTCCATGGTTATCTGTCTTGCGGTAGCAACGTGACCGGTCAGAGTGTATGGCTTTTGAGGCAGAACCGGCTGCATGCCGATCGCAGAGGTGCATCTTTTACGACGAAGTTCGGTTCCGGTTCCGGCCGCATGGATCTCCCGGTGCGGAATTATCTCCTGCGCTCCCTCTCGTCCCCGGGCGAGGGCTCGAACGGTTTTTGACCCGGACACCACAACCACCTCTTCTCTCACTACCAGGGCCGCGGGTCGGTCAATTCTGTCAGCATTGGCCTTTAAAGACATGGCTCTCAAGATCAACGAACCACAAGGTATATACCCTGAGGGAGTAAGGCAGGTGGAAGGATGCCCATGTTCCGAACACATGATGACTTCACCTACCTGATGCCTGTCCACTTTGGCGGGAGCAGGTTTGACCCGGAGACCCTGGTCACGCAGAGAGCGGCGTCCCTTGCGATCAGTTACGAGACCGGGAGGGACCTTCTTGAAAACTATATCCCTGAAGGATTTGAACTCCTGGCACCTGAAGTGCAGGTTGTTTTCAGCAGGTTCACCGAGATCAACTGGTTGCAGGGCGGGCATTACAACCTGATCAACGTGGCTGCGCCGGTCAGGTTTCACGGAAAGAAGGACGAGATCGACGGTGCATACACGCTTGTGGTATGGGAGAACAGAACCGCACCCATACTTGGGGGACGGGAACAGACCGGCATCCCGAAGATACATGCGGATATCGATGACCTGCACATCCTGCGGCCTCATTATGCCACGACCGCCAGTTACGAGGGGAACACCTTTCTAAGGATCGGTTTTGAGGCCACAGGGCCGATAACCGGGCCTGACCTGGAGGCTTTGAAGTCGCAGTTCGTCTCCATGAACACCCTGGGGTGGAAGTATATCCCAAAAGTCGGCGCTCCCGGCGCGGAACTGAGCCAGTTTGTCCTCTACCCGCAGGGCATGGAGGTGGAGACGGCGCAGGCCGGAAGAGGCAGCCTGGAGTGGATCGAGCAGACCCCGATGCAGAACCCTGTCCAGTACTACATCATCAACAGTCTTGCGGCCCTGCCCATGAAACGGGTGACGCAGTCGGTAATGGTAGAGGGCAGGGCAATCCTCCGTGCGATGGGCGCGAGGGTCATCGAGTAAAATAGGGTGAGAATTTTGGTTGATTCTGATTATTATAAAGACAGGGTCTGCATCGTTACCGGTGCAAACTCCGGAATAGGGTATGCGATCAGCGAAGAACTCTTAAAGAGGGGGGCAACCGTCTACATGGCCGGCCGCAGTCCGGAAAAGATTGCAAAGGCTGTCGGCCAGCTCACCGCCTACGGCGACCGGGTAAAGCCCCTGATCATGGACGTGACCGTTCAGGAGCAGGTGCAGCGGGGTATCGAGGCGACGGCAGAAAAAGCCGGGAAACTGGATATCCTCTTCAACAACGCAGGTGTGGGTGGAACGATGCCGTTCGAGAGGGCCACCCTTGAGGACTGGAAGACTATCATCGATACCAACCTCTGGAGCGTCATATACGGTGTCCATACCGCGGTTCCGATCATGCTCAAACAGGGGTTCGGGCACATAGTGAACACCAGTTCGATAGCCGGGATCGCTCCGCCTCCGTTCCAGGCGCTCTACTCCCTCACAAAGTACGGTGTCACGGGGCTGACCGAATGCCTGAGGTACGAGTATGCGGATAGGGGTCTCTACTTCTCGACGATCTGCCCGGCGAACATAGCGACTCCTATCTTCAATAAGGGTATCGACGGCCAGGCGCACGGCGAACTGAGGATTCCCGACGACGCTTATCCTGTCGAGAGGGCGGCATCGCTTATCCTGGACCGGGTCGCGGAGCATAAGGGGATCATCGTCGTGCCTGAACACCCCTACACCGAACTCTGGCAGGGGTATATCCTCGGCAGACCGGAGATCGAGGAGACGCTGCTGCAGATGGCCCGCGACCGCAGGGAGGCGTTCGAGCGGGGCGGGACATACTTTTGATACCCCCATCTTTTGCCCCGGTATGCGGCCGTGAGGATGTCATTCAAACCTTCTGCTGCCCGTGACGCTCCGCACCCCTCTTCAATCAGGGGCGATCGACTGCAGCCGCGGGTTTTTGTCCTGGAACGCGTCCCGCGCCTTCTGCCGAAGAGAGCACCCTCACCCCCCTTCCGGAAAGGCTAACTCCTCCTCTGGCAAAGAGGTATCATCATGGAACGCAGCAATTCCGGGGCTGACCGCTGTTCTGCTGGGGCGCCGGGGCCAAGGGTTGATCGGAAGGCTCTCCTTGAGGAGATCGCCGCGTTTACCCACAAATACGGGGATATCCTTGCCAGGTATCATCGCTACACGATGGACGAACTCAAACAGATCGAGCAGGAGTGCTGGGCGCTGCACGATAAGGCGTGCAGCATGGGCGCCTGTGGGAGCGCCGGGGTACTCGCTGAACTGGAGTACCTCATCACCACGGCAAAGGAGATGAGGGCCAGGATGGACGAGTCCCGCGGCTGACCCGCGCCTCAGTCGGTTTTGAGCAGCCCCTCGATCAGGCGGGCAAGGATCGCGCCCGAGAGGGGTTCTTCGTAGTCCCTACCTTCGATGCTGAACCGCAGGATGGCGTTATCCAGGCCCGAGTAGTACTCTGTCTTCTGTTTCCCCTCGCGGTTGATGGAGATCCCGTCCTTGAAGGGCTTTATCGAGACGATCTTTCCCAGGTTGATGCTCTTCGTCCGTTTCTGCCCCGCAAACACCAGGCGTCTGTCTGTCAGGCTGAGCGTGCCTGAATCGATCGATCGTATCTCCTCGTGCGACTCGCTCCTGGAAGCAAAAGCCCCGGTTCTTATGTAAACCCCTTTTGCGACGCGAAAACTTGGTCCCCCACCGCCTCCATGCGTCTCCCGCACGGAGCGCGGCTCGCTCAGGGTGACCCCGGGGACGGTCACCACAAGCCTTTCGCCTCTCTTTGGAACGATCGAACCGGTAGCAGCAGCGTTCAATGCCTGGATCTGCCCCTCAACGATTGCTGTGATGACGTGGTCGAGGTCGAGTTCCCGTTGTCTGGCATCGGAGACCCCGCCACCGGCGATACGCTTCCACTCCAGATCGCTCAATGTATGGTTGGCGTAGTCGCGCCACGCGGGTCTTGTGGTATCGGAGATGTTCGAGAGTTTGAATCTGTTGCTGCCCTCCCTTGTGAAGACCGCTCCGCAGTTCGGGCACGAATACGACTCTGTGCTCGTCAAACCCAGGAATCCCCTGCTGACGGTCTTTGAGAGGCGACCGGCTCTGCATGCAGGGCATCGGTCATACCATTCCCCCTTATCCGGGGCAGAATCGACAGGTTGGTGCAGGAGGGGGCTGCCGCAGTTGCTGCAGTATTTTCCCTCATCCTCATAGCCACAGTTTGGACATCGCATCTGGATCAGCCCCCTCTCTCGCTGGCGGCACCGGTTTTTCTGTTCCCGGTATCTTCCGCAGTCGCGATCGTTCTCGCCCGCGGGGCAGCGTTATAGAGGGAGTGGTCGTGCGGCTGTATATCTCTTTTCCAATCGCCCGGGCGGGCCCGGAACGGTTCTCACCATGCTGGTGGAGAGCGATCGGCGATGCCCCGGAGCGGTATGGGGGAAGAGCCTGTTCTGGAAACGGTGAGAGTCGCCTTTTGCGCTCCTGTGCGGTTGCCGGCAGTACGAGCGGCTCCGGGGAAAAGGTTCGAGTTTGGTGCCCGCGAAAATTATGAAAAAGAGTTTGTTCAGTTCTTTCTCCCCGCAGCCAGCAGCAGCCCCGCAATAAGCAGGGCGCCGCCGGCAACGGCCGGAGAGAGCGGTGCGGTCTGTGTGGGCGTCGTGATCGGGTTCAGCGTCACGTAGAGGTCGACCGTCTCACCCTTGCCGGGGTAGCGGTCGATGGTGCCGGTGTAGGTCTGATACCCTTCCTTTGTCACGGTGTAAGTCCTGTATGGTGTTCCGGTTGTGTAGACCTCCACAGAAAGGACGCCCTGGCTTGTGACACCCTTGACCTCGTTGTCGAACTGAACCGTTGCCCCGTCAACATTGACGTGGACGGTGTACCAGCCGATATCCCCGCCGATTATCGGTGCTGCGGTGGGCTGGACGGGGTTGAGGGTCGCGTAGAGGTCAAACACCTCCCCTTTGCCAGGAACTGAGGTGACCTCTCCATAGTATGTTGTGTAGCCGTCTTTCTCCACGCGGAAGGTCTGGTAGGGCGCTCCTGTGGTGTAGACAGGGACATAGAGCACACCGGCCTCGATCGTTCCCTTATACTCGCTGTCGAAGTAGACATCTGCTCCATTCACGTTGCAGTTCACCGCGTACCATCCGTTGTCTCCGCCTATGGGCGGTTGGGCGCTCGAGGGCAGGACAATAAAACAGCAGGCGAGAAGAGAAAAGATCATCAGGTTGCGTAAAACGCTCTGCATGCAGAGCCTCTACTTTAATAGGCAAAAAATCTTTCTTAAGATATCCTGCCGCCAACCCCTGGACGGAGTAAAGATTGTGCAGATCGGCTGCGGTTCTTCCACAGCCGTGAACCCCGTGCTCTCTTCTGTTTAGGGATGATCGTATGCGCGGACCCACACCCCGGCACGAGGGAGGCGTGGCGGCGGCAGGGGGGGGCATTTTTGCGCACAACCCTCCCCGTGCGTCTGATTATCTCTCAAGGATGCGCGAGATCGCCGCGTATCGAGCGTCTCAAATGCCTGAACCCGGGATCCAGCAGAAAAATCCTGAAATGGCTCTGGATTACCGCCGAATATATATCGTAACGTATATTGCCGCCTGACAGGGGTTCGCCAAAATATATATGAACACAACCCACCACTACTGGATAACAGTTCCCCCTGCAACCCCTGGAACGTCTCCAGATGACGATTAGAATCCCGGTCGTGTGTGATGGATGAATCAGAGAAACCGACTTGAACTTAGAAAGTTCGTGGCCCCCGAATTTGTCTGCGGTCAGGGGGCGCTGCGCCTCGCCGGCCGGTATGCCCATAACCTCGGGATGCGGCGTGTCCTTCTTGTCACCGACGCCGGGGTCAGGGCGGCCGGATGGGCTGATGCCGTCGGGGAGAGCCTGGCCAGCGCCGGGGCCTCGTTTACCATCTTTGATTCTGTCAGCCCGAACCCCCGTGCCGGTGAGGTGATGGCAGGGGCGGAGGTTTATCGTTCTGAAGACTGCAACGGGATCGTCGCTGTCGGTGGAGGGAGCCCGATGGACTGTGCCAAGGGCATCGGGGTGGTGAGCGTGAGCGGGCGGGATATCCTCGCGTTCGAGGGTGTTGACCGGGTCTCTGTGCCTCCGCCGCCGCTCGTATGCGTCCCGACAACCGCAGGGACATCCGCTGATCTCTCCCAGTTTGCAATCATCAGGGACGAGATGGGGAGACGTAAAGTGGCCATCATCTCCAAGGCGCTTGTACCCGACATCTCGCTGCTCGACCCCGAACCCCTGACGACCATGCCGCGGGAACTCACCGTGGATACTGGTATAGACGCCCTCAGTCACGCGATCGAAGCATACGTCTCAAACGCCAGTTCCCCGATCACCGACCTGCACGCCCTGGAGGCGGTACGCCTTACCAGCACCGCTCTGCCTGAGGTCATCGAGAGCCCCGATGACCTCAACCTCCGGTTCTCAACCCTCCTTGCCAGCCTTCACGCCGGTCTTGCGTTCTCCAATGCGAGTCTCGGTGCGGTTCACGCGATGTCGCACGCTCTTGGCGGGGTCTATGACCTTGCACACGGCCGGTGCAACGCTCTTCTCCTGGAAGACGTGATCGAGGCCAACTATGAGGCGGCATCCATCCGATACGACCGGATTGGTGCGATCATCGGACGGGGGCAGGATGAATGGATGGCGCCGGCGGAGGTGGCGGCGTCATTCATCAGGTCGCTTGGCGTCACCGGGACGCTTTCCAGCCACGGCGTCACCAGGGATATGATCCCTGCACTTGCAGAACGCGCATACGTTGACCCCTGCCTGGCAACAAACCCCCGCGACCTCTCACGCGAGGAGATTGAGGAGATCTATGAGCGAGCACTCTGACCACCGGACGGAGCGGGAAGCACTCCGCGAGAAGATCATCGGCCTCGGTGAGGCCTCCCTTCATAAGAGTTACTACCCGGAGCTCCAGGCCAGGCTTGCTGAACTTGAGCGGTTCAGGGCGCTGCTTGACCAGACTTACGATGCAATCTTCCTGATCCGGGCAAAGGGCGGGAGGATCGTGGATGTCAACGCCACCGCAGAGGTGTATCTGGGCTACTCGAGGGGAGAACTTCTCTCCAGATCGTTTGACGACCTTGTAATCCCTGAGCAGCGGTCAGGCTTCCTTGCCTATACCCGGCGAAAACACAGGTCGCCGGCGGAGTCAGAGGAGACTTACAGGGTCTCGCTTCTCACTCGTGACAGCCGGGAGATCCCGGTGGAGGTTGCTTTCCGTTCGGTCACCTTCGGCGATGACCGCTACATCGTGGCGATAGCACGGGACATCACCGAGCGCATCCGCGTCGAGCGCGACCTCAGGATCAAGGAGAGCGCGATCGAGTCATCCATAAACGGGATACTGATCGCCGACCCCGAGGGAGTGGTCACCTACGCAAACCCGAGTTTTGCAGAGATGTTCGGCTACAGCGGCCCCGAGGCGCTCAGGGGAATGAACCTGAAGAGGTTCTTCGTTGACCCATCCGCTGCGGAAGAGATAGTCCGCGATCTCCTGGAGAACCGGCCGGTCATACTGGAGACGGAGGGGTTGCGAAGCGACGCATCGCCGTTTTACATCGAGGTCTCCGGCAGTGTCGTGCGGAACGATGCCGGGGATCCTATCTGCATAATGCTTGTTGTCATGGATATCACCGAGCGCATCAGGCTTGACCGGCTGAAACGTGAGTCCTACGCGCAGCTTGGGAAGAATATCGAGCAGTTTGCCGTTATCGGAGACCATATCCGGAACCCTCTCCAGGTGATCGTCGGCTGCGCGGAGATGATCGACGACCCGCTTGCGGAGAAGATCCTGGAGCAGGCGAGGCTGATCGACCGGTTTATCGCGGAACTTGACCGGGGCTGGATTGAGTCCCTGAATGTCAGGAACTTTCTGCGGAAACACGGGGAGGGTGTGGAGTTGCCCGAGAGAAGACCGATCAGCCTCTCCAGCCAGACGGATGAAGACTCCTGAGCAGCAGGTGGAACCCGTCCTGCTCTGAAGAAAAACAGTAAACGCCCCGGCCGGGATTTGAACCCGGGTCGAAAGCTCCGGAGGCTTTCAGGATGTCCACTACCCTACCGGGACTGCCATATTAGGTTGTTTGATATGGTATAAAAGGCCAGCGGAGAGTGGGAGTTTCAGCCTCTCCGCGATTCGTAGAGATGCCATATCCTGCACGCCCCTTCGTGGCTGACCATGCATGGGCCGACCGGGGTGCGGGGGGTGCAGGCCTTCCCGAAGAGTTTGCAGTCGGCTGGCCTGGCGATTCCGCGCAGGACACGGTCGCAGATGCAGGCGGAGTGCTTCTCCACATGCCTGATCTCGATATCAAACTTTTTCTGCGCGTCGTAGCCCTCAAACTCCGGTTTCAACCGGAGGCCGGAGGCCGGGATCACCGGGAACCCGCGCCACTCGAGATCGACCGGTTCGAAGACCTCATACATCAGGCGTTTTGCCTTGGTGTTTCCCTCCCGCGTGACCGCACGCGGGTAGGCGTTCTCCACTTCATGTCTCCCCTCGCGGACCTGCCTGACCGCCATCAGCAGCCCGAGGAGGATGTCCTCGGGCTCGAACCCGGCAACGACCTGCGGGACTGGGAACCGCTCATACTCCTGGTAGCCCATAACGGTGCAGACGTGACCGGGGAGGATAAATCCATCAAGCGCCGCCTCGCCCTGGTCAAGGAGCCAGGCCATCGCCGGAGGGACAAGCCTGTGGCAGGAGAGGATCGAGAAGTTCTCCGGCGGGTGGGAGAGGATCGTGGCGGCGACCGTCGGTGCTGTGGTCTCGAATCCTACCGATATAAAGACGACCTCACGCTCCGGTTCCCGCCTGGCGATCTCCACCGCCTTGTGCACTCCCTGCACCACGCGGACATCCCCGCCGCTTGACTCAAGCGATCCGCTCGACCCCGGGACACGCAGCAGGTCGCCGTA
>ERZ795047.4683-NODE-4683-length-11440-cov-3.842161_pt1 | contig 11440 bp, 7 predicted proteins | sample MGYA00375131_ERZ795047 | MGnify/ENA primary metagenome ERZ795047 (study PRJEB30176, sample SAMN05720228) | activated sludge metagenome | isolation source: Anaerobic digester | place: Japan | collected 2015-05-20 ... | reverse complement strand
CACGAACGTGGAAAAAGTAGTGAAAAACAAGGCAAAGCCGACCGGATGATCCTGGTGAAACGCCAGCAAGCACTCGGCCACGGGGCGTTCGCCGAAGAGGGCCTCGTGAATGTCCGTCTCGGACGAGGCCACTTTCTGGGATAATTTTTCATATTCGGCCAATTCGCGGATGAAACGATGGATCACCGGCGCATCGCCCGGTTTTGCGAAACGGATCTCAATCGAGGGTGATTGGGGTGCATTCATGGGATTTTGACCGGAATTGAAATGCGCGGACGAGATGGAGGGCATACAACAGAAACAGCAGACCCAGGCTGGTTTCCTTGATTTCCCCCAGCCGCAATTCGCCCGCCCAGACCGTCTCGCTCCAAAATCTTTCGGCCCTTTCGGCCAATTTTTGAGAATGGCCGCCGTCCGCTCGCAAAAAACTTTTCCGCACAACCGCTTCCGTATACATCGGTATTGAATGGATTGCGTGGATGGGATTCATTAAAGCATCGGGAGCGCGATTGTAAACATCATGGAAAGGCTGGCCGGCTCCGCTCGGGGGGGGAACGGAAGGCGCTGTCCCTTTATGCTATTTCGCTGGTGGAAGGGGCTACAAATTGACGGGAGTGGATTCTTTCCCGTATGATGGGGTGGATATCACCCGGACTCCGGGTGATCAAAGCCGATTCCAAATCAGGAAGATACGACTATGAAATCCATGGATCGAAGAACATTCGTCAAGGGAGCGGCTGGCGCTTGGGCCGCCGGGCAACTCATCGGGACTTCGCGTTCGTGGGCGGGCGCGAACGACACCATTCGCGTCGCCGTGCTGGGCGTCCATGGGCGGGGGCAGGACCATATCCAAGCCCACCAGGCCGAGCCCAATGTGGAAGTTGTGGCCTTATGCGACCCGGACCGGAAGGTGTTGGCCAGCCGGGCCGCGCAGTTCAAGGAGAAATACGGCAAGGAAGTGAAAACCGCCGTGGACCTGCGGGACCTCTTCGCGGACGGTTCGATCGACGCGGTCAGTATCGCCACGCCCAACCATTGGCACGCCCTGGCCACGATTTGGGCTTGCCAGGCGGGCAAGGATGTCTACGTGGAGAAACCAGGCAGCCACAACATTTTTGAAGGGCGCAAAATGATCGAGGCGGCCTACAAGTACCGGCGCATCGTCCAGCATGGCGTTCAATTGCGCAGCTCTCCCGCGCTGCAAGAAGCGGTGCAATTGCTGCGGGACGGCATAATCGGCAATGTGTATCTGGCCCGCGGCCTCTGTTTCCGCACCCGGCCCTCGATCGGCAAGAAACCCACCACTTGGGTGCCGGAGCATCTCGATTACGACCTGTGGCTGGGGCCGGCGCAATGGCGGCCGTATTCGGAAAACATCGTCCATTACAACTGGCATTGGCACTGGGATTTCGGCAACGGGGATGTCGGCAACCAGGGCGTGCACGAAACCGACATGTGCCTATGGGGGCTGGGCGTCAAAACGTTGCCCGACCAGGTCTGCGCCATGGGCGGCAAGTTCCTGTGGGACGATGACAAAGAAACCCCGGAATGGCTTTCCACCAACTATAAGTTCACCCAGGAAAACAAAATGATCCAGTTCGAAACCCGGCCCTGGATCACCAACGACGAAGCGGGCGCCGGGGTGGGCAATATCTTTTACGGTGAAGAGGGATTCATGGTGATCAAGGGGTATGGCACTTATGAGACCTACCTTGGCAAAGACAAAAAGCCAGGCCCCCGCCGCAGCGAGGAGGGGAACCATTTCGCCAATTTCCACAAGGCGGTCCGTAGCCGCAACATGGCCGACCAAAACGGCCCGGTGGAAACGATCCATCTCTCCTCAGCGATTGCCCACCTGGGCAACATTGCTTATCTGACCGGCGCCACCCTCCAATTCGATCCACGCACTGAACGGTTCATCAACAACGAGGAGGCGAACCGGTATTTGTCCCGCAAATACCGGGAGCCGTTTGTGGTGCCTGAAATCGTCTGATTTTTTTAAATTTTGGAATTTTGGGGAGGAGACGGGGTGAGAGGATCCTTTCGGGGATGGATCTCACCCTTTCTCATATTATCCAAAGTGGAAATGCTCTCGTTTCCTGGGAGTGATGGCCTTCGCTTGTTATAGTACCACAGCCGTGGACAGGCCATTTCCCCTTGTGCGCCGAGGGCTCGGCGGTACGATCCTTTCTAATCCAACCCTGATAAGAATAAGAAGAAGGAATCCCATGATGCAGGTATCCAGCCGGAAACTGGAAGAGTTGGCCCCCGTCCCGTATGCCTCTTTCCATGATCTTGAAGAATGTCTGCAAAAAAGCCGTTCAGAAACCGTTTTTATCCTGAAGCATAGCCGGACATGTCCGGTCTCTGCTTATGCCAAGAGGGAAGTCGACGCGTTTCTGCGCCGTCACCCGGCCACAGTATACCTGGTAGTGGTGCAAGACCAGCGGGTGGCGTCCAACGCGATCGCCGAGCGCCTGCGAATCAAACACGAAAGCCCGCAAGTGCTCTGCCTGCGGGATGGACGGGTGCAAGCGGTGTACAATCATCACCGCATTACGGCGGACGCGCTGCAAAAGGAATGGCAGCCGGGAGGGTGAGGCCGGCGGCCTTTCTTATAATCCATTGCGCAGCGCCATGTCGCAGATGGGGCCGCGGCTGCGGTCGCCTTTCAGGACGATATGGCCGTATCCGGGTTCGCCCATGCAGGTTTTGACGATCCAGTTCAATCCATTGTTGAATTTGTTCAGATAGCGGTTGTCGATCTGCTCCACGTCACCCAGGCAGACGCATTTCGTGCCATGGCCCATGCGGGTCAAGAGGCTGCGCACTTCCACGCGTGAGAGGTTCTGGGTTTCGTCCACGATCACGAACGCGTTTTCGATATTCATGCCCCGGATATAGGCGATGGGAATAATCTCGAAAAACTCCGGATTCAATTTGAGTTTTTGAGGTGTGGAATCTTCGGTGAAAATGCGGCTGCACTTGCTTTTCCTCTGCATGTGCAGTTTATAGATCAAACTGCGCAGATAGCGGATATACGGATCCACCTTGTCGTCGATATCGCCGGGTAGATAGCCCAGGCTTTCGCCCACTTCGATGGTGGGTTTGATCAAGTAAATTTTGTCAAACTTCTTTTCCTGAATCACTTCCTGCATGGCCGCGGCGAGGGAAATGTAAGTTTTGCCGAAACCGGCCTTCGATTGCATGGTGACGAGATGGATATGGCTGCTGAGCAGGAGTTCGAAAGCAAGGTTTTGGTAGATATTCAGCGGCTTGATGTTCCAGACACAATGCGTGTAATCGATCACGCGGTGCTCGGAAGGCGAGAGGTTCAACCGGGGCTTGCCGTTTTCCCAGGTGAACGAATTGGGAATGAAAGGGCTGCCTTCCTCGATGAATCCCGTATAGAGTTGGGATTCGGATTCGTAGGGGATGGATTGTTCGAATGGTTCGCTTTTGATGTTGTGATATTTACATAATACCCGGAACAGTTTGTCGTTGGTGACCAGGATGGGATCGGGGATGTTGGCGTTTTTAATATCTTCCAGAATTTGAATGTCGCCGTGCGCTCCGTTGGGGTGGTTTGCCCCGATCAATTTGATGTAGGGTTTTTCCTCGATTTCATCCACTACCCGGGACACTACAGGCGCCAGCCGTTTGTCTTTCTTCAATCCCTCAATTTCGAGAACCACTGTGTAGGGCAGGTAGATGTCGTTTTCACTTCCATTGTGGAGAATCTCGATGCATTTGGGATTATCCAGCAAGACACTGGTGTCAATCACGTAATTTTTGCGCATGAATACCTCCGGAAAGAAATCCGGCCAGACCATCGGTATGGAACTCGCCGCTTTCTGGACCTCTCGTGGCTGGCTGGTGGATGGAGCAAACGGCCCCGGCGGGCGGCATGAAGGGATACAACGGAAACGGCCTCTCCGCGAAAGAGCCATGCGGGGGGATTGATGGAGAAGGGAACCGGGTAGGACCTCAAATCCGTATACTGCCTCCCTCCAGGGAATGGGATCGATTGGAAAGGAAGTTTACATTCCGCATCCGGCGATGGATTATCGCCCCCTTCCGCTCGCCGATACCATATCAACAATCCGCCAAACGATCAATGGGAAATGAGGAAGCGGGAGTGGAAGAAGGGGCATGCCGGCATAAATTATCGTTTGTGTAATTACACTCGGGGAAGAAGTTAGATTTTATTCCAGCAGCCCGGCCCGCCGGCGGAACATGAGACTGTAAAACAAATGCAGGTAGTGCCGGATTTCCTCCCGTTCCAGATTGGTTACGAATTTCCAGAATCCATAAATCCGGGCCAGCGTCATCAGCTGGTGGGCGTACAGTTTCCAATTGTATCGGGTTTCCACCCGTTTCAAGGCTCCCTGAGAGATACGAAGCCATTCATCGGGATTTTCCCGGGACCGGCGGAAAAAACCGGCGATCCGCTGAGCGGATTCCAGGCCGTGGTTGGGATCGATATGGTAACCTGAAATCCCGTCCTCGATGATCTCCAGCGGGCCGCCGTAGCGGGTGGCGAAAGGAGGCAGTCCGGAAGCCATGGCTTCGATCACGGTCAGGCCGAAGGCTTCGAACAAGGCCGGCTGCGCGAACGCGCCGCGGCGGTCGGCGATGGTCCGGTATAATTCTCCCACCAGGTTTTTTTCGAGTTGCATGGCGATCCACCGCATTTGTCTGTCCAGTTGGTAACAATCCATGATGTCATGCATGCGTTGGATTTGTTCCCGTTCCTCCAGATCGCTGGAATCGTCCGGATGGAGATGCCCGCCCACGATCAGCAGGTTGGCTTCATCCCGCAGTTCCGGGCATTGGCCGTACCATTCCGCCAAGCCGGTCAGGTTCTTGATGCGGTCCATCCGGGCCATGCTGAACAGCAAGGGTTTATCCGGATCTTCAAACCAACCCCGCATGTGGGGATGCGGGTTGCCGAACAACATGTCATTGAGTTCGCCTGCCAGTTCGGTCAACCGGCGGGAGGAATCCGAATAGGGGAAATACACGTCAGGATCGGCGCCTGGCGACATGATGTTGAACTTGGGATCGAACACGTTGATCCCGTTGATCACGCGGTAGAGCCGGGGGAGGGTGAACGTGATGTAACTTTCGTACTGCCCCACGATGTAGGGATTGCCCGCGATTTCCTGATACGTGCTGGTGATGATGAAATCGGCGGAATTCATGGCGATCAGGTCGGCCGTGAATTGGCTGGAGAAATGGTAATGGTCTTCGTTGGTTTCCCAATATAAGTCGGAATAGAGGTATTTGGTTTTTTCGAGGGCGTGCGCGATGTTGCATTGGGTGACTTTGAGCCGCCGCGACAACAGGGTGGCCACCAAATTGCCGTCCGAATAATTGCCGATGATCAAATCCGGCCGGCCGCCCAGCGCCGCCAGGATTTCCTTTTCGGCGTCTAACGCGAACCGCTCCAGATACGGCCAGATGTGAAACCGCGAGATCCAGTGCGGGATGATTTCTCCCGCCGGATTCCGGAACGGGACCCGGACGATTTTGGCGTGCCGGGTTCCGGCGATGGATTCCAGGGGCTGGTTGCAGGTGGTGTCGCGTGCTTCCGGGATGAGACGGGTGATGACCAGGATTTGCGGTTCGAGGTCGATCCCTTGTTCCCACAAGCGGTGGTGCATCTCCTTTTCGAGGTATTTCACCTGATCCAGGATATAGATGACTTGTCCGCCGGTGTCAGGCTTGCCCAGCACATTGGCCTGGCCGAAATACCCATGGGGCGAGAGGATCACCACGCTGAAGATCATGGGAATCCGCCCCAGGAACTGTCTCAAGTTGTCGTGATCCGGCGCTTCCAGCACATCCGCCAGCAGGCGTACCGTTTCGAGCATGCGTTGGCCGGTCCGCCCCCAGCCCGGTTCGAAACCATAACTTTGCATCGTGTGCGCGACATCAGTCCACTCAATGCCGCCCGGCTGGGTGGAGAGAAAGTCCTGCGCCTTATCCAGCATGGCGTGGAGGTGGGCCACGGTCTGGATCCGGTCGTTGAGCATTAACTGCTGCCCCCGGCATTGATGGAGTTGAAGGAAACGCAAAAGCGATTGTTGTCCCTGAGCACGGTTCGTGAACAGCTGGCTGGAAAGATGGCGGTTGAGGAATTCTACTCCCCGGCCGATGGAACGGGATTCCTTGAATTGCGGGAAATCCCGGTTGAACGGTGTCAAATCGAATTCCGGCAGCCAATCGTCTTGATGGCCGGGATGCACCAGCCGTTCCTTGAACTGGAGAAACTCGGATACATCCATCTCCTCGAAATGCGCGGATTCCGAATGAAATCGCACGTAGTTCCATGTGGCCGTTTTGGGACGCAAGGCGAAACAGATCCAGGATCCATGAATGACGGCTTCCTGGCTGCATAGGACAAATCCCTTGAAGGGGGAATATTCCAATTCATGCCCGGGATCCCGCCGGCAAAATTCCGTAAAGGCATCCACGATGTCCGATTTCAATAAGAACGGTTTCCCCAGGCCGAGCAGAATCCGCACGAAGGAATAGATCCACGGCCGCTTTTGTTCCACAAGTTCTTGCAAGGTCGCGATCATGCCGGTACTCCTTCAGGAATTCGGATATCTTCCAGAAAGGAATAATACCCGATCCCTTCCAAGATGCCCTGGGCGCAATGCCCCTGGGCGAAATACACCGCCGGCCGGCCGCGCAAGGATTCCAGTTCGGGACTGTAATTGCCCACCACCACGCCCAACACCGGGCTGGTGAGCATCTCCTCGTCGTTGCCGGAGTCGCCCGCCACCAAAAAATGGCGCAGCGGGATGCCCCATTTCTGCGCCAAGTACCAGAGTGCCAATCCTTTGGAGGCACGGATGGGCAGAAAATCGAGAAACTGTTGGTGCGAAAAGATGGTGTTGACGTGAAAATGGTTTTGCCGGAGAGAGCGGATAATGTCTTTGATTTTGGGCGCCACCGCCGCGTCCAAATAATAACTCAATTTGTGCTCGCGCTGATTTTCGTTCTCTTGCGGATAGAGGCCGGGAATCTGGGCCATATGTTCCCGCAGGCGCTCCGGTTCCCAGCGGTAATGGATGTGCTTGGTCCAATCCCGGTCTGGCTTGAGGTCGCGGCCGTAATGAATTTCGCTGCCGACCGAGGTGATCAGCACGTCGGGGATGGGCACATCCCACTCCCGCAGGACAGCCACGGCGCTGTCGATCCGCCGTCCCGTGGCGATCGCGAAGCCGGTCTTCCGGTGATGTTGCTGCAAGAGGCGGATCAGTTCCTGCAAAGCGTCCTGGCCTCCTTCCGCCATGATCTCGGGGGAGCCGATCAAGGTGTTGTCGATATCCGTGATAACCATCCGGTCGGTATGCATTAATTTTTTCCCAGGAATTTCCCAGAAAGGTTTGGATTTCCACCTTTTCAGAAAGCGCTGTACGTGCCGCAAATAGGTCTGCACATGGCCGGACCAGGTGTAATGCCGCTGGACGCCCCGTAGGCCGTTGCGGGCCATCTGGGCCCATTGTTTCCGGTCACTCAACGTTTCCAGAATCGCCTGGCCGAGCGCTTTTTCGTCCAAGGGGTCGATCAGGCGGCCGTTGCGGCAATGTTCAAGAATATCGATGGGCCCGCCATCATTAGTGGCAATTACAGGCAGGCCGCAGGCGCCGGCTTCGATCAAGGTGAGGCCGAACGGTTCAGTCAGAGCGGGATTGACGAACACCCCCCGGGTCAACGTTGCCATCCGGTATAGGTCGGGAATGTCGTCCGGGTGATGTTGTTTGGGATAGGCCACATGCCCGTACAGGTCATACCGGTCGATCAAGTGGAGGATTTTCCGCAGCACCCGCCGGGGTCCGGGCTCCATTTCCAGATAATCCGTGCGGTTGCCGGTGATCAGGACCAGGTTGGCCAAGTCCCGCAAAGGGGGCGTATGGGCGTACGCGCGAATCAGGGTATGGAGGTTTTTGCGCTCGTCCGGCCGGGCGATGGCCAGGATCATGGGTTTTCCGGGATGAAGCAAAAACCGGCGCAACTCCTTGAAATACGGATATTGGGGAAGAGGCTGCTTGGAGGGAGAGAAGCGTTCGAGATTCACCCCGGGAGGAATGACCACCATGGTGCGGGGTTGATACATATCGTACAACGCGTATTGTTCTTGGACTTCTTGCCGGGTGCTGGTGCACACCATCACGGCGGTATTCAGGGCGTTTTCTTCGGCTTCGATGCGCTCGTGGATGTTGTAGCGTTCAAGGATCCGCTCTTCGGTCATGCCTTTGTCCAAGAGACGCTGCTTTTTAATCCGTCCCAGCGAATGGCCGGTGAAGACCAGCGGCAATCCCACCAATTGGGAGAGTTTGACTCCTACATAACCGGCATCGGCATAATGGGCATGGAGAACATCGGGCAAGCGGCCTGCCCGCCGGAAATGCTTGAGTACTCCTTCGGCGAATTCATCCAGATAGGGCCATAGCACTTCTTTACGCAAATACCGCCGGGGGCCGCAACGGATGCGGATTAAGAAGCCTTTCGGGGCAAGTTGCTCCACAGGTTCCGCATAAATGGCGTCCACTTTGGGATCGAAGATCTGGCGGGTCAAAAGATCGATCCGGTCCACTTCGGGCCGTCTCGCCAAGGCGCGGGCCAATTCGACCACATAGAGGGTTTGCCCGCCGGTGTCCGCGTCACGGCCCAATTCCAGGTTTTCTCCTCGTATCAATCCATGAATGCTGAACATGGCGATATACAAGCCATTGGGGTTTTCGCCGGTCATGGTTGTCTCTCCTTGGCTATGAGAAATGCGATTCCGCGCCGGGGCCACCGGTTTTTTCCGCATGCGGCAGGGCAGGATAACCGCGCCAGCGCCGGTCAAGAGGATACGATGGCCTTCCGATGCCTGATACATTGGAGGGGCGGCCGGGCCGGGTTCAGGCCGGATTAAATTATAACCAAACCAGGATGGATCGAAATGGAAGCCGCGGCGGAGGTGAGGAATGGGGGGATGGGGATATGCCGTGCGGAAGGTTCATCTTGCGAATGAGAATGTGATCGGGAAAATCAGATCCTGACAGTTGCAACCTCCGCAATCGATGACCGTGACACGGCCTTGGCAGAAGGAAATGGTTTTGTTACCGTAAGTGAATACCCCCGTTTGTTTTCCTAAGGCGGGGGGAATGAGAACTATTGGAGAGAGATCGAATGAAACCTGCTGGACTCTGGATGGGAATATTAATGTTGATTTCTTCCATTGCGCATGCCGCGGATCCCAAACCGTTGATCATCGCTCACCGGGGTTACAGCCGCGTGGCGCCTGAAAACACGCTGGCTGCCGCGCGCCGCGCCCTCGCCGTGAATCCACCCCCGGCGTATATCGAAATTGACTTGCACCGCTCGAGCGACGGAGTGCTGGTGGTTTCGCACGATGACAACACCCTGCGCGCCACGGGTGTGGATGCCCTGATCCGCGAGCAGACGTTTGAACGGCTGCGCGCGCTCGACGCAGGTTACGCGAAAATGTTCGGTGGCGCGTTCCAAGGCGAGAAAATTCCCCGGCTGGAGGAAATGCTGGACGCGGTGAAAGACACCTCCGTGGGCATCATGATCGAATGCAAGCAATTACTGCTGGAGGACGCGGTGATCGGCATTCTGCGCGAACGCAACGAAGTGGGCAAGCACGTGCTCGCCAGTTTCGATGAACTCACCCTCTACCGCGCCAAGCAACTCGAACCATCGCTGCGCACTTTGTATTTAGTGGACTCGCTCAGCCCTACCGCCGTTTGGCGCGCCCGCGATCTGCGGGCGGATATCATCGGCGTGAACCTGAAGGCCAATCCCGCCGATCTACCCAAGGCCCATGATGTTGGATTAGAAGTGTGGGTCTGGACCGTGGATGATCCGGAAATGATGAAATCATGGGCAGCGGCTGGGGTGGATGGCATCATCACCAACGATCCCAAATTGGGAATCACAACCGTGCGCGGTTCCTGAGTTTCACTCCGCCCGGTCCAACGCAAAGTGCAGTTCGGGCAAGGGTAAATCTTGGATGTCCGTCATCTCGAGGTAAAATCCCCACGGGCCGCTTCCCTGTGTCACCTTGATCACGAGATGATTCCACCCCTCGAACAGCCGGAGCGGGATTCGTTCGCCGCCAGGCCTGGGTTGATTCAATCCGCGTTTGGCGTAGATCTCTTTGTAGTTGAGAAAGATCTTGACATCACCCTGGCAACCGAGGAGCAACTGCACGTTCTGCTCTCGCGGAGAATAAACGCCCGTATACGCGTAAGCCACGGCAGGACCGTTGGTAGGAATTACACTTGTGAAATCCACATATCCCTCAGGAAATTCTTTCATCCGCCACTCGGCGGGAGTAGGAAATTGATCATACCTTTCAGACGGTTTGATGTTGATCTCGGGGGGATACATGGTGTCGTAGCCTTCTCCCCGCTGGTTGGGGAATGGCCCCGCGAGCAACCATTTTTTGATGAAATCATGGCCCACGGAGAAGGAATGGACCCGCCGGAACGGCTGCTCGTTCCAGGTTCCGGAAACCGACACTTGGAGCACCTGTCGCGATTCCCACAAATTGGCCGGCGTGGTTACCTGGAAAGTAATGGTGCGTTCGCGGGCTGGTTGTTCCCGGTCGTCGAATTCGGCCGGATTCCGGGTCACCGATTCCCACCCCGCCGGCGGTTCGAGGCTCACCCGCATTTTCAGGGGGACCGCCAGTGTGTTGCGCACATCGGTCCGTACACTGAAATAGGGACTGTTTTTGACGATTTCTCCGTGTGAAACCTGGAGAGAGACGGGGACGAAGTATCCCGTGATTTCCGAAGCCAGCACCGGATCGCGGGTGAGCGTGGGGAGAGTGTTCAAGAATTCCCGGATTTCGCTTTTTATCTGGGCGTACGCCATGGCCAGTGGATCACTGGTTTTCCGGCTTTCCACCGGTTTGAATTGCGCGGTCTCTTGCACGGGAATGATGTCCACGCGGATGCCCCGTTGCCGTGCGTCCTGATCGGACACTGTGTTGACTTGATCCTGGATTTTCCAAAGCCGGTTGAGGACTTCATTGTGGGCTGGACTTTTAGCCAGGTGGATCGCCGCCGCCTGGCAGGCCCATTGGAACCATTGCAACTCTTCAAACGCCTCCCGCGGGATTTCGCTGAGCGGCAATAACAAGGGGACTGGTTCAGGAGAAGGGATAGGAAGAGCACGCTCCTCTCCATTTAAATACACTTTATATGATTTGTTGCCCGGGTTGGTGATTTCGAGGTTCACCACTTGCCGTTGGCTCAACAGGTTAGTGACGGAAAATGATGTACCCGTGAGGCTGCCTGGCACTTTGCGGAGATTGCATTTTCCGCCCAGATTGCGGATCTCTTGTTTTTCCAAGTCCACCAGGAGGCGAGGGCCTTCCTTCGGCGCGAGGATCAGGGTCAAGGTATCG
>ERZ795047.4673-NODE-4673-length-11451-cov-7.673570_pt1 | contig 11451 bp, 9 predicted proteins | sample MGYA00375131_ERZ795047 | MGnify/ENA primary metagenome ERZ795047 (study PRJEB30176, sample SAMN05720228) | activated sludge metagenome | isolation source: Anaerobic digester | place: Japan | collected 2015-05-20 ... | reverse complement strand
TCAGGCTTCTGTAGTCTCGACCGACCTTCATGATGTATCTCCGGCTTCCCATTTCAAAACTGTCCGGAACATTACTGCCTGTAGTCAATTCGTAAATGGCCGCGCTAAACAGGAGTTCATCCTCGATAAAGAATCTCATCTCTAGATACTTATCCCCCAAAACCCTGTTGATCGTTTTCCTATCCCCCGACAGGATGACTTGGGGTTCAAAGGCTTCCTTGTATCGCTCCAGCTCATCCCCGGCCACGACCGCCTCCACATCGCCTCTGTTAATGGCTATTCGGTCAACTCTGTGGTAGTTGTCGAGAATCTGTACTATCTTCCGACTTCTGTTGGTCTCTATGAGTCCAAATACAGTCATGACTATAGCTATGGCACAAAGGACTATGCCTAGGCGTTTCCTCTTCTCCTCCACGATCTCTTTCATCTGCCTCTCTAGTGTGAGTCTTACCGAAGGCTCAATATCTTGTCTAGCACTCCAAACAGCCCGGTCATGCCCGAGCCCGGCCTCGCCGGCACTGCTCCTACCCCATCTACGGCAACCCAGGGACCCCCGTCCCTAAAACCTGGTCGGTCATTACATGCACTAGACCCCGGTGCAGGGTACATCAGCACCTCATCGCCTGGATACACCACATAAGCCCCTCTCAAACCAGGGGTGAGCGCATCACGGTACGTGTGCATTTTGTGTATGTCATCAACCCTGGCTGTATCCTCCATCGCACCCAACGTATCCGCTTTGGTAGCATGGCCCGAAACAGAACCTCTGTCCAAGCGAAACTTGGCATCAAATGCCCACATGCCTGATTGAGTCAGAAGCATAACATCAGGATGCAAAGGATCGACTCGAGCGCATGCCGAACGAACTGATTCTCCTGGTTGTTAAGCATTGGAACCATGCTGCCCGACAGGATCTGGCCCGGGAAATGCCCCCGGAGAAGCTTCCCTTCCAGCCGCATACAGAGATGGCTCACTGACAGAGGCGAACCCGGACGGATAGGCTCAGGTATGTATACGAGTCGTGGGCATGAGGATCCTGCACGCATCTTCTGCTAGCCGGCACACTCCGCCCGCCCTCCCGGTGTGGAAAGCTCGCATCCTAGGACTGCGCGTCGCCATCTATCGTTGGCCACTAGGCATCCGTCCCATTCGCCACACTCAGCATGACCAACACAATTGCGACCGGGCAAAACCCGGTATAATGTACATGCACATATTGCGGCAAACACAGAAAAGGCAAGCCGGATGCAATTGCTCTCGGTAATGTTGCGGTCGCACCAAGCTAATTCACGGATGGGAGCTTTCAACATGAAGAAAATCCTACTGGTAGAGGATGAAGAGAATATCCTCTTCGCAGTCAAGCGATACTTAGAGAACGCAGGCTACGCGGTTTTTCCAGCTTCGACGTTGTCGGAGGCGAGAGCATCTCTTCATGATGATCTAGACTTGATTCTTCTCGATCTGAACTTGCCGGATGGAGATGGCTTTGCTTTTCTTGATCTTGTTAGAGAGAACAGTTCGATCCCCATTATCTGCTTAACCGTTAGGGACAGCGACGGGGATATCATCCGTGGATTGGACTCCGGAGCAGATGACTATATCACGAAGCCCTTCAAATTGCCGGTGCTGAAGGCGAGAATTGAGACAGTTCTGCGTCGGGTGAAGAAGGACCCCGAGTTCCAGAGCATTTTGCAGAGCGATGGCGTAACCCTCGATAAGAATCTAAAGAAGGTCTTTATTGACCAGCGAGAAGAAGAGCTGAGCTTAAAGGAGTTTCAACTCCTGTGCCTTTTTATGGAGAATCCGGGCCGAACGCTAACCAGAGAGCTTATCATCGACATCGTTTGGGGCCTTGAGTCAGACTTTGTGTACGATAACACTCTGTCAGTTAACATTCGAAGGCTAAGACACAAACTGGGGCATTACCAGAACAAGATCCAGACGGTTCGAGGCATCGGCTATCGCTGGATCGAAGGAGAGATGTCCAGATGAGACAGACCGTTGCCGGGGGCGCCGTTGCCTTCATCGTCTCGTTTTTGCTTTTGTCTTTGGCCACAGGATTTGCCCTGCAAGAAGGGGAAAAGGCCCTTAGCCTCTTTGCCGGAGCTGCCTTGATCAACCATTCAGCCGAAGATACGCCAGGTGCGACCGAGACAGATTTAGCAATTGCCCTAAAAGAAAAGCCAGATGAACTGATAGCCGATGGCACAAGATTCTTGCGCAACTATGGCTATTTGCCCCAAACTAGCTATATAAACCAGCACAAGCTCACATGGATTAATCTGGCCCTGGCTCTTGCCGCAGGACTTTTGGTGTCTTTTCAGAGCGCCAGAGAAGAGAAGAAACTCAAAAGGGAGTTACTCGAGCTTTCCGATTATCTTAGGGCCTTACACCGTGGCGAAGACAAATTGGTCTTGCGCGATGATCTCTTTGGACAGCTGCGAGATGACATTTACAAGACCATCTTGATCCTGCGCGAATCCCGAGAAAACGCCTTAGCTGACCGCGCACTTCTCAAAAGAAACATTGAGGATATTACCCATCAGATCAAGACACCCCTCACCACAATTCAGCTCATGCTGGACTTAATTGAGCAGGACGAAGCCAATCAGGCGGAATACATCGCCCGTCTTGATGAGGAGATTGATCGACTAAACAGGCTGACCTCTGCCTTGTTGAAGCTCTCCTCACTTGACGCCGGCGCTATTGCCTTTCGCAGCGAAATCTTTAGCGCTGAGAACATGATCTACGAAGCAATTCAACCGATTGAATGCCTGATACAACAAAAGCAGGTCGACTTGAGGCTGACCGGCCAGGATTACGAGATCAAAGGGGACCGCTCGTGGCTCATGGAAGCAGTCTTGAACCTCGCGAAAAACGCTGTGGAGGCCGTTGATGACAAGGGACTTGTTGAGATCCAGCTTTCAGAGAATACCATCTACCAAAGCATAACAGTTCGGGATAATGGCCCCGGCATTCCGGCAGCGGACTTAAGGCACATCTTCGATCGCTTCTTTAAGAGCCAAAACGCCCAAAAGGAGAGTTTCGGCATTGGCCTGTCCATGGCCAAATCTATAGTTGAGGGACACGGCGGCAGCCTTGAGGTGGAAAGCAGAAGCTCCGGCAGCTCTTTTGAAATCAGGCTTTATCATGAGCTTGCAGCTGCCGGAGCCGATCCATCTGTTTGATAGAGCCTCTTCCTGTGAAGAGCGTTTACTCTTCGCGCAGTGATTCCAGGATGTTCTGGCTCATTACGCGACGCGTTCCACCTTGGATCGCAGCAAAGATGCCAATCGCGTTGATGGCGAGAAATGCAACCAACAACGGGAAATTGAGATTGGCCAGGATCTCCCAAGGCGCAAAAAGCATCCTCTTTCGATAGGCATACAAGGTCACCAAAGCCATGAGCAAGAGCAAGAAAATCAGAAGCACTCTTCGTATCAGGAAGATTCCCTCATGCAGAAGCATCCCTTTCAGTTGCTTCTCTTCCATTCCGATGCTGCGCAAGAGGGCAAAATCCCGCTTCCTGGCCTGCAAGTTGGAGTTGAAGCTGTTATATGCATTGGAGAGCCCGACAAGGAGCAGAAAGCTCTGAATGAAAATGAAGAGGATCTTGCTATTGGCCGCTTCTTCCTGCGACAGACGATCTATATCATTCCTAGATTCTACCCTTGCGTCACTTCTGGGAATGTATTCATACATAACCTGCCTCGTCGCCCTGGTTATCTCGTCCAGCATATCTTCATTCGCCGTAATTGAGATCATATATGCTTTGCCCTCCAGCGGCTGATCGAAACCGTTATCCTGGCAAAAGGAGTTAAAACAGCTTAAAGGCATGAAAAGGCTGATGGATTTCCGAGGCATAGGGCCTATACCGAAAGGCACTTCCGTCAGTCTGTCCACAATCTTAAGACTGACCGATCCCGCTTCGGTATCAGTTTTCCTTCGCAGATGAATATCACTTATGGCTTCACCGGCTAAGGGAATATGAACGCTCCGCAAATAGGGTCTCCCCGGGTCTTCGCAAGTCCTGTCGAGCAGGAGAACCTGGTAGCTTCCTTTTGCGTCCCGGCCGCTGGATTTAAGCCCATGTTCGTCACAGTAATGATTCCACTCTGCATCATCGATGCCATACAGGTTAATGGGAACATCGAATGCTTTCTTATCCTCTTCTAGCCTTGCCCGCGCACAGGTTTTCTCCTCACTGAGGAAACCAGGATTATCGCTCTCGTAGAACTTGAGACTCCCATTATCTCGATAGAGGACCAAACGGCTGATCCCGTCGACTTGTCTGAGCCGCTCGATCATCTCAGGATTGACATTGTCCACTGTGACCAGGAACGCATTCAGGTTATATGGACTCTCATAGGTATTATAGCGTTCATCGAGGTGATTGAAACTCTGTTCAACTAGCACCGCCGAGGAAATCAGGCAGGCCATCGCCAAAGCGATACTCATGCCACGATAAGTCTTGCTATAATTGCTGCTGTACTCCTTGGCCAGGCTTCGCTCTATGTTGGATGTGTAGCGTATGTCCTTCAGTTTCAGGTTTCGCTCGGGGTCCAGGTTCTTGATTGCGCTCACAACAGAGAGCCTGCTGCTCTTCTTAGCTGGCTTCAGTGATGCAAGGTAAACAGTGAATAGCGCCAAACACAGAGTTGGTAAAACTGCTCGCGCTAGAGGAGCAAAAGGGGTCTTAAGAAGCTCTATGGGAGTATACCCGATGTGATATTGCGCCCGTGTCATTTCAAACAAGTAATACAGCAAAAGAGTCAAGAGGTAAGAGGCAATGATGCCAAACAGAATAGGCCACAGCGAAAGGTAGAAAGCTTTGCAGACCACATAACGTTTGACCTGGCTTTCACTCATGCCGCAGCTTTTCAATAGGCCGATCTGTTTCATGTCACGATCATTCCAAACAGAGTAGGCGTTATAGACGATCATGACAAAGAGGGCGACGAAACAGAGAAGAACAATGCCGCGAAGCAACATCTTTTCCGCCACATCCCTGGATGGTTTGAGAATCCCCCCGGGAAAAATCATCTTGCTTTCCAGATAAGCTGTATTGTAGATGAGTCCGCCATCCTTTTTGAGTTGGGCGGGGTCACGCCCCAGCCTCTGTACCAGGTCGGGGATGTGCTCATAGGCAGCCCTTTCATTCTCGAGCCAAATGCAAAGATCCACAGGTCCCATAACTTGTGTTTTCGTGCTGTCAATCCAACCGTAACTCGTATACGTGCCTTCAAAGGAATACAAGTATTCCTTAAAGGTGCCGCAGATGTAGAAGTGACGATCCGCAATGGTAACATCAGAGCCAATTTCAAAACCCGGGTTTTCGATCAAGAAGAGTTCTGAAACCAAGAGCTCATGGGCATTTTCCGGGTACCTTCCAGATACCAGCTCAACCCATTTGTAATCGTATAGATGGGCATCAAGATAATTGATCTCGTTTTGGGGACGCTTCAAACCTGCATCTTTCAGTTCTTCTCTTTCAATTACCGCCAGGGATCTTACTCGGTGATCTGCTTTAAGCTCTGCCATGTCTTCAGGACTTATGGCAAGGAGCATGGCTGAGTAGCCTCCCGTGGTCTCCGTCATGTATTCCACTTGACCATAGTCGATTAGGCTGAAGATGATCAGGAAAAAGCCGACCAGTACAACAGCGATGAAAATAGATACGCTAACAGCGAATGAAGCCTTCCTATCTGTCTTAACAGAATCGCGTGCCAGTTCTCTGATAATGCTCATCTCACGTCCCCCTCATAGAGCCGACCATCAACCATGGTGCAGACTTTCTCGCAGGCGAGAGCGACCTTCTCGTCATGGGTTATGAGAATGATGGTGGCTTTGAAGCTCTTGTTAACGAGTTTGAAGAGGGAGACAATCTCTTTGGTGTTTCGGCGGTCAAGATTCCCAGTAGGTTCGTCAGCCAAAATAACAGCAGGACGGTTGATAAGGCTCCTCGCGATGGCGACGCGTTGCTGTTCGCCCCCTGAAAGCTCATTGGGAAAGCGCCTTTGCTTATCGGCGATGCCGAGCGTTTGGATGACTTCCTGATAATAATCTTCATCCGGCACTCGCTCGTCCAAGAGCAAGGGCAGACATATGTTCTTGCGCACATTGATGTTGGGGATCAGGTTGAAGAACTGGTATATGATGCCAATATTCCGTCTGCGAAATACGCTCATCTGGCTTTCGTGAAGCTCTGTAATGTCTGTTCCCTGTACAAAAACGCGCCCGCTTGTCGGTCGATCAACGCCGCCTAAAATATGTAACAGCGTAGACTTGCCGGAGCCGCTATCACCCACGATCGCCAACAGGCTGCCTTTTTCAACGCTGAGATTGACCTGATCTAAGGCCTGTACCTCATGTTCGCCCCGATAGACTTTTGAAACATTCTCAGCCCGGAGTATTTCCATATTATTTTCTCCCCTCTCAGTAATCGCTCTATGTATCACACTTTACGTTTCCAGCAGCAAGCTAAGGGCGGAAGCGTCGATTCCGCCAGAATCCAATTCTATGTTAGGAAGGCAAAGTGACATTCAAGTGACAGGCGCCCGTTCTGTTTCAAGATGTCCGAAAGCTGCCGGAGTTGCATCGAAGTCAGCCAAATGCCATGCTTGCGTAAAGCGTATTACGTAATGCAAGGGGCGGTAGGTGTGCAGCCAAGCAAGGATAGCACCACAACGATGAGTACCAAGGGCCAACTGACCATTCCCAGCCACATCAGGGAGAGACTAGCTCTTCACCCTGGCGATAGGTTCTCGTGCCAGGTTGCAGATGGTTCAGCTATCATAATCAAGAAGCTGGACCCCGTTGAGGTTGCCCGTCTGACCATAGGAGAGGAGTTTAGGCGTTCAGGCATAACGCCCGAGCAACTGGAACAGCTACTGGAGGAAGTGCGAGAGGGGCTCTCCGCTCAGTATATGAGGGATCATTACGACGATGAGTAGACTTACACTCATGATAGATACCAACATCATATTCTCTGGCATAATCTGGGGCGGTCCAGAAGCACGGCTCCTGGACATGGCGCTATCAGGAGCTTTCACTCTATTGATTCCAGACTACGTTATTGGCGAAGCACGCGCAGTTGTATCCCGAAAGATGCCCGCGTTTCTTGGCATCCTCGAACAGTTTCTGGAACAGGATTTCATCGTGCGGTCCCCCCACCGCCAGTCAAGCTATGAGTCTACTATCTGGAATGGGGTTGCCCGAATCCCATGACCGTGTGAACGACCGGACCATCGACAGCCAGGCTGAACACGAAGCCATACCCATCATGACTTCGCCAAGCCCGCACAAAACGAGCCTCTTCATAAGCGATCACGCTCCCAAAGCCTGCGATTCGAACATCCACACTGAACTTGCATGGGGACATCTCGATGGGATAGAGGCATGGTAGCCAGCTCCTTAGTCTCCGAAACGGCGTCTCACATCAGTAATCACTTCCTTGTTCACAACATGCACCCTCTGACATGTCCCAACAGAAAAACATGCAGGTCCGTTCTATCCGGCGGTATCTCAAATGGCCATGTGGAATGCAAGCCTTTCTTCCCTAAAGAGGAAATTCAGAGCCATTGGATGAATTGACAGTCGAGGGTTGAGTTTCAAGCCATCTCGCCTCAGTCATCCACAACGGAACAGAAACCTAGATCACAAAGGAGGAGTATGCTTGTATAGTCTTGATCTACGCGAATATGCCGAGCTCTTTACGGCCTATACTGAACTGCGAGCACAAGAGAATCGAAACGTGCGAATTACCTTCGTCCGAGGCAACAACACTCACAACTCGCGTACATCTACCAGCGGTATATCGGCAAGAGTGTACAGTAACGGTTCATGGGGATTCGCGTCCAACCCCGAGATAACTGAAGACGCACTCAAGCTTGCAATAGAGGCAGCGACTGACAATGCCCTCTTTCTCGATTCAAGAGAGCGCAAGGGCAAAGGACAGCTTCCTGTAGCCACCGCGTCGTCCGTAAATGACTATTCGACCAGAAAGCCCAGGCTTGGGCAAATGGAGCTCCTGGAGTTTGCAAGGGAACTGGATAACCATATAGCCCTCAAATACCCCGAGCTTGCCAGCAGAATTACTGGCATCAACTGCCTCGATATGGAGAAGACCCTTCTCACATCGGACGGGTCATACTCCCATTCCATGGTTCCCAGAAGCTTCATCTATGTCGTCCTTTCACTCGTCAAAGATGGCGTCCCGACGGAGCTCAGCGATGTGTACGGCGGTTTTGGCCAATTCGAGGATGTATTCACATCGCCTTCGCAGCTTTTTGATGGCATCGAAACCCAGTATGAACACCTGGTCAGAAAGAGCCAGGGAGTCTTCCCCGATGCGGGGCTGAAAACATGTGTCCTCGACGCCGAGCTTGCAGGCATCCTGGCCCATGAGGCCATAGGGCATACCACCGAAGCCGACATTGTCATGAGCGGTTCAGTGGCGTCAGGCAAGGTTGGAGAGGAAGTTGCAAGTCCCCTAGTAACCCTGATAGACTTCGCCAATTCGTATGGCGGCGAGACATGCCCGGTGCCCATATACGTCGATGACGAAGGAACGAAGGCGGAAGACGCCGTGATAATCGAGAACGGAATCTTGAAAGGCTACATGCACAACAAAGAGAGCGCCAGGCACTTAGGAGTCTTGCCGACGGGCAATGCCCGGGCCTACCAGTTCTCAGATGAGCCCCTGATACGCATGAGAAACACTGCCATACTGCCAGGCACCGACAGGCTTGATGATATGATCGCATCCATCGATGACGGCTACTAACTGATCAGACCAAGCAATGGCCAGGCCGACTCCACCAGCGAGTTCATGTTCGGCGTGACTCTTGGCTATGAGATCAAAAACGGCAAGATTGGCAGGGCCATAAGAGATACGACTATCTCAGGGGTGGCCTTTGACATGCTCAAGACGGTCACTATGGTATCGCCTGATATGAAATGGCTGAGCAGCGGAATGTGCGGCAAGAAACAGCCAATACCTGTAGGCATGGGCGGACCGGCCATCAAATGCAAAGTTACCATAGGAGGCAGGTAGATATGCAAGATCCCAAACAAGTCGCACGATACGGCCTAGATGCCCTGCTTGAGGCAGGGGCTGATAAGGCTGAATGTAGTCTCACTCTCACCGATAAACACGAGCTCAATGTGGAGCTCGGGGAATTCGCTCTGATGAGGACGACGTTTGACACCCAAGTTGACCTCACTGCCATACGAGATAACAAGAAGGGTTCAACCAGCATAAACAAGTCCAATAACGATTCTTTGGACAGAGCAGTCGCCGACGTACTTGACATAGCCGCCGCATCAAGCCCTGACGACGCTTACGATATCGCTGAAGCCCAGCCCCCGGCCGCATTCTCATCCGGAAGCGACTCGCCCGATGTGGACAGAATGCACTCCCGCATGAAGGAGATGCTTGAATCGATCAAGGTGAGGTACCCGAAACTTGTGCTGAGGGAGGCATACCTCGATTTCACTCGCACGCGGAATTACTTCCTCAACTCAAATGGCGTGGATTTTGTGACCAATAAGGGCGTATACACATTGGTGGCTATGTTCTCATCCAGAGACGGGGAGAAAGTCTCTTCTTTCAACTACACAGCTTTTTCGCTCAAAGATCTTGAGAGGGATCTGCTGAGCTGCGGGTCTCTGGACATGCTCATGCAGCAATCCACGGAGCAAATCAATACCCGGCCCCTAGAGGGCAAGTTCGTGGGCGACATAATCATCACGCCAGACTGCCTCGGCGACATGCTGCACTTTCTCTCATATTCCATCGGCGACGGGCCCATGATATCCGGAACCAGCATCTACAAGGACAAGCTTGATGAGCAAATCGCGAGCCCCCTGCTGACCATGCACTCCCGTCCCGTGTCAGATGAGATATGTAACGGCTACTTCGTGACACCAGATGGATACGCTGCCCAAAACAGCACGATCCTACAGGATGGCGTACTCAAGACCTTCCTTCTCAGCCTTTACGGTTCCAGAAAGACGGGCCTTGATAGGGCAGTCACGAGCGGCGGAGCATTCGTTGTAGACCCGGGTCATACCCCGCTTGAGGAGATGGTCAAGTCGGTGAAGAAAGGCGTACTCCTGGCCAGATTCTCAGGCGGATCGCCAAGTGACAACGGCGACATCTCCGGCGTAGCCAAAAACAGCTACCTGATTGAGGACGGAGAAATAAGGTATCCTATTAGCGAATCGATGATCTCCGGCAACGTAGCGGATATGTTGATGAATGTGGCTGCCGTATCCCGCGAGCGGGTAGACTATGGATTCTCGATCTGCCCCTGGGTTGCGGTCTCAGGAGTGACCATATCGGGGAAATGATTCTTTGAGCAAACCGACGTCTACAAGGATCAGCCGGCCACGCCAAGTGGCCGGCCGATCCTCGCGCAAAGCAGACAGAATCTATATCGGTCTTGGGAAGTGTGATTATGGAAAACGACGCAATCTGCATTAAGAGAATAGATGAAAGCCTGATTGATGATTGCGTGTCAGTCTATCTGGAAGCTTTTCTACAGGAGCCATGGAATGAGAAATATGAGCCGGAAAGTGTGGAGAAGTACTTCCGAGATTTCATGAGTGGAAACATCTGTTTCGGACTTGCTCTCTGCGAGGACAACAACGTGATCGGGGTCTTGCTGGGAATGATATTACCTTCTGCAGACGGTGACTATGCCAGAATAGAGGATTTCTGCATACACCCGAAGATGCAATCCATGGGCTATGGCAGCAAATTTCTAGACCTGCTGAAGTCATACTTGTCAGATTCCCCGGTAGATTGCATATTGCTCAATACCGTTAGGGGCTTCCCTTCGCATAAGTTCTATATGAAAAACGGGTTTACCGAAATAGGCACTTCTGTTCTGCTGGCATGCAACTTATAGCCAGGCAATGCAGTCAACGCGTACCCCCACGCCAAACACTCGGGCTGCTGCACCTGGGCTCTGAAATCTTTCAGACGCATTCCTGCATCGGACGCACGAACAACAGCAGGAAAAAGCACAGAATGAAGCTGCCTCTCGGAATATGTTAACGGGGCTCCCCAACATATCCAGTCGACCTAAGGGTTTCCCACTTCAACACAAACGCCTCCATGCTACATTCCCTCAGTTGGGATCACATTGTTCGTGTTTTTCGCCTCCGCATCTCCCGCATAGATTCTGCAGACGTTTCCGGGCAATCCCGTTTGCGCCAGCTGCTCATCTTGTACGCCGGCTTACAGCAATACCGGCCAGCACAAAGATAGCGCCTATGACTGCAACCGGAATATAAACGTGGTCTGGGATGCTTACCACAAACCTATCAGTTAGAGACAATAGCACATATATCAACACGCCTGCTGATGTCATGACGCTCGAATTTTTCTTCACTGCTGCTTCACCTTCACTAACTTAGTTATCTACGCACAAATCAAGACAGTCT
>ERZ795047.4663-NODE-4663-length-11475-cov-3.835639_pt1 | contig 11475 bp, 8 predicted proteins | sample MGYA00375131_ERZ795047 | MGnify/ENA primary metagenome ERZ795047 (study PRJEB30176, sample SAMN05720228) | activated sludge metagenome | isolation source: Anaerobic digester | place: Japan | collected 2015-05-20 ... | reverse complement strand
GCACTTTAACTAAAAGTTTAACTCTTGAAGAAAAAAAAGAACTGATTAATTCAATTGAATTTTTAAAGTCAAATTATTTAACAGGAATGGGGAAGGGTGCAGGAAATGCATATTATTATGATTATCGCTTTATTGAAAATGATATCTTTTTTATAAGAGAAATCATACATCTAAATAAAACTGTAGATACAAACAATATAAAAGCCTTCCACTATATAATAGATAGGAAATCTAATTTATTATTATTGAAAATGAAAGAATGGTAGTATCGGTAGTGTACCACCTTATTCTTTTTAATTTTCTTAAATTTACTATAAAAAAAAGAAAGAAAACAAATAAAAGTATATTTTTGCAACATTAAAAAATAAAAATATTAACAAAACTGTCCTAATATAGGGAACACTTTAATATGACACATATACACAATACAATAAAAATGGAATTGTTAAATAAAATATTTATAATATGTTTTTTTATTTGCTTTATTCAAAACTCTTTTTCCCAAAAAATAACCGGAGTGGAAAATATACCAATTTATGAGGTTTGTGATAGTACGTTACAGAATGTTTTAGATTCTTATATTGTAGTTGCAAAAAAGTGTAGTTGTTGTGCGTCTAGTTGGTATTTTCAAATAGATTTATATTCCGCAAGTATTCTGCTTAAGTTTGGTGAAAAAAGAACTTTTTTTGAACTTCCTAAAACGGATTTAAATGAAGCTCTTTGTATTTATAAATCGTATTATTTTTTAATTAGAAATCATACACTTGATTTTGATGATAAATTATTTAGAAAAACACAAAATACACAAGAAATAACACGAATAGAAAATAATATGGGTATACTGCTTGATGAATATGGTAATATAATACCAGATGAATATGATGATATAATACTATATGATGATGATATTAATATTTATTGGATTATTGAAATTCAGAATGGTGAATGGTACAAAATTGAAGAAGATAATACATGTTGGTAGGGTATCAAATTAGGGCATAAAAAAAGAGTAATGTTTCATCTTACATTTTTCCATTTTCCTTAAATTTATGATAAAAAAGAGAAAGAAAACAAATAAAAGTATACTTTTGTAACGTTAAAAAAAAAACTGTCCTAATAGAGGGGACACTTAAAAGAAAATTTAATTTTAGAATTACAAGTGGCATCTATTCTTGCTTTGCAAAAAAATATGTAATATAATATTTATTCAAATTCTATTTAATTCACAAAAGAAAATATACATTTAACAAATATGAAAACAATTTCTTTTTTTATGTTATGCGTCATTTTAATGATATTTTGTGATAATAAAAGTGCAAAAAAAGTACAATCTCAAATTGATAATATAGATGAAGCCCCTAACACAACCTCAAATGACAATAATTTAATAATTTCGAATAAAATAAAATGGGAAAATGATACAATTTATTCAATTACAGATTCAATGGGTGAATATTCTATTGAGATTAAAAATTATCTTTATTCAGACAGTATAATCGATAGAGATATCACAGAATTTCAGCCTGTTGTATTTAGGCAATTATTAATATTTCGAAAAAATAGAAAAATTATACATATTACTGATGTTCCAGCTATGAAGAAATGTGTTGTTTTAGCAAATAATGGAAAAGTTATTATTCCTGAAAATGTGATTCAGTGGTTAATGATAATACCAATAAATGATGACGTATTATATTATTTAAGTGGTCAAGGTGGTATAATGTGTAATCATTGTTCTGAACTTGCAATTTTTTATTCCAAAAATGGAGATTGCTTGGGGAAATTATATACAAAAAATAATAATAATTCTATATACGAAGAACAATATATTAATACATTAAATATCTATAACATAGATATAAATAAAACATATTTAGAAAAATGTGTATATCCACCTAAAATAGCTGGAAATATAATAAAAGGAGGAATTATGGGTGTAGGAAATTAATAATATATGTGAATTTTTATGAAAAAATATACTGCAAATAACACCGCAAAAAAAACGAAATAACATAAAAAAATGCACTTAACCTACAACGCAATAAACTTGCAATACGCTGTAAAACAAAACCCTCCCCACTTGGGGAGGGCAGGGAGGGGTAATTTGGAGAGATTTAGAGGGGTAATTAGGCGAGGATGGGTGGAGTAAGATGGGAGGCTTGCTCTCGCTTATTTCGATAGAATTTCCTTTATCTTTTTAATACTGTTTTTGTCGGTCAGTAGCGGTAAAAAATGATTTAATTCGGAAGTTGCTAAAACATCTTGTATGGAGATGTTTTTAAATGTTTGGTAGTGAGATGTGTTTTTAAAGTAATGCAAAAGAGGAGGTAGTGTTTTATATTGTTGAATGCTTTCGCATAAAGCGATGCAAACTTCTTCAATAGTTCCGACACATTCAAAAGGTTTTGCCTCTGTTTCTCCGATTAGTTCTTGCAATGTAGGGATAAGATTCTCCTTGTCGAATAAATTGATTGAAAAAATAGTCTTTAATACAGTTGGAGATAGAAAAGGCGATAAGATAATAAAAGTAAACAAGCACTTAGAGCAATTACAACACCAAATGTCGGTTTTACTTCCTACATTACAACTTTTAAATACCGGAAAATAAGCCGAGAACTGAGAAAACAGCAAAGCAATTTGCAGTTCGCTCAGAGGACGTAGAAAGCTATAATAATTAATGTCTTCATTAATGTAATTGTATACATAATCTCGGAAATCTTTCTCAAAAGCAATTGATTTTGAATATTGATGATTAATATCCGAATCTTTCACCGTTGCTTCGTTGGCACTTGATTCATTGGATAGTGCAATGTTTTTTTTGCACGAAAGCACCGCCGTCAGTATGCTGTAAAATGCTAACATTGCCGAAAAAGGAGTGTGTCCGTTTAAGAAACCTTTATCGTTTAACTCTAATAAGTCAGCATCTATCGTACGTTGAATGTTGAGGAAATTATCCGAATATCCGCTTTTTTCTACACAAGCCAAACTTGCTCCTCTCGGATTGATAATCAAAGGAATGTTGTTTTTGTTTTTTAATAATTCCAATGTTACAACCGAATCTTTTCCGCCTCCTACGGGGATAATAGTTTCATCGTTCAACAAATACTGTTTTTTCTCGAATTTCTTTTCGCTGCGGCAGTCGATAGTTGCAAAACTTTTAGTATCCGTTGTTATATTATTGCAATAAAAAAACTCTCCTAATCCGTGGTAGTACAATTTTTTCCACCATTCAATTGCTTTTCTGTCAAGCAGTCCGCTTTTGATTATGATGGTTGGCGAGCAGGTACATTTCCAATAACTGATTAACTCTATCATTCCAATATTAAAAATTAAGTTGTCGAGTTCGCTTAAGTTGTTTTTTTTATAAAACTGTTCGAAAACGGGGTGGTATTGTATTTTAGATTGAGGTCGGAAATGAATTGTTTCGCCTATGCTAAAATCGAAGCTAATACAAAGATTCTTATCTTTATCCAAACCGTAATGATAAGCATGATAAGTAAAAACAGGGTATTGTTTACGTAAAGAGTGATAAAGTTCGCTGTTATTGTTTACTGCCATTTTTTTTTTTGCAAAAATACGTAATTATAAGGACTTTTAAAAGGGATAAATTTATTTTGTAAAAATTAAATTCATAAAGAAAAATAAATTATATTTGCTAATTGAAAATATTAGCAACAAATGAAAAAGATTATTGTATTTATAATATGCTTATTCGCTGTAAATGTGAATGCTCAGTTGCTCGACTCTTTGGCGTTGTCGAAAGAGAAAATGTATAAATCCTTAAAAGAAACCAATACTATTCATTCCGATAGTGTATTGCGTTTATCCTTGCAATGGAAAAAAATAAAGAATTTGGGCGAAGAATTGAGCCGATTTAAAAATTTACAGGAACTTCATTTAAAAGGAATGCGATTAAAAAATATTCCTATGGATATTTTTGATTTGACCAATTTGGTCATATTAGAGATTTCTAATTGTCGAATAAGTGTAGTGCCTGTAGAAATAGGGAAGTTAGTGAATTTAACACATTTGAATTTAAGTCAAAACTATTTGGTTGAATTACCCGCTTCTTTTCAATTTTTGAAAAAATTAGAATATTTGGATATATGGAGTAATTCTATTGTTGCCTTTCCTGCCGAAATATCGGTTTTGAAAAATACATTGCGTATAGTCGATATGCGTGTTATTTATATGAACGATTTGCGAAAAGAAGAATTGCAGGCTTTACTTCCTTATACAACTTTTTATTTTTCACAGTCGTGTAATTGCAATTACTAAAAAAAAGACAAAGAATTTATCGGAAAATCCAATTAAATCCTTTGTCTTAGTATTTTAAAATGAAAGAATTATAAACTTTCTATCAGTTTATCGGTCATTTTAAGAAAGTTATCTACAAAAATTTTATTTTCTTGATTGAATATACTTTTCCCTTGTTCGGCAGCTTCGCCTACGTCGGCTACTAATGGAATTTGACAAAGTAGAGGTGTATTGTATTCTTCGGCTAATTTTTCGCCACCGCCTTTTCCGAAAATAAAATATTTTTCTTCGGGATGATTTTTAGGTGTAAACCACGACATATTTTCAACTATTCCAAGCAAAGGAATAGCGATGCCGTCTTTTAAGAACATGTCAATAGCACGGCGGGCATCAATGAGCGATATGTCTTGCGGGGTTGTTACAATGATTGCTCCTGTCAATGTTAGTCTTTGTAATACAGTTAATTGTATGTCTCCTGTCCCGGGCGGGAAATCAATAATCATATAGTCGAGATTATCCCAAACTGTGTTTTCAAACAATTGTAGAATGGCATTTGCCGCTAAAGGACCTCGCCATATAACGCTTTGTCCTTTTTGCATAAAAAATCCCAATGACATTACTTGTACACCGTATTTTTCCAATGGCGTCATGCTTTCTTTTTCGTTGACGATTTCTACTGTCGGTGTCATTTCTTCTAATCCCATCATTTTTGGCACCGAAGGTCCGTAGATGTCGGCATCTACTAAAGCGACTTTAAATCCTTGACGTGCTAATGAAATAGCTAAATTTACCGATACTGTTGATTTTCCCACTCCACCTTTTCCCGAAGCAACAGCAATAATATGCTTTGCGGGTAATTTTATTTTATCTATATCAAACATTTTTTAAATTTTATTTAGTCCGTTTTTTAAATCTTCGATAATATCGTTTACGTCTTCTATTCCTACGGAAAATCGCACCAAATCGTCGGTAATTCCTGCAGCTAATTTATTCTCTTTGCTGACGGCGGCATGTGTCATGGATGCCGGATGTTGAATTAAGGTTTCGACTCCGCCTAAAGAAACGGCTAACAATGCCAAATGTACGTTGTTCATCAGTTTTTCGCCTGCTTTATAACCTCCTTTTAATCCAAAACTCGTCACCGCTCCAAAACCTTTCATTTGTTTTTTTGCTAATTCGTGTTGAGGGTGTGTTGTTAAGCCGGGATATTTTATCCATGCAATTTTCGGATGATTTGCTAAAAATTCGGCAACTTTCATTGCGTTTTCTTGCGAACGCTCCATACGTATGGCGAGTGTTTTCACTCCTCTTAATGCCATAAATGCTTGTGTAGGGTCCATATTACAACCTAAATACACCATGGAATGGCGGATTTGTTTGTATATTTTTTCTTCTTTTGTTACGATAATACCGCCTACTATATCGGCATGACCGTTAATAAATTTAGTAATGGAATGCAGCACTACATCGGCTCCTAAATCCAAAGGTTTTTGTAAATAGGGGGAACTAAAGGTGTTGTCCACAACTAACAGTAAACCATGTTTCTTGGCAATTTCAGCACATTTTTTTATATCGGTAATATCTATGGTCGGATTAGCGGGTGTTTCGATATATAAAACTTTGGTATTAGGTCGGATAGCTTTTAATATGTTCTCTGTGTTAGAGGTGTTTACAAAACTTGCTTCCACGTTGAAACGTGAAAAATCCTGTTCAAGAATGCCTCTTGCCGGACCGTAAACCGCATCGGAACTAACAATATGACTTCCGGCTCCTAACAATGCCATGTATACACTGCTTACAGCTCCCATTCCCGAACTTGTGGCAATGCCGTCGTAGCCGTTTTCTAATTCGGCTATATTTCTTTCGAAAGCTCGTATAGTCGGATTGCCAATGCGTGTGTAGATGTAGCCGTCGCTTTTTCCTGAAAAACAATCTGCACCATGTTGTGCATTTTTAAATTTAAAAGTAGAGGTTTGATAAATTGGTACGGTAGCACTTCCAAATTCATCTTCAAAAGCGCCTGCATGAATTAATTTGGTGTTAAACCCTTTATCTAATGTGTTCATTATTTTTATTTTTTTATTTATATTATAGATTAATTGTCAAAATTAAATTGATGATAAGTATAATTTATTTTAATTTTTCAAGATTGGCAAAAGTACACAAATTTATTTTTACTTGCATATTAAATCGATAAAAATAGGAAGATGATCCGAAAAACCGCCTTGGTATCTCATTCCTATATATGTTCGAAAAGGTTTTACGCCCATGTGCGTATCGTCGGGTATGAGTAAAAAATCGGCATTGAATATAACGGCAGTAGACTTTATTGTCCATCCTTCTTTACTGTTTATCATCGGTTTTGAGACTATGATTTGGTCTAAAATTCCCCAATTGGCTTGATACTTATGAGAACCGATATTGTTCATCGACAAATAAGGATACATGGTATTTAATAATTGATTGTCTGTTATTTTTTTCGGATTGCTTACCGCATTCAAATATTTGCTTATGCTTTCGTCATAAGGATAGTCGTTAAAATCGCCTATTACAATGATTGCTGCTTTTTCGTTGATTATCAAAATAGAATCGATTTTTGAACGAAGAGTTTTGGCGGCTAAATTTCTTTTTCCTATTGTTTGCGAATAACCTCCGTATCTTGAGGGCCAATGGTTGACAAAAATATGCAAAGTATCTGTAAGTTTGTCGGGTAGCGTGCCTTGTACGTATAAGATATCGCGTGTTTTAAAAAATAAATTAGTACTGTCGATAATAGGAATAGGCATTGAATTAATGACTTTGAATTTTTCGTAACGATATATTAATGCGACGTCTATTCCTCTAGAATCTTCTGACTCATAATGGACAAAGCGATATTTGTATTTTTTTAAGGCTTCGGAATAAATTAGTTTTTTCAAAACATTATTGTTCTCGATTTCGCAAAGTCCTACTATTTCAGGTGCTTCCCAGCCACCCATTGCCACAATGACTTGTGCAATATTATTCACTTTTTTATGAAATTTAGAATAAGAATAATGATAGTTGCCTTCAGGGGTAAAGTCATCGTCGTTTTTTAAGGAATCGTTTTCGGGGTCAAATAGGTTTTCCGCATTGTAAAAGCAAACACGTATCGTGTTTTTATCCCGTATGTTATCATCGAATTTTCCAATTGGAATCGTATTTTCTTGACCGTGAACAACGGATAAAAAGAAAAAATAAAGAATAAAAAAGATGTTGTTTTTTTGCATGATTTTATTAATAAGGATCTACGTCTATGTGAATTATAATGGATTTAAAACAGGATTGTTCTTTCATATTTTGAATGATTTGTTTAGCTTGTTTAATGTTTTTCGATTTGTCCAATTTAATGATAATGTCTTTATGATAGAGGTTTCTAATTTTCATAATAGGTGGAAACTCAGGACCTAATACGTTTTTATGGAAATGCAGTCTAAGTTCTTTAGCCAATTTTTCCGCCAATACATTTAAATTATCTATTTCCCGATGTTTTAAAGTGATTTTTATAAATTTACAAATAGGGGGATAGTTAAATTGTTGACGTTCGGCTAATGTTTCTTTAAAAAAATCGAGATAGTTGTTTGATAAAACAAACTGAAAAACAGAATGATTGATGTTAAATGTTTGGATAATTACTTTTCCTTGTTTGTTTTTTCTGCCTGCTCTGCCGCTCACTTGCGATAGCATTTGAAAAGCTCTTTCGTGAGAGCGAAAATCGGGAAAATACAATAAATTATCCGCATTTAAAATGCCGACCGTACTTACATTGTCGAAGTCCAATCCTTTGGTTATCATTTGTGTTCCGACTAATATATCTATTTTTCGGTTTTCAAAATCGGAAATAATTTTTTGATAAGCTGTTTTTGAACGTGTGCTGTCGTAATCTAAACGTGCAATAGAGGCTGTTGGGAAAAAGATACGAAGTTCTTCTTCTATTTTCTCAGTTCCTAATCCTCTCATTTCTATATTTTTACTTTTGCAATTAGGACAGGTGTTGATTACTTTTTCAGTATGTCCGCAATAATGACAACGCAACTGGTTGATTTGCTTATGATAGGTTAAGGTAACATCGCAATTCTTACATATAGGAATGTAATTACATACCGTACATTCTAAGTGAACGGAAAAACCTCTTCTATTTTGAAAAAGGATAATTTGTTCTTTTTTCGTTAGGGCTTTTTCTATAAGCTCTATTAAAGATTGGGTATAAGGGGAAAATTTTTGCTTACGATATCCTTCTTTTTTCAAATCTACCATATTGATTTCGGGTAGTTTTACATTCCCATAGCGTTGATTGAGTGTTACTAAAGCGTATTTCTTTTTTAGTACATTGAAATAAGATTCTATGGAAGGCGTAGCAGAACCCATCAGTGTTTTTGCTTGATGTATTTTAGCTAATACCAAAGCCGTATCCCTTGCTTGGTAGCGGGGTGCCGGCTCGAATTGCTTATATGAAAGATCGTGTTCTTCGTCTACAATAATCAAACCTAAGTTGTGAAACGGAAGAAATAAAGCAGAGCGTGCTCCTATGATAATTTGATAGTTATTTTCTTTTGTTTCAGCTATTTGCTGCCATATTTCAGCTCTTTCCATTTCGTTGAAACGAGAGTGATAAACGCCAACTTTATTGCCGAAATATTTTCTTAACCTATTTATTATCTGTGTTGTAAGTGCTATTTCGGGAAGTAAATACAAAACCTGCTTGCCTTTATCCAATTCTTTTTGTATGAGCTTTATATAGATTTCTGTTTTTCCGCTTCCTGTAACTCCGTGTAATAAAATGGAATTGTGAGAGTTAAACAGTGTTATGATTTCATGAAAAGCATCTTCTTGCACGGGCGAAAGCTGAACGGAATCGCTGTTTTTTTCAGCATTGAAATCGGGTAAACGACTTACCGTAGCCGGATATGCTTCTATTATTCCTTTTTTAATTAATCCTTGAATTTGGGCTTCTCCAAACTTATCGGAAGTAAGCATTTGACTTTTAGAAATGGAAGAAAGTGAGTGTTTCTTTAAAAGCGATAAAAAGTAGAGCAATGCATCTGATTGTTTTTGAGTTCGTTTAGATTTTTCAAATTCGTTAAATACGGCATTGAGGGCGTTGTTGTCTGATTGATAAGGCTCTGCTAATTGTAAGAATGTCTCTGTTTTTACTTTGTATTTTTCTTGTACTTCTTCGCAAGCATAAACTATATTTTTGTCTATCAAAGATTTAATAAAAGGAAGAGCGTTGTTGCAATTGATTAGTTTTTCTATTTTTTTTATCGTTATACTTTTGTTTTGCGAAACGGCATTGATAATGCTTATTTCCCTTTCCGAAAGAAAGGAAATGTCTCCGTCGTATTCGGGATGAATGCTTATCTTGGTTTCGCTTGCCAATTTGAAAGACGATGGAAGAGCCACTGCCATAACTTCGCCGAGAGAACACATATAGTATTCTGAAATCCAATCCCATAAAGACAATTGTTTTTTGTTTACAACGGGTTTTTCGTCCAAAACATTAATGATTTCTTTAACTTTATAAGTTTTGGGTTTATGGGAATGAATGGTATAAATAATTGCACTATAATACTTATAGTTACCAAACGATACCAATACACGCTTTCCTATTTCTACTTGTGAAATTAATTCTTCGGGGACACCATAAGTAAAAACTCCCGCTAACGGCAGGGGTAAAATAACATTAACAAATGATGCTTGCTTGTTCATATAATTTACCTATAATCAACTCCTAATTGTTTTTCTATTTGTGTAATTATTTTTGTAATTTCTGTTATGCTGCTTAACAAGGCTTTGGTTTCTTGCTCGTTTTTGCAGGTTTTCAGTTGTTGGTTTTTTTTCGTTTTCATATTTCTTAGTGTTACCAAACGCAGCATTTGTAGTGTTCTAATGATTTCTTCATAGAGTTTGTTTTTGCTGTTATCTATGGTAGTAATAAAACTTCTAACTTTGTCGCTTTCCCAAAGAGGACTTGGGGTAGGTTTAATATCAACAAGGTTAATATACAGATTTTTAATATCTTCGTCCGGATAAAGATAGAATGCGTCTTTTATTTCAACAGTATCTTTTTCGGCTATTTCGGCATAGATATCTAAAAATTTTTGATACGTGAATGTTTCAAATTGAAGTCCGTCGTTGTCTAAATTATTAAAAATAAATTGATCGACTCGCATAAAAATAGGCTCGTCTTTTTCATCTTTATTTTGGGTGTTTATTGTTTTCTCGCCATAATTTACCAATAAAAACAATAGCTTTTTTTCCACTTCTTCAATTTGTAAAGCGCTGAGTTCTTTTTGGTCGATTTGAATGGGAAGCGGTTGAACAACTTGAGTTTCGCCGATGTTTTTTTTCGGCTCAATTTTATTTTCTTTATAGGTTTCTAAACGAATTTTATTGACACGTCGTAGCAATACGGTTTCGGGAATATCCAATAAGTCGCTGCATTGTTTTACAAACAGTGTTACTTTGATAATATCGGGTATAGAGGCTATATCGGCTGCAATTTGATTGACGAATTCGGCTTTTTTTATAGGGTCATTGCTTTTGTCTTTCAATAAGATATCTATCTTGAATTGGATAAAATCTTTTTCTTGTTCGGAAAAATATTGTCGGATTTGCTGTAAGTCGTTTTTTCGGGCAAAAGAATCCGGGTCTTCCGTTTCGGGTAAAATAATGATTCTAATATTTAGGTCTTCTTTTAACAGCATTCCCACAGCACGTATGGCGGCTTCGATACCGGCACTATCGCCATCGTAAAGAACGGTAATATTATTGGTTAGTTTATTGATTTGTTTTATTTGTCCTTCTGTTAGCGAAGTGCCTGACGATGCAATTACGTTTTCGATACCTGCTTGGTACAGAGAAAGAACATCGGTATAGCCTTCGACCAAATAACATTTATCCGCTTTTCTGATGGCATTTTTTGCTTGAAAAATACCGTATAAAACATCGCTTTTATGGTAGATAGGGGATTCGGGTGAGTTAATGTATTTTGCTGATTTTTTGTCGACATTGCTTAAAATTCTACCTCCGAATCCGATAACCTTGCCCGAAAAATTGTGAATGGGAAATATAATGCGTTCTGAAAAACGGTCGAAACGAGCAATGCCGTTTTCTTTTTGCGTAGCGATAATCAATCCCGATTTTTCTAAATTTTCTAAAGTAAAACCTTTTTTTAGAGCATGATTTAAAAAGTTATCT
>ERZ795047.4653-NODE-4653-length-11486-cov-3.752952_pt1 | contig 11486 bp, 6 predicted proteins | sample MGYA00375131_ERZ795047 | MGnify/ENA primary metagenome ERZ795047 (study PRJEB30176, sample SAMN05720228) | activated sludge metagenome | isolation source: Anaerobic digester | place: Japan | collected 2015-05-20 ... | reverse complement strand
ATCCCGCAGAATTTTCCCTGAAGAGTACTCAAAGAGCTGTTCCGCCTGTGCTTTACTGGCTTTATCCGGAAAGCTGTGCTTCATCATTCGTGGTACAAATTTCGAAAGCTCACTTCTCAGCCCTTCCGCACAATCATGAGCCTCCTTAAGTGGGATGGAATCGAGGTTCTTTATGGTGTCTGCCCATACCCTGGCTGTCATCACGTAAGCAGCATTTGTCAATGTGGCGAAAGGAATGAAATATCTTGCCCTGTCCAGGGCGAAATTCTTCCGCAATCTATCAATTACCTTCTGATCAGCATTACCGGGCAGTCTCATGATTGAACTGTCCTGTTTTGCTCTGAGATCTAGCTCCTGATATGTTTCCTGGTATAAACGGAACGAAAGCTCCATCAGGGATTGCCACTTTTCCGCCAGTTCAGGGTTCATCCCGGTCTGAGCCGGTGAGGGCAGACTGGACGGGTCCAGCTTGATATATCTGGTACTTGATTCCTGTCCGTCACATAGCTGGGCGATTTCAAAGAGCTTGTAAGCCAGAAACATTGAACACCCATCAATTACCATCGCTATCCCGCCGGTCATTCCGGTGATGGAGGCATGGCCGTAATCCACAAAACGGAAGATCGCGTCTACTGAACGGTCCGGATCGTTCCAGTCAATTGACGACAGGATAGAGTCGATTCCCTTGTTGGAACGGGAATAGCGGGCGAGGCATGATGCCAGAAGTTCGGGCGTGACCTTCGGGTTATCTTGAGCTGAAGGAGGCGGACAGATTCCAATCGCTTTTATTTTCATGGGAAAAATGTGTGCCGCTATGCAGCGGCACTACTCCATTGTCAATATTTGTAATGCTCTGGTTTGTAAGGACCTTCCACCGGCACTCCGATGTAGGCTGCCTGTTTGCTTGATAGTTTTGTCAGTTTGACTCCGATCTTCTCCAGGTGCAGACGTGCTACTTCTTCGTCAAGTTTCTTGGGAAGTCTGTAAACTCCGGGTTTGTACTTGCTGCGGTTTGCACGAAGATCGAGCTGCGCGAGTGTCTGGTTTGAAAAGGAGTTCGACATCACAAACGAGGGATGTCCTGTGGCACATCCAAGATTGACCAGCCGCCCTTCAGCCAGAAGGAAAATGGAATGGCCGTCAGGAAAAGTATACTTATCAACCTGAGGCTTGATATTTGTCTTTTTGATACCGGGAATCTTCTCAAGCTGGGAAACCTGTATCTCGTTATCGAAATGCCCGATATTACATACAATGGCCTGATCTTTCATGCGGGCCATGTGCTCGGCTGTAATAACGTCGATATTTCCGGTTGTGGTCACATAGATATCCGCTTTGCCAAGTGTCTCCTCTACGGTTGTCACCTCAAACCCGGCCATCGCAGCCTGAAGAGCGCAGATAGGGTCGATCTCTGTTACAATTACTCTTGCTCCGAAACCCTGCATCGACTGGGCGCACCCTTTTCCTACATCACCATACCCGCAGACAACAGCCACCTTTCCGGCTATCATGACATCCGTGGCACGTTTGATCCCGTCGGCAAGCGATTCCCTGCAGCCGTAAAGGTTGTCGAATTTCGACTTGGTTACAGAGTCGTTGACATTTATTGCAGGCACCAGAAGTGACCCGTTTTCCATCATCTGGTACAGGCGATGTACTCCGGTTGTGGTCTCCTCAGATACTCCATCCCACTCTTTCACCACTTTGTGCCAGTATTGGGGATCTTTCTGGTAAACGGCTCTTAGAACCTTCTTCAGCGACTCCTCATCCTGGCTCTCCGATGGGCTGTTTACCCAATTGTCGCCCTCTTCCAACTGGTATCCCTTATGAATCATAAGAGTGGCATCACCGCCATCATCAACTATCTGATTGGGACCCTTTCCACCGGGAAATGAGAGTGCCAGAAATGTGCAGGCCCAGTAATCATCAAGAGATTCACCTTTCCAGGCGTATACATTGACACCGGTTTTGGCAATTGCTGCGGCGGCATGATCCTGAGTGGAGAAGATGTTGCATGATGCCCAGCGCACCTCTGCACCAAGTTCAACCAGAGTCTCGATAAGCACGGCAGTCTGTATGGTCATGTGAAGTGATCCGGAGATCCTCACCCCTGCAAGCGGTTTTCCACTGGAGTATTTCTGCCGGATAGCCATCAAACCCGGCATCTCTTTTTCCGCAACCTCGATCTCTTTTCGCCCCCAGTCAGCAAGTTCTATATCCGCTACAATGTAAGGGGAACTTGCCCAGATATCAACATGTGGTGCCATGAATAACTCCTGATAGATGAAATAATGAAAACTGTAATATTCGTTCGGAGGAGATTTAAATTAAATCACCGTAATCTATTAATATACTATTTACCTGAGTACAGATGGCGCTCAAGCAACAATGGTTTGATTTTTGTAGCGGAATCGAAATGTATCCCTGGTGGATCTTAAAAATTCACCTTTGGGGTGAGGGAATGCTTAAGCGGTTAAAATTTATCTCTGAGTTGAAATGTTGACCTAAACCTAGCCTGAATGCGAATTGGATTTCCCCTTCGTCCGCCTCAGCTGACCGATACTTATCAAAAAATCCAATCGTTACCTGAACTCATAATGATTCTCCCGGATGGCACAGATCATTTTCTATTATCAAGCATTTCCTTCTGCAACTCTGTATAAAGAAAAGCGTTTTTCAGACTTTATCACTACATTACAAACGGAAAACATATATTCTGTTAACAAGCACTCAAAAAAAACACTGTGGAGCTGAAAATGCCATTCAGACCATTAATAAGCTTCATATATAACAACAATTCTCTTTATGGGCCATTCGAGGCCTTTGGTATGGGAAATCTGTGGGAAGGCTTTGAATTTGAACTTTCCATGGAGAACAGTTTTCATGAGAATTTTCTGCGGAAAAGATCGGGATCAGCAGGATGTGCTTTTGCCTGCTTTGATTTTTACTCCAGATGTCAACCACTAAAAATCACCATGGAGCCTGGAAAAATTATCACCGAGTTGTATCGGGCATGGGCAAGAGGTGAAATCTTTGATAAACTGGAAATTTACTGGATACGTTCAGGTGAATCAGACGGAAAGGAAGAGATATATCTTACTCAGAGTCTTTATCCTGCAAAGATAGTATCGATACGTTTTTTGATGCCTGATGTTAAAGACAGAGATTGTGAAAATCTTGGACATATGTTGAAGCTTGAGCTAATATACCGCTTCACTGAAATAACATTTTTGCCGGGATACCACCATTTCAGACTTGATTGGAACAATTTACTTACTGTGGGTAAATTCAACAGTGATCAGGATAGTTTTAATGAGTTCGACTTGTCGTTTGAAAAAATCCCGACCATATCAAAAGAAGAACGGCTGGCAAGAATTTCCATTCACAGTCTGGGCTGGGAACATCTCGATGAGGATAAGAGATGCGACAGTGAAATATCACAGGGTGACAGGATTCGGTTGCTCGCGGATGTTGAAGGTGTGAGTGATGGTGAAAAGATCAGATTTGAGTTATACTACCGAACACCAGATGGGCAAACGATTGAGTTCGCAAGCAAATCGGGGATAATAATCGATGGAACAGGGACTGCAGAGTGGATTGCAGACACATCAGATATCCTGGAAAAAGAATACAGTATACACTTTGAGCCTGTGGTTCGCTCCAAATATGGAGGCAGATGCGAGATTCCCCTTAAGAGACCATACAAAGGAGTAATTGTTCCATGGTTTATTGATTGTCACATGCATATACAGAGCACTATGTGTGCGCCGGAGCCTCTTATATCTGGTATGCCATTTCTTAAAAAACTCCGTTCAGTACCTAAACTACCCGGTTTTATCGGTACTCCTGGCCTGATCTTTAACAAATCAACCACAGAGGAACTTGGTAAACTCTCTCTTGAAAAGTCATCCGAGATCTTAAATGACAGAAAACTAACCGGACTGGGTGACCCGGAAAAGAGGAGAAGGCTGATGCTTGTGATGCCTATGGATATGGATTTCGGGCATTACAGAGGATATTCAGGAATTAAAATTATTGAAAATACTGAGAAAGGACTGATAATCTATAAATCGATAAACACAAGTGGAGTTGAATGTGCATTAACGGAATTTAAAAAATGGGAACAATACTTTATGCAATTAGCTGCCACGCAGAAGATATTCATGAATTCAGGTGGTGAAATAGTTCCGTTTTTCCATTATGATCCAAGAAGATGGAACTCAGAGAGGTGGAATCCAGTTAGAAAAATCGGGCACTGGAAAGATCCGTTTTCTTTTCTGGTTCAAACAGGAAATATCTCTGACCTGCAGGAAACGATCAGGATATCCAGAGTTAATGGTGACTATCTGAACCTGGCGTTTTTTTGCGGTATTGGGTTTAAAATGTATACCGCATTGGGATATAAGCCGGATGATTACGATAAGCTACCAGGACTTAGTTCGTTTTATGGTGAGTGCGTAAAGCATAGAATTCCAATACTTTGTCATGGATCGCGTGGCGGAATGTTGACGCATGATTGGCTTCATTACTGTAAAAAAGATCTAAGACATTTTAATCAGAACACTTATGATAATGATGACATACCGCCATCGATGAAAAATGCTAAAGATTATTAATACGAAAACTTTATCAGTCCTTACGCATGGGAACAGGTGCTTCAGAGATTCCCTCAACTACATCTGTGTCTTGCCCATTTTGGAGGGGAGGAATCATGGGGAAGAGATCGTTTTAAATTCAAGCCTGACTGGTTTTCAAAATTGTGTGAAATGATGCGGCTCTATCCAAATTTTTATGTGGATACCTCTTATTTTATGTTTGACGACTTATTCATAGGTCAATTTGCAGAAGCAGTACAGGATGAGAAGGTAAGGAATAAGATCCTTTTTGGCACCGACTGGTACATGATAAATTTTGAATGGTCGAGATTAGGACATGGGTCCTCATACAGGAATTTTTTCAGGAAAACATACAATAAGTTTATCGATACAGAGCTTTTAAAGATCGACAATTATTTCCCTGCACGTGCTTTAGTCCTTAATCCGCTGAGATTTTTGAACTTTAAAGAGATTCTGCCGAAACTTAATACCGTGTATAAATGTTTAACAGGAAAAGAGATCAGTCTCATGGAGTGGGTGCCTGAATTACCGGAAACAATTGAACAATTCAAGGGTGATAAATGAACCGTTTAATTAAACTCACAATACTTTTATATGTTCTGTTAATCAATACACATGGAGAAAATCCAATGACACCACAGATATTACCGTTTAAGCCTGTCTCCCACCAATATAAAGAGCCGGTTTGTTTATTATATCCTTCAATAATACCCAATAGCATTATTGCTGAAACTGGTCATGATAAACAAGAAAGAATTGCTGTATTTCGCTTTTGTAATTCAAAAATGACTAAAAATGTATTATCAAGAAAAGTATATCAAGCTGGTGGCAACATTTTTATAGCACCTCAACTATCAGAAAACATTCTTCTGGTAGGCAGCAGGCCTGCATTAGAATTAATTGACCTTAAGAATGGAAGATTGATTCAGAGCTACATGCCAAAAATGCCGGTTGCTGGTATTCTTGATTTTGAATACTTCAATTCGAAACTGTTTAATGACAAAAAAGGTCTGTGTATCTCTCTTTTTACCCCCTTTTTAAAAGAGCCATTTAAAAACGAGGAAACCGATCTTATTTACTGCAAATCTTTGATAATAGAGGACATCATAGAACATAAAGTTCTCAAACGTGTCAGGATAACAAACGGGGAAATAGTAGCTTTCGGAGATGAAGTAAACATCGTCAGAGAAGGTCTCGATGACTCCTGGAAAGCTTTTGATAATAATCTGGATCTTGTCACACATCCTTTGATACCAATGCTTCAGAAAGTTGAAAAAGCGATAAATTCTGTGTCTTTTGTGTTTTCGGAAAAAAGGAAGACTGGTGTTTCCCTGGGAGTTGATAAAGTTACTAACGATAAAGTGCTGATATTTCTACTGGACTGGGAGAAAGAATCTGATCCTGTTCCGATAATAATAAGCGATTCCTCAGGCCGTGCCCCTGTTAAAAGCTCTGGAAAAGAGCACTTTTCTCTGTCACCGTCAGGAAAGTGGCTGCATGTTTGCTTCTGCAACGAAAAATACCAATATGCAAATTACCTCTTATACCTGGATACAAATGCACTCCCCGGTAAATATCTGGTTTTCGATCTTCAATACAACAAAGAATTTGAACACACGACCTGGATTACAGAACCAGAAGGCTTTGTAGCGTTTCATGAAGAAAGGTTTATTTTCTGGGATTTAGCAAAAATTGATTTTTCTGGATTAAAATAATCTTCATGTTTTCAGGATGAAAAAAAAGATACCGATACCGATAACGACCCCGATCTGAAGAACAAATATTAGTGCCTCAACCGGACATTACATAAATTAATCAGTTCAATCAGTCAAATCAGGTAAATCAGTGGTGTTCAAACTGGAGCCTGCAGAGGTCATAATAAAGTCCCCTGCGGTTGATAAGCTCAGTGTGGCTTCCGGATTCTGCGATCCTGCCCTCGCTTAAAAGCAGTATCCGGTCTGCATTGCGGATAGTGGACAGGCGATGAGCCACAACTATCGATGTCCTATTCTTTACTATCCTGGAGATAGCATCCTGAATAAGTGACTCGGTCTCGGTGTCGATATTGGATGTTGCCTCATCGAGAATAAGAATTGAAGGATTGAAGTAGAGAGCACGGGTAAAGGCCAGAAGCTGCCTCTCTCCGGCTGAAAAAGTGCTCCCTCGCTCAGCTACCTGGAATTTAGGTCCGGAGGGCAGACGGGAGAGAAGACGATCAGCGTGGGTCAGTTTCGAGACCTCCTCAAATCTCCACTGATCATACTCCTTGCCCAATGTGATATTTTCCTGGACACTGCGGGAGAATAAAAAGACATCCTGCATGACTGCCGCCATGTTCGAACGGAGCTCCTCGATGGGCACTTCATTTATATCTATTCCATCGATAAAGATTCGTCCCTTCTGCAGGGGATAAAACCGGCACAGAAGATTGATAATTGTGCTTTTCCCGGAGCCGCTCTCTCCAACTATAGCCAGAGTGCTTCCTGCGGGAATCGAAAATGAAACACCCTGCAGAACCGGCTCACCAGGTATATATGAAAACCAGATATCATCGAAAACTATCTCTCCCTTGAAAAGAGGAGCGGGGGATTTCACTATCGATACTGGTGGTCTTTCACTTCGTGATGATGTTTTAAAAACAGAGAGGATCTTTTCTCCGGATGCTGTTGCGCTCTGAAGAATATCAAACTTTTCAGCCAGTTCACCAATAGGTTCAAATACGCTTCCAATGTATGCCAGAAACATGACCAGTACACCATAGGAAACGCTGTCCTGAAGAATGAATTTCGCACCGAAAAAAATCAGACATCCAACTGCAAACCACCTGAAAAAATCGATCAGAGGCCTGAAAACTGCGTAGATCGTCAATTGTCTGCTGTATGCCCGGAAAACCTCGCCGTTTACTGAACGGAATTTCTCGAGCTGCCTGATTTCCCTGACAAAAATCTTTACTATCCGCATATTGGAGATATTTTCGTTGAGAAAAGAGTTCAGATCCGCTATTCTGGTCCTGATTATACGGTAAGCTTTCCTGGCACAGGAGCGGAAGAGAAGCACCACTGCAAGAAGGGGAGGAAATGTGATACTTACAACCAGGGCGAGGCGCAAGTCTGTAAGATACATGACAGTGACAATACTTGCGATAATAAGGAGATCCTGCAGGAGTATGATCAGTACAGATGAGAACATCTCGTTCAGAGACTCGATATCGTTTGTAATCCTGTTAACCAGCCGTCCCACCGGATTGCCGTCAAAGAACGAGACCTCAAGTGAAATCATGTGACTGTAAAGATCACTCCGGAGATCCCGCATCGCCTTCTGGGAAAGTTTAACAAGGGATAGAGTCTGCAGGTACGATGAAATAAAGCGGATGAAGAACAGGAAGATGGTAAGCAGCACCAGAAGGCTTACAAGATGAAAATCGGATGAACGGAGCCGTATTATCTCTTCAGTTGTAAAATATGACGATGCATTCTGCCGCAGAAGCATCATCCCGTTTTCAAACCCAAGCAGAAAATCTTTCTTTCTGGCCGTTTCTATCCTGGCCTGCAGCGGATCTGAATTACTTAGGTGCGGTAAGCTGACAAGGATGTACTTGTCTGAGGAAATAACTCCGTTTTCTGCCAGAGTTCTTATCTGCTCCTGCGAAAAACCGGAAAGCCCGCTCTGGAAAACAAACAGGGTGTCTGTGCTGAGATACACTGAACCTTTCAGCACCTTTTTCATGGCAGGATCATCCTGCAGTTTGTTTTTGAAAAGCATGTATCCCTGCTTTACGATCGCCTTATCGACTATGATTCCTGCGATGAAAGGGACAGAGAGTGTGACGGATGTAATAACAGCCACCAGGGATGTCGCGATGAGGAGATCTCTTTTATACCTGAAGATATATTTCAACAGCAGTCCCAGCACCTCCCTGTTAAAGAGGCGGTTTCCGCTGTGCTCTTCGTCGTGTATCCCTCTCACAATGATCCTTTCATCTTTTGAAGCTCATAGAGCCTGGAGTAAAATCCATCCCTCTGAAGTAATTCCTCATGAGAGCCGCTCTCTGAAATACTGCCGGAGTCAAGAACTATTATTCTGTTGCAATCCTTTACAGTAGATATCCTGTGAGCGATTATTATCGATGTGCGCCCGGAAAGGACCTTTTCCATGTTTCTTTTTATCTGCTTCTCTGTTGCAGCATCGACCGCAGACATTGCGTCATCGAACACAATTACCGGGCGCTCGGCTATAATTGCCCTGGCAATGGAGAGCCGCTGCCTCTGTCCCCCGGAGAGAGAGATTCCCCTTTCGCCAATTCTGGCTGAGTAACCGTCTGTAAAAGAGAGGATCTCGTCGTGAATAGAAGCTTTCATGGCGGATTCAAAAATCTTTTCATCGGAGACGGTACGTGCGCTTCCAAAGGCGATATTCTCCCTGACTGTGTCGGAGAAAAGAAATGGATCCTGAGGTACATACCCGATCGAGGACCTGAGAAGTGTCAGTGGAATCTTGTTAATGTCGATTCCATCGATAAAAATCTCACCTTCTCCTACCGGGTAGAGGTTAAAAAGAAGGGATACAAGTGTGGTTTTTCCGCTGCCTGGTTTACCTATGATCCCCAGTGAGGAGCCTGCCGGGATTCTGAGGCTGATTGACTTCAGAACATCGGGAGATTCCGGGTTATAACGGAAAGAAAGTGACCTGAATTCAATTTCACCCCGCAGAGAGCGGAGAGGAGAACTGTTCTGAGGTATACTGATATCAGGCTTTGAATCGAGCATCCTGAGAATTCTTTTTGCAGAGGCAATTCCCCGCTGAAACATACTGAAGACCCAGCCGCTGGCGATCATAGGCCATACAAGCAGGTTTATGTAAAAGGTGAAAGAGACAAACTGTCCCACTGAGATTCTCTCAGTTATTACATCCCTGCCCCCGAAGTAGTAAAGAAGAGAGAGGGAGAGGGAGGCAAGGAAAGTGATTGCCGGGAACAGAAGGCCCCAGACTTTCACGAGTGAAATGTTTTTCCCGACATAGTTATCACAGAGATCCCGGAAAATATTCTGTTCGTTTTTTTCCTGAACGAAGCTTTTCACGATTCTGACCCCTGAGAATGATTCCTGTGTGTGGGAGGAGATTTTATCGAAGGCCTCCTGGACCCTGGTATGACGGATCTGGATCAGTTTGCCGCTTTTTATAAACAGGAAGATTATAAGAGGAAGCGGCAGGACTGTGATCAGGGTCAGGCGAGGGCTGATGGAGACCATGAACAGAAGTGACATGATGCTCAAAAAGAGCGCGTCTGCCATCCCCACAAGAGCCATTCCTGTGGCCATGCGGATGGAGTTAAGATCATTAATGAAGAGGGCCATCAGATCGCCGGTTTTGATATTGTCAAAATATGAACAGGACAGATTCTGGAGATGGCTGTACATGTCCTCTCTTATCTGCTTTTCCATAATTCTCGATGGGAATACAATAAGTAGCCTCCAGAGGAAGCGCAGAAAGACCATAAGCGCAGCGGATGCAAAGATAAGGATAGTGCCCTTATAGATTATGGAAATGGAGAAGTTACTCTTCCCCAGTTCATCGAGAATCTGCTGGATAATTCTTGGTATGATAAGTTGCAGTGAATCCACCGCTATCAGTACAAGCAGGCCTCCGGTGATGGATATCAGGTGCTTTTTCAGGTAGGAGAGGAGATATTTTACTGCTCTATGTGTAGATGCATCGCTCATTGAGGACTAAAAATACAATCAGAACTTGTTTACAAGGTTTAATGGTCAGCGGAATTCTGGCACCCAAATTGGGGTTAATTATTGATGTTATGATTTCCAAAATAAGGAAAAAAGAATCAAATCAAGACAACCCTTTAAACAAGCGAATCGAGGCCATAGGGGTAGCAGTTGATCACGGCGGTTACGCTCTCAAAGAGAGTGTAGTGGCTGCACTTTCCGGGTGGGGCTATGAGGTGGCAGATTTCGGTGCGTATGAGTTCTTGCCCGATGATGATTTTCCCGATTATGTGGTACCTCTTGCCAGGGCGGTGTCAAAAGGGGAGGTATGGAGAGGTGTGGCGATATGCGGCAGCGGGGTAGGCGCCTGTATCGCGGCAAACAAGGTGAGAGGGGCATGTGCGGGATTGATAAGCGACACCTACTCGGCACATCAGGGGGTAGAGGATGACCGCATGAATGTGATCTGCCTTGGAGCGAGGGTTCTGGGAAGGGAGCTTGTGTTGGAGATAATAGCTTCTTTTCTTGAGGCACAGTTCTGCGGTGAGGAGAGATTTCTCAGGAGAATAGAGAAAATTGAGAGGATAGAGAGGGGTTGAGTATTAATGCAGGGGCTGGGTGCGTACCCTCGTATTGTCGTATTGTTCTTCATATCGGGGTTGGTATCGGAATCGGATTCGGTATCGGTATGTTTTCTATCCGTTACCTCAGCCCTGAATCTCCATTCTTTTCATCTCCGCAAATTTTTCTCTTATTGAGAATACCTTCCCCTCAAAAAAGCCCTTCCAATGCCACAAAAGCCGGCATGTCATTTGCACTACTATTGATAGCTGATATGCTTTAAAATTGGCTGGCAGAAAAATGCCTGTGTGTAGTTAAAAAACAGTAATAAAGGAGGCTATGATGGATATTGCTGCTCAGCAGGGTTATCGGGAAGCAGGGCGGCCGGAGGTAAGCAAGACAGCCAAGGTGATAGCTGGTGGATCCATAGGAGAGGGGCTGGCCGGGGCAGCGGCCATAGTGCTATCGATCCTGGGTCTTGTAGGGGTGTATCCGGATCTGATGGCTGCGGTGGCGACGATAGCCTTTGGAGTTGCGCTTCTTATAGGAGGCGGTGCCATATCAAGCAGAGTAAGGACACTGATGGAGGAAT
>ERZ795047.4649-NODE-4649-length-11494-cov-4.737827_pt1 | contig 11494 bp, 11 predicted proteins | sample MGYA00375131_ERZ795047 | MGnify/ENA primary metagenome ERZ795047 (study PRJEB30176, sample SAMN05720228) | activated sludge metagenome | isolation source: Anaerobic digester | place: Japan | collected 2015-05-20 ... | reverse complement strand
CAACGGTTTTCTGAGTGGCTGTGTAAGCATGAATAGTGGTCATAAGACCAGTCTCAATCCCGAAACCTTCCTTGAGCAGTACATGAACCACGGGAGCCAGACAGTTAGTGGTGCATGATGCATTAGAGACGATATGATGGTTAGCCGGATCGTATTCATCCTGATTCACACCCATCACTATTGTCTTCACATTGCCTTTACCGGGAGCAGAGATGATAACTTTTTTGGCACCGGCTTCCAGATGGCCTTTTGCTTTCTCGGAATCGGTAAACAGACCGGTTGATTCGATGACATATTCAACTCCCAGATCCTTCCAGGGGAGTTCAGCAGGATTTTTGGTGGCCATGACGCATTTTATCTTGTTGCCATTTACAACGATGATGTCTGCTTCAGCTTTGGACGGATCGCTTTTTTCTGTTGAAACAGTGTGCTTGAAATGTCCGTGAACTGAATCGTACTTCATCTGATAGGCAAAATAGTCAGCATCAGTGGAAATATCGACAACTGCAACCACATCGATCTCTTTGCCCAGAAGTCCCTGATCACAGATAGCCTGAAAAACCATCCTACCGATTCTTCCGAAGCCGTTAATACCAACTTTAATGGCCATAAAGTCCTCCGTTTATTAATTGTTTATTAAATGCGCTGCTATTAGTCTGGAGAAATGCTATTTTATCCATGGACACAGCCGTTTAATATAAGTTGAACCTTAATTTGGAGTCAATTAAAAATTCAGAAGGGAAGCCATGAAAAACAAAGCATCTGTTTTCAGATTTCAGAAGAAGGGACAAAAGAGGCTTTTTTTCATAGCAGGCCCCTGCGTAATCGAAAGTAAAGAGCTTTGTCTGAAAATCGCATCGAACCTCGCTGCGCTCTCCCAGAAATACAAGGTTGATATCATTTTCAAAGCTTCTTACGATAAAGCTAACCGTACCTCTCGAGATTCCTTCAGGGGACCTGGACCGCAGGAGGGTTTGCGTGTTCTGGAAGAGGTCAGAGAGAAAACCGGGCTTGCCCTTCTTACCGATATCCATGAACCATCACAGGTAAAAGAGGCCGCGGATGTGGTCGATGTGCTTCAGATCCCTGCATTTCTATGCAGGCAGACTGATCTGCTCCATACTGCCGGCCTGACCGGAAAGACTGTCAACATTAAAAAGGGTCAGTTCATGTCACCGGAGGAGATGCGTTTTGCACTGGCAAAAGCAGGAAAAAACACCTGGATAACCGAACGGGGGACATTCTTCGGTTATAACCGTCTGGTTGTTGATTATGCCGGAATACCTGTCTTGAAATCGTTTGGTGCACCTGTGATTTTCGATGCTACCCACAGTGTGCAGATGCCAGGTGCGGGAAAAGGATGCTCTCTTGGAAACCGTGATCTGGTTATTCCACTCGCGAAAGCTGCTCTGGCATCAGGTGTTGACGGGCTGTTTTTTGAGGTGCATCCGGATCCGGACAAAGCACTTTGCGATGGACCCAACAGCCTTTTCCTTTCAGAATTCAAGAAACAGCTTCCGGTTCTTGTCGAGATCCATGAGTTTCTGAAAGGCAGATAATCAGCGGGAAACATTTACTACAGCACTTAAGCTATCCCGCAGCTTCAGATCCTCTCTCCATCCGCGACTGACAAATATTTTACCGGAGGAATCCACAACAACCCCTTCGAGCCTGGGACGGTCATCAAAAAAGCTGATTATCTCCTCAGGATCCATACAGAAAAGGCCGGTACTCAAGATATCGATCTCTACCGGGTCGCTCCCCTTGACAGTCAGGCTGTGGTTTCTGCTGCAACTGTAACCGGTAGCAGGATTGAAAATATGATGATACCTTTTTCCATTTACAATACGGAAACGTTCATAATCACCACTGGTAACTATGGAACCGCTGTCAAGCTCAACTGTCCCCAGAATTTCATCCCTGTCCTCCGGATCCCTTATCCCCACTACCCAGGCACTTCCATCAGCTTTTTTCCCCTTCGCCAGAATATCACCGCCTGCCGATATGAGATAACCGGGAATCCCTCTGCGATCCAGAAGCTCCGCTGTCTCCCGCAGCACAAACCCTTTCGCAATCCCCCCTGCATCAACCCTTATTCCCGGCGACAGGAAGATAACAGTATCCCCTCTCATCTTTACTTTGCGGTAATCAACATATCGAAGAACAGAATCGACCTGTTCCGGTGATGGAATAGTGGAATCAGGAGATGAATTCTCGGCCAACCCCCACAGTTCCTTCAAAGGAAGCACAGTGATGTCAAATCTCCCGTTTAGTGAATCACCATATCTCAGTGCGGTTCTGAGAATCTCACCAAGCAGTTTTCCCACAACACAGGTATCCGATTCACACTCATTTAACTTCCGGACTTCAGAAGAATCCCCTGAAACGGAAAAACGCTCTTCCCAGTCTGCAAAAAGTGAATCAATCGACTTCCAGATGGAGTTGACATCTGTGCCTCTTTTCACAACAAGAGTCACTTCAGTAACGGTATCCATCCTGAAGAACGTTTTTTTCGACTGGATCAATCCTCTTCCGCATGCCAGAATCAGAAGAAAGAAGAAGAGCAGGATTTTCAGAGGGAATTTCTGCACCATTGTATGACTTCTTTCAGTTTCAGGCTTCCTCCAAAAATGTCAAGCGCGCTTCCGATCGTAAAGTCTACCCTGCTTTTCCCATGCACTTTGATTTTTCCCAGATCATCAAGAGAGTTTATTCCTCCCGCATAGGTTGATGTAACAGGACATTCCTTTGACAGGAGTTCAATCAGCCGCAGGTCGATTCCTGCCCGCTTTCCCTCAACATCGGCTGCGTGTATCAGAAATTCATCACAGTACATAGCAAGCTTTGCGAAATTCTCCTCCCCCAGGGTAACCCGGGTATATTTCTGCCAGCGATCAGTTACCACATAGTAGGATCCATCTTTCCATTTGCAACTAAGATCCAGCACCAGCCTGTTTTTACCGACAAGCCTGGAAATTTCAGATAGTCTGTCCCAGTGAACAATCCCATCATTGAAAACAAAAGAGGTGACTATGACATGTGAAGCACCGGCATCCAGAAAAGAAAATGCATTCCGGGGAGTAATTCCCCCTCCGACCTGCAATCCTCCTCTATAGGCCCGCAGGGCATCGAGTGCACTTGCCTCATTACCAGGCCCAAGCATTATCACATGCCCCCCTGGAAGATTTTCCTTTTTGTAGATTTCGGCAAAGTATGATGATGGAATATCCGTTTCAAAATTGGTAATCACACTTCTGCCATCATCACTAAGCGTACTGCCCACGATCTGTTTAACTTTTCCCTGGTACAGGTCAATACAGGGTCTGAATCTCATTTTCTGCTCCAGAATTACAATACCAAAGGATCTCCTGCTAAACCGGGCACCGCACCCGGACACAGGCAAATCCAAGTATAGAAAAATGGGAGATTACAACATGAAAGGCAAAGATGTTTTAACTGGTTCAGAAAAGACATGAGGAGAATTGGCCAATGCTAAAGTCCAGGCAGATTGCAACCGGTATCTGTTTGACTGGGACCTTCTCAGAACACATATTAAATATTAACGCACCTATTCACTACAAAAGGAGTCTCTCCATGCGTATAAGATCATTTATTGCCATCTTTGTATCAGTCGGATTAATTGGTTGCGGAGGATCAGACGCTGTTAAAGAAGTAGTTGAGCAAACCCATCCAAATGGATCGAAGAAAAAGGTTTCTTATTACCAGGGAAAACACATTGTCAGAACTGCGTTTTTCTTTGAGGACGGGAAACTGAGATCAGATCAATACTTCAAACTTGGCCAGCCGGACAGTTGTCAGGTTATTTACAATCAGGACGGCAGCAAGTACAGTGAAAAATGGTTCAAGGCCGGCAAGCAGGATGGTCCGGACAGGGAATGGTATGAAAACGGTCAGTTGAAGAGTGAAGCTACATACGTAGATGGTTTAACTCAGGGGAAAGCAGTTACTTATTTCAAAGATGGGAAAATAGAAACAGAATGCACATACAAAGATGGGAAAAAGCATGGAGAAGAGATAAAATACTTTCCTTCCGGCAATAAAAAATACCTCAAAACCTATGTGGATGGTGACGCTTCAGGTATCGAGCAGGAGTGGTACGAAAACGGAAAACTGAAGATGGAACAGACCTGGGCGAAAAATGTCCTCAATGGACCCTACACCACATACTTTAAAAACGGAAAGAAAGAGGAAGAAGGCTTCTACAAAGACGGAGCATATGAGGGAATAAGGAAAATGTATAATGATAAAGGTAAAAAACTGTCTGAAGCCAAATTTGAGAAGGGTGTACTGGTAGACGGAACAGCTTACTAAAAAATCTCCACAAGAAACTATTCGCTCATCCCTGGTCCCGGAAGTCCTGACCGGGGATGAGTTTTTTTAGCCGTTTACTCGGCCCACATCTCTTTACCAACCAAAGATCTGAATTTGTCCAGTATCCCTTCCTGCACAACCCAGTTATCGTACTGTCCCTCTCCGATATTGTTACACATGATGGCAAAGGAGTAGGTTTTTCCGGGGAGGAGAATGAAGCCTGCCAGGGTGTGGACCTTATAAGAATTGAGTGTTCCTGTCTTTGCTCTTACTACTCCCTTGAGCTTTGAATTCCTGAACCTGTTCTTAAGCGTGCCATCAACACCGGCAATACTCAAAGCACTGATATATTCGGGTGACCAGGCCCTCTGTTTATTAACATAAGTCAAAAGTTCCACTACCTGATTCGGACTGATCCGGTTCAGATTCCCCATCCCTGAACCATTGTGAATCAGCGGTTTGCCGGGAAGATTGCATCTCTGCCACCACGTGAGCAACTCTTCGGTTCCCTTCTCCCAGGAACCCTGACCGTTTTTCGAAGCGGCTATGGTTTTCAGAACCATCTCTGCGGCGAAATTGCTCGAATACTTGAACATGTGATTAACAAATACAGAAAGAGGCTCAGATGTAAATTCGTAGAAAGGTTTTGCGGATGCGATATTCGATGGAACCTTTCCGTTTACCATTTTCCCGTTGATAATGATTCCATGTTCGCTGAACAGACTCATGAGTGCGCCTCCGAAAGCCTGCCAGGTCTGCCAGATTTTCCGGTAGGTGTACTTCGGCTTGTCATCCAGACTCATGCTTCCGTTTATGATTATGTCAGTTCCTCCCGCAGTGGGGACTGTCCTGATGTCAAGTGAGGAGTTTTTTATCTCGGCTGTTTTCGCTGATGAAACCACTTTTATCCCCTGTATTCTGGGGAACACATCCACATGTACAGGTGAACCGACAGCATTACCGGATCTGTGGTGAATTGCCAGAGAACTGAAACTGGGACTCAGTGCACTTATGAGCGGCTGATATGCCCTGCTTGAGCTGTCTTCATCAAAACCAGGCCCCACTGTAACCGAATCAAAATAGGAATCATCCAGAACAAGATTCCCGCTTACCTTCCTTACACCAAGATGATAGAGGTGCTGAACAAAAAGCCAGAGACGTTCAGCGGAAAAACCAGGATCACCCCCTCCACGGACATAGAGATTGCCATTTATAATCCCGCTGTCCCTGTTAAAAGCCCCATCGATAAAAACGTCGGTTTTATAATAGAATTCATTTCCCAGTATATCAAACGCAGCGGCTCCAGTGACAAGCTTAGAAACCGATGCAGGATTGTACATCTCATCCCCGTTTATCGATACCATTACAGAATCTCTGTCGAGATCTTTAATTACAACTCCGATTCCTTTACCGCCATATTTTTTGGAAAAGAGATATTTCTCTATTCCACTCTGGACAGAATCATTTGAATAGCTTGAAACCGTGCACAGAAAAACAAAGGGGAAAATCATTGCGGCAATTCCGCGCATTACTGCCTCCTGCTTTTTACTTTATTTTTTGTTTTCATATCCGGCATTCAAAAACCTATTTTTAAAAGAAATCATTTTAGCAGAGATAAATCCAGTTTTTTTTAACACTCTGAGGAGAAATCTATGCCAAGGTACGCGATTGCGTTTATTGCACCAGCCACAACATCCCAGCTTCGCCACAAAGTTCTGGAAAGCGATAGCAAGGATTCTGCATTGCGCTCATTTTTCAATGAAGAAGCAGTAGAGTTCTACTCTAATGATGAACAAGGTTTTCATTACTTCAAAGAAGATTTTTTCGATGAGAACTCATCTTCAGGAAGCATAATTGAGATATAGAAAGCCTTTCGGGTTTGTAAACAATTTCAATTGGCTTCTCCCATTGCTGACCTTGATTCGCATCATTTAATGATTACCCTGATTTGAAATAGAGAACAGTGTACGTTGTTAAAATCGTACACATACACTCCCATTCCGATACAGACCTGGAAATGTACAGAGTAAATTTACCAGGCATTCCTGATCCGAATCATCCTGCCCGGAAAAAGTGAATATTTCAGATACAGTATTATTTTGACAATGGACGTGCAGCATTGAAAAGATCGAAATAGGTCTTTTCCCGGACAATTCCTTTGCTCTCCAGAACCTTGATACACCCCTCGATCATAGCAGGTTTACCACAGAGATAAGCCTCATACTGGCTCAGCTCACCATCAAGAGATCTGTCTACCACATCTGTAATCAAACCGCGCTCCCCGTTCCAGTCACTCTGAAGCGGTTCACCTGAGAGAGCTGGTATAAATCTGAAATCGGAAAGCCTGTTCTTAAGCTCCGCCATTTCATCAATGTAAAAAAGATCTTTTTGGGAGACGGCCCCGAAGAAAAACAGCACCTTCCTCTGGATATCATTATCAGCCATTGTTTTAAGAATTGATCTCACAGGCGCCATTCCCGAACCGCCAGCAATCATAAGCATTGGATTATTCGTATTTTGGATATAAAAATTGCCTCTTGGGCCGCTAAACCCTATTTCCTGCCCCTCCTGAAGAGAGTTGAAAATCCAGGGAGAAAATACTCCCTCCGGATTCAAACGGATATTCAATTCAATAAAAGAGGTTTCCTTGCTGGAAGAGGCTATAGAAAATGGACGCATAAGAGTTTTGGAATCACCTCTGGGAGGCATTTTCAGCAGGATATATTGTCCGGGAAGAAATGAAATGGAATTTGGAGAGAGGAGCTTGAGCCTCAGTTCTACAATATCCGGAGTGAGAAATCTTTTTCTCTCAACCATGGAACGATAATTCTGAGATGTCAAAAATTCAGGAGGAAGCTCGATATTCAGGGTCCCACGCGTGATGACCTGGCAACTCAATCTGATTCCATCGGCGCGCTCCTTATCAGAAAGCTTTGCCATTTCCGCGTCAGTAAGCGGCCCCGATTCACTGAGCATCTTTACTTTGCATAACCCGCAGGTTCCCATACTGCCGCAGGCAGACGGCAGATGTATACCCTGGGTTCTCAGAACATCGATCAATTTCTGGTCATCATCAACACTTAAGACTTTTACCCCGCGGTTGATATCTATTGTCGCCATTTTTAACATTGATTCGCTTGATTAAAGGTTTTCTGATTTTATTAAACACCCGATGAACTGGAATGCCAGATAACATATACACTTAAATTAAACTATTGGGCAGCTAATGCAAAGTACAGAAGCACTACCGCTCCAAGTACTATTCTGTAATAAGCAAATGGCATGAAATCTTTTCTTCGGATATAGTTCATAAAAATGGCAATTACAGCCCAGGCTACAAGAAACGCGACTACAAACCCAACCGCAAGCACTATCCATTGCTGAGAGGAGAGGCTGAAACCCGATTTCAAAAGAGAATATCCTGAAGCCCCGATCATCGTTGGGATAGCCAGGAAAAATGAAAACTCCGCTGCGACTGCTCTCGATGCTCCCAGTGCCATAGCGCCAAGGATTGTTGCTGCCGAGCGGGAGGTACCCGGTATCATTGCAAGGGTCTGAAAAAGACCGATACCAATCACTGCTCCAACAGTAAGAGACTGTACTGAGTCGAATCTGGTATTTTTTCCCTTTCTTTCCAGGATTATTAAAAATACACCGCCTATAACCAAAGCTATGGCCACGATATAGGGATTAAAAAGTTTCTTCTCAATAAAGTCAGCAAACAATCCACCAAGTACAACCGCCGGAATAACCCCCAGAATAGTCTTCTCCCATATTTTCCAGACATCCCTTCTTTGCTGGGCTGTTTTTTCCCGACTGAATGGATATAGACGGTCCCAGAAGTAAACAACAACCGAGAGTATCGCCCCAAGTTGGATGACAATACTGAAGAGATTGGCAAAATCACCGGTAAAATCGATAAACCGATTCATCAGTATAAGATGACCGGTGCTGCTGATCGGAAGAAATTCGGTGATCCCTTCCACAATGCCTAAAATAACCGCCTTGAAAAACTCTTCCATTCCTTTCCTCTCTTAATCCGGAAAAATACCTGCCAGGCAGGTAACAAACGAGGGGCCAATTTTCACTTTCATCAATGAAAATACCGGGCTACCTGTTTTTCAGTCCTGTAATCCTGTCGAGCAATTTTCCATCATTGTCAACTGAGATTGTACTGTTTCCTGATTCTACCCGGGTATTACCCGGCAGCCACATAAAATAACTCCGGCCTCTTAAGCATTTCCAAAAATGGAGAAATCATCTGGAACAATTGTGCAGTATTCTGAAATGGTTATCCGCCAGGATAACTGTCAAAAATGCAAGAATTACACCGGAGATCCAGACTCAGCCACAGCAGGTAATATGGTTAAAGGACCAGATGGAAAACTCTTTCTGATTTGGTGATCTCAGTTGTTCAAATCGAGAATCAGCCGGGAGTTTTTCCTCTCATTTGTAATCAGGATATTTACTGACGAACCAGCAGATCTGCCTTCAGTAGAACCCGATTGAATTATTCGCCCGGAAAGATCAGTTCTCATTACAGCAGTACCCTTTGGATTAACCAGACGATAATCGCTAAATGGAGTTCTCACCGGCACATCTTCCGGTGGAACATAACTTGTCTTACAATCACCCTCTCCATAGGTCACAAGCATTCCATATTCAGGAAATCTCCACTCCTTCCCGTCAGCATCAGTAAACAGGAAATAGTAATTCCGGCAAACCTTCATCGATACTGCGGTTTTGGCATAGGTTCCCTTACCGGCAGTCCCCAGGTGAAGCCCCATCTCCCACTGCTGACCATCCACAACTACTATCGTTTTATGTGGTTTCCTGTCAAGTGAATCGTAGTAGTTGACCATGAAACGGATCGAATCTTTTATAAAGATATGGGAACCGCCCGGAACAGGATAGTTCACAGCAGGCTTCCCGCCTCCAAAATCCTGCACCCAGAAATGGTTATACCTTACCGGACCATACGCATAACCCGCTCCCATCTCCCGGTAATTTTTGTTCATGATATTAACCCTGTGACCGTCAGAACCGGATTTGTCCCCGGCAGGCGGAGTACCATCCATAATCCACTGCTTCATGGATTCCTGAGGATGCTCCCGCCCGGTAGCAATATTCTCTGCAATAGTGCGACTGTTTTTATAATAGGACGTGATTCGGGTAGACCAGCTATCTCCATTGCAGGAATTATGCTGCATGCCACAGTTCTGTGACATATCCACAGCATGAGCTCTCGCGGCTCTGTTCAGATCAACCTGCCAGTAAAGCGGCTGCACTACCGGATAAGAACCCGGAAGCAGAATCTGGTAATCACCGACATATTCATCCCTGTATCCCTCGGGATCCATCCTGCAGGCATTTGTAAGAACAATCGTCGCTCTCTCCTGCCAGTTGGGCAGATCGGGATAAAATGGATCAGGATCCCCATATCCCCTTTGCTGAGCAGAAATTGTCTGTAAAGAAAACAAAACCACTGCAAAGATAATCCACAGAGAGATCAGTGTTTTTTTCATAAGAAACATCCCCTCCTGAAATAACCGGAAGAAAACCTGTGCCCAGTCATTAGTTGTCCGTGGCCGGAGATTGGATTAATATTTTGATTACAACCACAATCACGAAGCATTCGATACCGATTCCGATACCGACCCCGGCCTGAAGAACCGGACATTACTAAGATCCATTATACAATTATCGTCTCTTCTTCCACCAGTAAGGAACGACAGCACGACAGCACGAGGGCATGAGAGTACGATGGTACGACAGAAGGACTGCACTCGTAAATCCTGATAAATCGGGAGAAATAGAAACAATGAGATTTCATTTTCTTGCAAGCCCGATTCACCGGGCTTGGCTTGGCTAGAGGCGGCATTAATGCCGCCTCTTTATCCTCCTTAATAAGGGGCTCTTCCAGCGGGGGATTCATACCACAGAAACACATTCGATGCCGATACCGATACCGACCTGAAGAACAAATATTGGTGGCGTTAAATAATGTGTACCAGGGGTTCTCACAAATCCTGTTCAGGCCAGAAATCATAGAAATTATACCACTGGCAGGGAAACTCTTTCGCAACCGACTCAAGAGTATCTACATAGGAATCCATTGCGGCACTGATCAGCTTCTGTCTCTCCTCCCTGTCAGAATACCTGATAACTACCGGGTCAAATGCCCTGAAAGTATAGTGTTTCCAGCCTGTCTTGAGGGCATAAAAGGGTATAAGCGCGGCACCAGTCACAGCAGCTATATCAAAGGGTCCCGATGGAAAAAGTGCCTCTCTGCCAAGAAACTCAATCCTCCTCCCCCGCTGATTCCCCATAATCCGGTCTCCATGCATGCAGATTATTTCGCCCCTTCGCAATGCATTTACTATCTCTATCATAGAATCAGGTGAATCCAAGGTAATATTTATGATATTAACATCTCTGTTATTTAATGCCCTGCTGAAAGTTTTCTTCGTCTCCTCACTCTCTATATCATACATCAGGAGATTTACCCGCACATTTAATCTTTCCTTAAGGAGATTTCCCGCAACCTCCCAGTTCCCCATGTGAGCACCAAGCAAAATCACACCCTTGCCTCTTGATACATACTCAGCTATGACATCTTCCCTTAAAAAAGTATAAGAGAAAAGGCTTTTTTCAGAGAGCAGATAAGCATAACGATCGATAAGAGAGGTGCCAAAAGAGTAGAAATGCCGGTAATAGTCCAGAATTGTGGTTTTCAAACCCAATCTTGACCTGAATTCTTTAATTACTTTTCTGGACTTTTTATCAAGAAGTGTATACTGGGTAGCGGCAAAAAAGAGGACAAAATAAGCAGGATTAAGGCCGAATCTGGAAATTATCACATTAAAGATTCTGTTGCCGAGGTTATTTTCCCTGCTTTTGCCCACCCAGTTATCGCCGGAACTATCTTTCATACATTGAAAGATAGTAATAACCGGAAAAATTGAAAAGAGCCGAATCTCTGCTTAATAGATGGAAGGGAAAAACAGCAACAGAACTATCCATCCGAAAACTCCAGCCAGGATTCCATAAATTAAGCATACCGGAAGATTTCTTTTAATTACCAGGCCCTCTTTTCCAATCAACCCCACGGTTGTGAGAACAGCAACCACATTATGAATGCAGGTCATATTTCCCGCTGCTG
>ERZ795047.4648-NODE-4648-length-11494-cov-4.926917_pt1 | contig 11494 bp, 8 predicted proteins | sample MGYA00375131_ERZ795047 | MGnify/ENA primary metagenome ERZ795047 (study PRJEB30176, sample SAMN05720228) | activated sludge metagenome | isolation source: Anaerobic digester | place: Japan | collected 2015-05-20 ... | reverse complement strand
ACGAACGGATTGACGTAAGAAACGTCCACAGCGGCGACCTCCAAGGCCACACATAACCAGCGCGCGGCGCGAATGGCGGCGGCCGGGTCGCCAACGACCCGCGTGCTTGCCATGTACATCGGCAGGATGAGATTGGGGCTCAATCAAGGCTTCGAAGGAGTCAGCCGGCGCGGCTTTCGTCTCATAAGATGGCTGATACGCTCATGTCAGGCGCTGCCAGCGCGACGCGCTGCCGGAGGCACCGGCACCGGCCCGCTCACATGACCTGACCGCGGGCGTCATCATCGCGACGATCGCCTGCGGAATCTTCGATAGCGGTGCGATACGGTCGACGCAGCCCGTGGCCGCGGCCGCGGCCGGCATTCCGAAAACCAGGCTGGTGGCTTCGTCCTGGGCAATCGTCGGACACCCGGCCTGGCGCAGTTTCACTATCCCGGAACTGCCGTCACGCCCCATGCCCGTCATGACCAGGCCGACGCACCGCGGGGCGCAGACGGCCGCCATGGAAGCGAACATCGCGTCGGCCGAAGGGCGGTGTCCGGAGACTTTTGGCCCGCTATCGAGCACTACATAGACGCGCTCTCCGAGCCTTTTGAGACACAGGTGCGCGTCACCGGGCGCGACGAGAATCCGTCCTGGAGTGAGCTGGTCGCCCGCCTCGGCCTCTTTGACGCGCATGGCGCAGATTTGGTCGAGATGGCGCGCAAACATGGGCGTGAATTCAACCGGCATGTGCTGGGTCACGAGGATGGGTGCAAAATCGGCCGGGAACGCCGGCAATAACGCCGACAGTGTTTGTGGACCGCCGCAACTGATGCCGATGCCAACGACCCAACCCCGCGAGTTGTGAGCCGGCGCGGGGATCTTGACTCCGCCTTCAAGCTCCGGGCGCACGCGGCCCTTCGCTCTGCCGGCCGCGAGGACTTTTTCGATCAGGCTCGCGGCGAATTCGTCGCGTGCCGTCAGCACGCTTTCCGGCTTGGGGATGTAGTCGAAGGCGCCGCGTCGCAGGGCCTGAAACGTTATCCGCGCCCCGGTCTGCGTGAGCGTGGAGATCATTATGAACGCGACCGGGAAGCGGCCCGCGGCACGCGCCAGCACGTCCAGCCCGTCCAGGTGCGGCATCTCGATGTCGAGCGTGCACACGTCGGGGCGCAAGGCTTCGATCTTGGCAAGTGCGTCCAGGCCGTTAGTGGCGGAGCCGACCAGCTCGAGACGCGGCTCGCGTGCGAGCAGGCTGCGGAGGACGGCGCGCACCGTGGGGCTGTCGTCAACGATGAGGACGCGGACTTTCGATCCGCTGTGGCTCTTGTTTGTGTCTGGTGTAGCCGTCATGTCGTTTGCGCAGGCTTCTCGTCCAAGACGGGCGCGGCCCTATTTTCTTATCGGGATTACTCGGCCCCGTCTCGCTTGTGTATTTCGGCATCCAGAAACGCACCGATTGGAACCGCAGTCCGTAAACTGCGAACGTCTTGCAGTGCATTGCGTTACATCTTGCTATTCATAAACGGCACGATGATGCCCGAATGGGAATTCCTGCCCGAAATTGGCCCGCTTATGGCTTACGTTGTATCTTATTATCAGGCCTTTCAGTCCTAGGAGTGTGAAGATGAGGCGCTTAACAACTGGCATTTTCGCGGCTCTGTCGCTGGTCATGGTCGCTGACGCTGCGCTACAAGTCCCGGTATTCTCACCCGGACCGAACGCGGAACAGCTCGCACGCAGTCCCGACGACGCCCTGCAATGGGTCAGCCTTGTGGACGGCTTTCACGAGGGGGCTTCACCGGTGATAACCATTCTGGAGTCCACAGCCGACCGCACGCTTATGCATGTGGTGATTCCCGGGTTCTGGGTTGAATCCTCCAGTGCGGACGGCTTGACGTGTCAAAAGCTGACTATCCCGGAAGAGTCGTTCACGGCCGAAGTGGGGGCGCCGCAGCTTCCCATCATTCATGCGTTGGTTGCCGTCCCGTTTGGTGCAGACCCCAGCGCGACGGTCCGCTCGGCCAGCGAGACGATTCTCACCGGATACGACGTGTGTCCCTGCGCGCCGCCGGCCTTCGACCACCCGGCCGCGCAAGCGGAACCGCTTCCGGACGCCGCTCTCGATCAAGACCTGACGTTGTACCCGGCCCAGGTCGTCTCCCTCAGCCCGCCGGGAGTCTGGCGGGATCTCAACGTGGTCAGAGTGGACCTTGCGGCCGTGCGGTATGACCAGGCAACGCAGTCGCTGGTAATCATCAACGACGCCCTGGTCGAGATCGAGCATCCCAACTCTGCAGGCATGCTGCAGGACGCCCGGCGCGCCATTTCTCCACAGTTCGACGCGCTGTACCAGTCTCAGGTGCTCAATTACGCGTCGCTCGATTCTTTGAACAGGCGTGCCGCAGGCGGCTCGGCTTCGCAGTATCTCATTATCACGCACCCCAACTTCGCCGCGGCCATCCAGCCCTTGGCGGATTGGCACAAGCGGGCCGGCATGGACACGGAAATCCTGGAGATCACTACCACCAATCCCCAAGTCATCAAGAATGCGATCGTGGAACGCTACAACCAGGGTGGCCTCGAGTACGTCCTGCTCGTCGGTGATCCGGGATACATCCCGCTCGCTACGTGGAGCTGTGCGAGCGACTATTGGTATGCGTGCATAACCGGTGCGCCCGATTTGTACGCGGATATCGCTCTGGGACGCCTGTCAGTCACCAACAACACGCAGTTGGAGCGGCAGGTAGCCAAGACGCTCGAGTATATGACGAATCCGGCTGAGGGCTCGTGGCTGACGCAGACGCTGCTGGTCGCGCATATGGCGGGCGGCGAATTCCAGTACCGCGCCTGCAAGGAATACATTCGCACCACGCTGATTCCGGGAACTCCTTTTACCGTGAGCACCGCGTACGGCGACACGATCGGGGTGAACAACGCCCTGGTAACCAGCCGGATCAACGCCGGGCAGGGCATCGTGAACTACCGCGGGCACGGCATGGGTACGTTGTGGTGGCAATGGAACATCGTCCCCGAAGATTGGACGACCGCGAATGTTCACGCTCTGAACAACGGCGGTTATACGCCGATTGTCTTCAACGTCGCCTGCCAGACGCACAGGATTCAGGACGCGGCCGAGAGCCTCGGCGAGGCGTGGCTGAACAAATACCCGGGTGGGGCGGTGGCGTCGTTGGGAGCGACCGACGATGGGATCACCTACCCCAACCAGAACTACGACAAGCAACTGTACCGGGCGTTCTGCCAGGAGGGCAATTACCGCCTGGGCTGGATCAGCAACTCCGCGGCGACCTACATCCTGGTCCATGACCCCGCCTATGCGCCCTGGAATGTGAAGATGTACCTGTGGCTGGGCGATCCCGCCCTGGAAGTGTGGACGAATACGCCCGCCGCGCTCGCCGTCACGCACCCTGCAACCGCGCTCATCGGCAGTTCCGAATTTGCCGTCTCCGTCAGCGCCGACGGGGTCCCGCTAAACGACGCCTTGGTCTGCCTCTGGAAGGCGGGCGAGGTCTACCAGACGCAGAGCACCACGGAAGGGGTGGCAACTTTCAGCATCGCGCCCGCGACTCCCGGCACGTTGGCGGTGACGGTTACGAAGCACGACTACCTGCCCTACACGGCCGATGTGCCGGTCGGAACGCTTCTTGCGGACGTTAATGCCGATGGGTTGGTGAACGCCTTCGACATCGATCCGTTTGTTTCGGCGCTGACGATGGGTGAAGCGGAGTTCGTCAGCCAGTACGCAACATGGGCTTACTGGGCGGCGGACTGCAACCAGGACGGGCTGGTCAACGCGTTCGACATCGACCCGTTCGTAGCGCTGCTGACCGCCGGCGGCGAGTAAAAAAGATTCGGCAGCGCGGGTCCCCCCTGTGCCACTGCTTGAAAGCGCAGCTTCAAGCAGTGCCGAAGGCCGTGCACACCCGCGACGACGTGATAAGGTGATAAAGTGATAGAGTGATAAAGGTTGCTCGGCGGAACCCCTTTATCACTCTATCACGTTATCACTTTATCACTGGTGGAAACCATCACCCGCCCCGCCGATAATCCAGGAGCCATGGCCGTCGCGCGCGCAAAACTCTGGATCGGACCAGCCGGGTGGAGCTACGAGGACTGGCACGGCATCGTCTACCCGCAAAACAAGCCGCGCGGGTTCAAGCCGCTGGCCTACTTGGCGCGCTATTTCAACTGCGTCGAGGTGAACTCGACTTTCTACCGCATCCCCTCGCCGCGTATGACGGCCGCCTGGCCGCCGCAGACCCCGGACGAGTTTCGATTCACCTTCAAGCTGCCGCAAACGTTCACGCACCAGCGGGAGCAGTTCCCCGCGGCCAACGACGTGCGGGATTTCAAGGAGGCGTTGCGGCCGATCGGCGAGGCTCGCAAGCTGGGCCGATTCTGGTGCAGTTTCCGTGGTCGTTCAAATACTCGCAGGCGGCGTTGGATTGGCTGGCGCGACTCGCGGACAGTTTCTCCGAATTCGAGCGGTTCATCGAGGTACGGCATCGTTCCTGGTGCCAGCCGGCCGCCCTGGAACAGATGGCGCGGCTCGGTGGATTGTGCAATATTGACCAGCCGCAATTCAGCGAGTGCCTTGGGCCCAGCGATCACGTGCTGGGGCGGAACGCGTACGTGCGGTTGCACGGGCGGAACTTCAAGGCCTGGTTCGCCAAGGACGTGCCGCGCTGGGAACGGTACAACTATCTGTACACGGAAGAGGAGCTGGCCGAATGGGTGCAGCGGCTGGAGCGCATGGCTGAGCGGGCCGGGAACGTCTATGCGATCATGAACAACCACTACCGCGGACAGGCCCCGGCTAATGCGCTGGAGCTGCGGGCGTTGCTGGAAGGGCGGCAGGTCGAGGTTCCGCCCGATTTGCTAGCGGCCTACCCGCGCCTGGCGCGCTTGGCGCGGCCGGTGGGCGGCCAGGGGCTGTTTCACTTTTAGTTCTTAGTTGTTAGTTCTTGGTTGTCACGTCAATAGGGAAATGGCGCGCCTTACGCCGCGATGGCGCAGTTGTCAGTTCAGGTACTTGTCAGTTTTCAGTTATGTTGTCAGCGCCGCGCTTGGGCATTACGCGGCGATGGCTTGATCGTCAATTGAAGTCGCAGTCTAACGACCCGCTGTCATCTGTCGTGTCAAATTGCATCTTCCTCGCTATTGTCATCTTCCTCTTCGTTTTCGTTGAAGATGAACTCGACGCCTATCAGGTAGCCTACCGGGCCGCGCGTGCAGTGGCGCACGACGGCCTGCCCGTAGCAGCTCAGGGACGGTTCGTGAATGGCCAGCGAGATGGGGGTGTCAGTTGGGATAGGCAGGCGGGTGCGCATGGCCAGGCCGTGCAGGCTAAGGTTGTGCATGGTGGCGATCATGTGCCGCTCGCCATAGCAGGAGTCAGGCAGCCACACTTCGACTGCGCCCGGGAAAGGCCAGCGTGGGCTGCGGCGTGCTCCGGCCGGTTGCTTGTGTGTGGTCTGGATGTGGATGTTCTGACTGTCGAGCAACTCGCGAACCGCGTTAACTGAAAGCTTTATAATGCGTTCGGCGTCCATCTGCGTGCTCCGTTGCGGCGCGGGGCGCGCCGTGTGCAACGCCCGGTTACAGTCATTTATCGACTGCGGAACGCACTTGGTGAGGGCCGCTGTACCAGGCGGCAACAATGAAATCGGGAACGGGCCCGCACGAGGCATTACCGGACGATTCGCTCAGAATGCCGGTTCTTGCGGGGCGATAAGCTGCGCAACGCGCGGCGGCAAACCACGCGCTCAACATTACTTCAGCGTTCAAACGCACCTGGAGAGCAGTAGACGACGGGCCGATTTAACCGCAGTGGCAGTTTGAAAACTGCCGGGGGCCGGCATAGGAACACCTGATGACTAGAAGCATTCGCGCGGTCTTACTGCTGACTTGCGGTCTGGCTGGGTGCGTCACGGAACTGGCAGGGCCGGATCAGGGCTTGCCCGGTGTGCTGGCGCCGCTGGTGGCGGGCGGAGATACGCAGCAAGCCGCGCCCGGCGCGGCGCCTGACGCTGACGATAATACAGATATTCCGATCCGGCAATCGATCATTGTCCAGGGTTCCGTAAGCGGCAAAGGCACGTATCAGATGTTCGACCTGGGCCCCGGCGCGCTCGGTGAACAGTGGGAGGTGTTGCCCAACGGCCGGAACCAAGCGCGCGGGCCCTTCACCCTGGTGCTGCTGGATGATCAATTCAACCTGCTGATGCGAACGGTTGTCTCAGGGCAATCGCGCTTGTCGCACGTGGCCCGTCACGCCACGCCGCACGTCTACCTGGGCGTCACGCCGTCGTCCACCTCGGCCGGCGGGGCCTTTGATCTGGAGGTGCGCTGGCAAGGCGGGCAGCCCGTGCCGGCTGCCGTGCCCCAGCTAGTGTACTTGAACTTCGAGGGCGCCAGCGCGGTACGCGTACACGGCCGCGAGCCGCTCGTCCTGCCGCCCTTCGACGCGGGTAGCGTAGCCGCGCACTACGCGGGTGCGAGTGCGGAGATGGCGCACGAGATCGCGCAAACGATCCGCCTGGACTACGCGCGCTATAACGTGCTGATCTTCAGTTCGGTGGATGGCCCGCCGCCCGAGGATTCTGAGTACAGCACCATCTATTTTGGCGGGTCGGACGAGGCGTTGCTGGGATTGGCGGACAACGTGGACATGTACAACCGCGCCAAGGACCAAGCCGCCATCGTCTACGTAGAAAGCTTTTCGCCCTATTCGCTCATGGGACTGGACACGGAGGAAATGGCGCTCATGATAGGCAACGTGGCGAGCCATGAGCTGGGGCATTTGCTTGGGCTTTATCACACGGACGATCCAGAGGAACTCATGGACTCGACCGGTTCGGCCTGGGATTTGACGCGCGATCAGGCGTTTGGGCGGGCGCCCCTGGAGGGCGCCGTGTTTCCGACCGGCATGCAAAACGCCCCGTTGTTGCTGGAGCAGACGGTCGGCCTCAATCCCAAGGCGCAGCCTTCGGCAAAACTGCTCAGTGCGGCTAAGATAGCACAGCGGGCGCGGATGCGCGAATTCACCCGAAGCGAGATTAGCCGCCGATGTGGACTATGCCTCAATCCAGACGATATCGGGGCCGAATAATCCAGAGTGACCGTTGCGCACGCATGGGCAGGTTGGGGCTGACGCTTCCGCTGCTGTCGCTGCTGATGTTGTGCGGATGTCCGCCGCCGGTTCCATCGGACGGCGGCAACGACGGCATTCCGAGTCTTGATAGCGCCGGCAACGGCAGCTTCAACTCGGCGACCATCGTGCCGCTGGACGGCTCGGGGTTTTTCGAGTTTACGGGCAGCATTCAGTCGGCGACCGATGTGGACATGTACAATATCGGGCCGATCAACCCGGGGGATCGCATATTCGTCGACGTACGTGCGGCGGACCCTCGCCGGCTCGATCTGGTGGCGGCCATTTTCAGCAGCGAGGAGTTCCTCCAGTACTACAGCGATGACCGCGCGAATAACGACTTCAACCCGCTGATAGACTTCGTGCTGCGCGGTGACCCGGGTCTTTATTACCTTGGTATACAGCAGTACTATCAGAACAACGCCACCGGCAGTTACACGGTGACCGTGCAAATAACGCCTAACGCCGGCGTCCCCCCGCCCGCCGGGCAAGTTGTTTTTCTCGATTGGGACGGCGGGGAGAACATTACCATCCCAAACGTCGGCACCTTTGATCTGCCGCCATTCGACGCCGCGGATCTCGGACCCTATGAGGGACAAACCGAGCAGATGAAGGACCGCATCGAGGAGATCGTGGCCGAACGCTACGAGGGCTACGACCTGGTGCTGCTCAATTCGGATGATCACCCGATCCCGTCCGGCCCGCACTCGACCGTGTACTTCGGCGGCTTCAGTCAGGGCGCCTTCGCAATTTCCGAGCAGGTGGATCCCTACAACCGGGATCACGCCGACGATGCGATCATCTTCACCAGGACTTACGATGTGGCCTTTCGCCGACATCCCACGTTCGAACAGATGGCGCAGGCCGTAGGCAACACCGTGGCCCACGAGTTAGGCCACTTGCTCGGCCTGGTGCACACCGCCGACTGCGCGGACCTGATGGACACGAGGTGCACAAACGACAGCATCCTTGTTCCGCAGCAATTCGGGACAGCCGTGCTCGACCACAGCGTATTTTCGCTCGGCCTACAGAATGAGCTTGAGTTGCTGGATTGGATATTGGGATTTGTCGGGCTGTGATTCAGAAAATCGGGGAGTTCGCCTCCCTGATCGCTTAGCCTGAACCGCTGACCTAAGCTTCGGCTCTGCCCTAAACCCAAACTGCGGCGCCGCTGGAAGCAAATTGCCTCGGGCGGGCCGCAGTATTCGTGCTCGTTAAGCGGTCGTCCGCTGAACGCCGCGTTTTTTTCGCCGTCTACCTTAGAAGATCGGCGTTCCCCAGCGCTTGTCGTATACCTCGTCGTTAATAATCGCGAAGAAACCGTTATCGTCTACGTCAAAAGCGTAAATCGCGTCCGAGATGCCGCGCGACAGGAACCAGTAGCGCAGCGCCTCGTGCAATTCCTGCTCCTCAGCCTCGTAGTCGATCGGCAAATCGACTGATCGAACCTCGGTGTTATCGAAGCCGCAACGCGGCACGCATCGAATTGAGGTGGCCGTCTTCTTCATCGCCGACAAGCCTTTCCTGTAATCCGGTCCGGCTGCCCTTACGCTTTATTATACTCTTCCGGACGGACCATTTAAAGCTTTGTAAACCGCTGAATTTAAAAACAGCGTGCCGGCGGGGCGTATTCCCGCCGCGCGCGAAGAGGACGAATTTATTCGGTCCAACGACAACATTACACGCTCACGGCCGCGCAGGCAGCGCGTCGATTAGCTGGTCAATTTCCTCGGTGGAGTTATAAAAATGCGGGCTGGCCCGGAGCCGGCCGAGGCGAGAGGCGACCACGATTCTGAACTCGTTGCGCAGGTGCTTGCGCAGAGCTTGCAGGTCGTGCGCGTCGGACGAGAACGTCACGATTCCGCTCCACTCGCTAGGTGTCCGCGGGCTGTGAACCTGCCAATTCTTGCGGTGCAAGCCTTCTACGAGCCGGTCTGTAAGGTCTTTGACGCGCTTCTGGACCTGATCGATGCCAAATTCGAGCAGCAGATTAATTGAAGCCCCGAGAGCGCACACGCCGGCCAGGTTGTAAACCCCGCTGTCGAAGCGCTGCGCGTCATCCCGCAGATCAATTTTGATTTCGTTCGTATCGAAGCCCTGCTTCATCGCCAGGTAGCCGATCTCGACCGGGTGCAAATGCCCGATCAGCTCACGCCGGCAGTAGAACAGCCCGGCTCCCTCCGGGCCGCACAGCCACTTATGTCCGTCGGCCGCCAGAAAATCGATATTCATGCCCCGCACGTCGAACGGATGGACACCCAGGGCCTGGATCGCATCCACAAAGAAGAGCACGCCACGCTCTTTGCACAGCTCGCCGAGGCGCGTCAGGTCGATCCGGAAGCCGTTCGACCATTGGACGGCCGAAATCGCCACGACGCGCGTGCGGCGGTCGATGGCCGCCGCGAGGCGATCGAAGGGAATGCGCCCGTCTTCCTCGGCGACACGTTTCAGCGTGACGCCGCGGGATTCGAGGTTCAGCCACGGGTAAACGTTCGCGGCGAACTCCATGCTGGTTGAAACGACGTTGTCGCCGGTGACCCACTGGATGCCGTTCGCGACATAGTTAATGCCCTCAGAGGTGTTCTTGACGAACGTGACCTCCTCGGGATCGGCGTTCAGCAGGCGGGCCGCCGCTCGACGGACGCGCTCGGCCGCTCGGTAGTAGGTTCCCTCGAGGTAGGCGGCCGCGGCCATCTCGTGGGCGTAGCCGGCCATAGCCTCAGCGGCCGGGCCCGAGAGCGGCGCGATGGCGGCATGGTTCTGAAAGTTGTAGTGCCGCGTAATCGGGAACAGAGCTCTGAGTTCTTCGAGGTTCATGGCTGCCACACTTAGTCCTTTAGTCCGTTCAATTTTAGTGCTTGCCAAAAGGCGCTATTTGCGTCAGTTTTTGAATTCAGGTCATATCGGCGGTTGGAATACGCCGCCGCCGAAACCAGACCTGTTAATTTATCGGCACGGAGACGTTTGCGCCATAGCAGAGGCGTTTCGTCCAAGATATTATCGCGTATACTGCCCCGGTTCGACCCGGAACGCTGTTTTGGGGTGCTTTGCCATGAGCGAGATGACGCCGCGCCAGATTGTGGAAGCGCTTGACCGCCACATTGTCGGCCAGGATGACGCCAAGCGGGCCGTTGCGGTGGCAATCCGCAACCGCTGGCGGCGACTTCAGTTGGCGCCGGACCTGCGCGAGGATGTTTTTCCCAAGAATATTCTGATGATCGGGCCGACCGGCGTAGGCAAGACTGAGATCGCGCGGCGCCTGGCGCAGTTGATCAAGGCGCCTTTCATCAAGGTCGAGGCCACCAAGTTCACGGAGGTCGGGTACGTCGGGCGGGACGTCGACAGTATCGTGCGCGACCTGGTCGAGCGCTCGCTCCTGCTGGAGCGCGAGCGGGCCGCCGAAGGCATCCGCGAGCGCGCCGCACGCCTGGCCGAGGACCGGATCCTCGATCAGCTCCTGCCCCTCGGCCGCAGCGAGGCCGCCGACCCCGAACAGGTCGAACGGCGGCAACGGACGCGCGAGAAGATACGCGCCCAGATGAGGTCCGGCGGCCTGGAAGACCGAACGGTCGAAATTGAGCTGGAGGAGCGCGCCGTGCCCCTCCACGTCATGTCGACCACCGGATTGGACCAGATGGGGCCCGAGTTCGAGAAGCTGATGGAGCGGATCATGCCGCCGCGCACGCGTCGCCGGCGCGCCCCGATCAGCGAAGCGCTCGAGATCATGACGCAGCAGGAGATCGATCGGCTGATCGATCAGGACGCCCTGCAAGCCGCGGCTATCCAGCGGGCCGAGGAAAGCGGCGTGGTCTTCCTGGACGAGATCGACAAGGTCTGCGGCAGCCCGCTGAGCGAGGGCGGCGGGCCGGAGGTGTCACGCAGCGGCGTGCAACGTGATTTGCTGCCGCTGGTAGAAGGCACAACCGTCAGCACTCGCTACGGATTGGTGCGCACGCACCATATTCTGTTCATCGCGGCCGGGGCGTTCACGCAGGCGCGGCCGAGTGATTTGATGCCCGAGCTGCAAGGCCGCTTCGCCAATCGGGTCACGTTGCAGGACCTGACCGCGGACGACTATTACCGCATCCTGACCGAGCCCGAGAATGCGCTCATTAAGCAGCAAATCGCGCTGCTGAGCACGGAAGGCGTGACGCTGAACGTTACGGATGAGGCTATTCAAGAAATGGCCCGTATGGCGTATCGCGCCAATGAAGTGCTGGAAAACATCGGCGCCCGCCGTCTGTACACGATTATCGAGAAAGTGTTCGGCGAAATCGCCTTCAACGCCTCTGATGCGGTCAACAAGCAAGTGACCGTGGACGTAGACTACGTCCACATGCG
>ERZ795047.4647-NODE-4647-length-11495-cov-4.907605_pt1 | contig 11495 bp, 10 predicted proteins | sample MGYA00375131_ERZ795047 | MGnify/ENA primary metagenome ERZ795047 (study PRJEB30176, sample SAMN05720228) | activated sludge metagenome | isolation source: Anaerobic digester | place: Japan | collected 2015-05-20 ... | reverse complement strand
TAATTTTGCCAAACCGCATATACATAGCCGACAGAACTAAAGGAAACTTTTACAACGCCATTGAAAAACAAAACCAAATAGCCCGTAACCATAAGCCGACAAAAGAGGAGCAACAAGCCTTCCAAAGCAGTATGAACTCGTATTTGGGCATAATGAAACATTACAAAAGCTACAAACTAAGGAAAGAAATGATTTTTAAAAACCTGAGTGCTTGGTGGTGGAATTATGTATATTTATCGGGCGGTATAGCTAAATTTGAAATGAAAACAAAAACAGTATGACAATAACCACCGAAATGCTAACACGCAATATAGCAAAAAGCGGTGAAGTGCTTAATTGGAACGGCTTTAGCCCGTTCCAACTTCATCTCGGCTTGATAAGGTATCACTCGCAATCCGCTTCATGCCATATTGCCATCCGTTATGCAGCATTAAAAACGACCAATCAAATGGTAAATATCTATAATTCTTAACATTTAAAAATTAAATTTATGGAACAAAGTAAAATTGACCTTTTTGTGTCAACAATGAATGAGAAATTTGCATCTACAAACATGATGGCAATTCGTTCTCAATTAGAAAAATTAGATGATAGCAGATTTGCTTTATTGCAATCGCTTAATTACAAAAATCCAACAACGTTATTAATTGTTTCTATATTCCTTGGTGCATTGGGTATAGATAGATTTATGTTGGGACAAGCCGGATTAGGAGTTCTTAAACTTTTAACTTGCGGTGGAGCAGGAATCTGGACAATAGTAGATTGGTTTATTATTTCAGGAAAGACAAAAGAATACAATTATAAGTTGTTTATGCAGAATGCGATTTAATTATAAATTGAAATACCTTGGAATTGTTATCATTTTAATTTCAGGGTATTTCTTCCTATATTTTTTTTCAAGTTCAATAAATGGACATACTGTATGTATTTTTAAAAATATTACAGGTGTTCCATGCCCGGCATGTGGCTCAACAAGAGCAACAGTTCTTTTGTTTCACGGAGAGTTTTGGCAATCAATTCTAACCAATCCATTTGGTATTATAACCAACATACTAATTATTGGTTCAATTACTTGGATGATAATTGACATTATAAGAAGTAAAGAAACGTATTTCCCGTTTTTAAAAAAAGATTGGAATTGGAAGATAAAAACAATTTTACTACTAATCATAATGATTAATTGGATTTGGAATATTATCAAAGGAACATAATAACGCTGCATAACACATGGTATAGTGCATGCGGGTTTCGGCGGTTTGCCGGCGTTTTAGCACGTAAAAAAAGTCGGTGTACCCTGATAGGGAATCGCTTCGTACTCCCGCACGACACCATACCATCAAACGTTAGCGGTTATGGCAAGAAAAAAGAAAGACAGAAAAAACCAGATTAAATGACTATCTTCGTAAAAAGAAAAATATTATGACACTTTGGAATAACGACACTGAAATTCAATTCTTTACGGAAGCCTTAAAAAACTTTGCTTCTCCTGAACAATTATTTTATAACCTACACGGTGGATACTTTGCTTATGTGCCAAAAGGCTCGGATGCAGAAGGTCAAACTTTACAAAGCAGAAACTCTCTAATAGGACAATTTACTGAAAAATGGAGTAAAACTCTTTTTGAACCAATTGCAAATGAATTAGGACTATTTGCGGTTAACAGTGTAGTATGTGATGAACTTGGCTTGTCAAGACAATCAAGTGCAGACCTTGCTTTTTGTACCACCAATCAGACAAATCAAAGACCTGAAAACATTAAACTGCTTTTTGAAATTAAAATGAGTGTTGTGTCCAACTACAAGTTTACACAACCGAATAAAGTTGAATTAATTGGAGATTATAAACAACATAAAGGGAATCCAGCTTTACTGCGTTCTGATTCAATGTTAAAAGCAATAGGAAAATCTATAAACATTCGTGTTTCTGGAATTGCCTCTACAAGAATCCCAGTTGTTGTTTTGGGTAACAGCCCAATAACTGACAGCTACATTAAAAAGGTGGACTTCCTAAAAACTTCAGGCGTTATACAAGGTTTTTGGTCATTAAATCCAAACCCAACCAATTCCGACTATGTTAAAAACACTCCCAAATTGGGTTTTCAAACTATCCTTAACGAAGAGCAACTACTTAATAACTGCAAAGAACTTGTAACTAATGATATGAATTATTTTTCATCAATGATTTCAAAATTGAAATTAGGAGAAATAATTCGAATTGCAAGCCAAGAAGCAACTGACATTGCAAAAGCGGAAAAATTTTTAACCTTAATCCGAAACTAAAATGAAAAAACAAAACGGAACAGAGACAAGTGCTTTCGGAACAAACGGAAGAATCAATCATGATAGTTCAAAATTTTATAATTCTAAATTATATACTGAACTTGGGGAAAAAAAAGTATTTGATAAAAACGAAAATGATTTCCCCGACAAATTAGAGAATACATTTATTCTTGGTTCTGCCGAGAATATGAAAGAATTGCCTGACAATTCAGTACATTTGATGATAACTTCACCACCCTACAATGTGTCAAAAGAATATGACGAAGATTTATCTTTAAAAGAATATTTACAACTTCTTGAAAATTCATTTAAAGAAACTTACAGAGTTCTCGTTAATGGTGGTCGAGCTTGTATAAATGTTGCTAATCTCGGCAGAAAACCTTATATACCTCTATCTGATTACATTTCAAAAATGATGATAGATATTGGTTTTAATATGCGTGGTGAAATCATTTGGAATAAAGCAGCAAGTGCAAGTCCTTCGACAGCTTGGGGTAGTTGGCAAAGTGCAGCCAATCCGATATTGAGAGACATTCACGAATACATTTTGGTTTTTTCAAAAGGCGATTATAAAAGAGAAAAAGGGAAAAAAGAAAACACCATTTCAAAAGAGCAGTTTATTGAATGGACAAAGTCAATTTGGACAATGAATGCAGAAAGTGCGAGAAGAATTGGACACCCTGCACCATTTCCTGAAGAATTACCATATAGATTAATTCAACTTTATTCTTTTAAAGGCGATATAATTTTAGACCCATTTATGGGTAGTGGTACAACGGCTGTTTCTGCTTTGAAATCCGATAGAAAGTTTGTTGGATATGACATAAGCAAAGAATATATTGACCTTGCTGAAAAGAGAATAGAACCATTATTAAAACAAACAAAGATAGCATTTAACCTGACAAAGATTGAAGAAGAGCCACAAACCGCTAACAAAGTGTATATGCCATAAGGGTTTCAGTGGGTATTCAAGCATTGTAGCCCGCTCAAACTTTCGTGTCGGTGGACAGGTAACTGCTTCGCAATCCCTTACGGCACATACACTCAACCGTTGTAGGCAATTATAGAAAAAAGAGACAATGCAATGATAATTAAACAAATATGATTAAAAACAAAAGAATATCATACATAATTTCAGAACTGAAAGACCAATATTTAATTGATGATAATTTACGACCTTGGATAATTGGTTTTAGCGGTGGAAAAGATTCTACTGCACTTTTACAATTAGTTTGGCTTGCTTTGGAACAAGTTCCTGCCGAATTAAGAAAACGACAAATTCACGTTATTTGTAATGACACATTGGTTGAAAACCCAATTATTCAAAATTACGTAGATGATGTTTTGGAGAAAATTGAACAAACTGCTGTTCAACGTGAATTACCTATTTTCGTTCAAAAAACTACACCACGTTTAGAAGATAGTTTTTGGGTAAATGTAATTGGTCGTGGTTATCCTGTTCCAAACAACACATTCCGTTGGTGTACTGATAGAATGAAAATAAAACCAACTTCACGCTATATTGTTGAACAAGTTGCAGAAAACGGAGAAGCAATTATTTTAGTTGGAACTCGAAGGAGCGAAAGCATAACACGTGCAAATTCAATCAAGAAACACGAAATCAAAGGTAAACGACTTACAAAACATCCAAATCAAGCAAACACTTTTGTTTATCCACCAATTAAAGAATTACAATTAGAAGAAGTTTGGTATATCATCAATGCAATGACTTCACCTTGGGGAGCTGACAATTCAAAACTTTTCCAAATTTACTCAGATGCAAGTGCAGACGATTATGAATGTCCAACAATGGTCACAGATGATAAACATAAGTCTTGTGGACAAAGTCGTTTCGGTTGTTGGACTTGCACAGTTGTGAGAGAAGACAAATCATTAACTGCACAAGTTAACAATGGGAAAGAGTGGTTAAAACCACTTTTGGATTTACGTGGTAGTATGTTTGATGAACGTAATATTTCTGATAATAGAGAAACTACTCGCAGAAATGGACAAAAAGCAGTTACCCAAGACGGGCATAATCAAGGTAACTACACATTAGAATACCGAATTAAATTACTAAAACAAGTTTTAGAAACACAAAAAGAAATTCAAAAATACGATTCATCAATTGAATTGATAAAAAAATCAGAATTAATTGCTATTCAAGTAATTTGGCGTAGAGATATGGCAATTCCATCAAAAAATTATAAAGAAATTTCGAGCTATGAAGCGGTTTCAGATATTTATAACAAAATCTATCATAAAGAATTGGATATGAAAAATCTAGACGAAAAACTACAAAAAGAAATTAATTTGCTTAAAGATGTTTGTGATGACAAAGAGCAAGATTTCAATTTAATTCAAGAACTGCTTGAATTGCAAAAACAGAAGGCACTTTTAAACCGCAAACGTGGTTTGAAAGACGAAATGGAACAAGTAATTGAAAAATATTTAAGCAAAGAAGTTATATAATGTTTATCAAGGAAATCGAACTTAACAATTTTAGAATTTACAAAGGTGTAAATCGCATTTCGTTATTACCAAAAGACGAAAAGAATATTGTCATTGTTAGTGGACAAAATGGGTTTGGTAAAACTACATTTTTAATGTCACTTGTTTGGTGTTTGTATGGTAAAAATATGGAACAAGTTGACGCAATATATAAAAAAGAAATTGACGATAAAGGAAATTACACTAAATATATTGCTGACAGTATGAACCGAAAAGCGTTTGATGATGGAGAAACTGAATTTTCTGTATCAATCTCATTCTCTGGCGTTAATGTTCAAAATGTTTTATGTGATGTTATTGTAAAGAGAAGTTATAACATCATTACAGGCACATCCGATAAAATTGAAGTATTAATCAGCGGACAACCGCAAGAATTAATTGAAAACTTATCACAAGACAACCAAAAAGGCGAAGAAATTTTTATACGTGATTTTATTTTACCAATTGCCATTGCAAAATTTTTCTTTTTTGATGCAGAGAAAATAACTTCTCTTGCAGAAATCAACCAAAAAGACCAACGCAGACAGTTAAGCAAGGCATATTCAGAAGTTCTTGGCATTCAAAAATATGAGATATTAAAAGATAATCTTGAAGATAAATTAGATGAATACCGCAAAAAATCTGCAAAAAAAGAAGATAAACAAAAATTGAATCAACTTGAAGCAGATATTAAAAATGCAGATATTGACATTGAGAATTGTGAAACAAAAATCAAAGATTTAAAAGAAAAGATTAATCAACAAAAACACGAATCAGAAGAAATTTCTTTAAAACTTGTAAAAGCTGGCGATAAAATGAGTTTAGAAGAACTTAAAAATTTACAAGATGAGAAATTACAATTAGAACAAAAGAAAAGCAACCTGCAAGAGCAACTCAAAGGAACATTTGATTTTATTCCATTTGCATTAGCAGGAGAAACATTAGCAAATGTTGCAGAACAAATTGAAAGTGAAAAATTACTATCAGAACAAAGGTATAAACAAGATGATGTTAAGGATAAAATAACTCAAATTAGACAAGATATAGAATCTGCCAAACAGTTTTTAAAATTTGTTCCCGATGTTCAGACAGTTGATTTTTATAATAAACAAATTGAAGATTTAGTAAAAAAATACTTTTATTCAGACGTACAAGATATTAATGAAAATCTTAAGATTCTTCACGATTTTTCTTCAAATCAAGTCAATGAAATTAATCAATTAATCGCATCAATTAAAAACAACTTTAAGTACCAATTTGAAAATTTAAATAATGATTATTCGTACATCAAAAATCAATTAGATTCAATTAATCGCAAAATTAGAGATGCTGAAAAAAATGCACAAGACGGACACATTTCAGATTTGAGAGATAAAAAAGAAATATTAGATAAAAGCATTAGTGAAAAAGAACAAGAAATTGGTTCATTAAATCAGAAAATTGATGATTTGAAAGAAGTTCTTAAAAAACATAGACAAGACCAAACATCTATCAGAAAACAAATCGACGATTCAACCCAATATTCTGCGAAAGAACAAAAAACAAAACAACTAATTAAGACCCTTGAAGTTTTTATAACAAAATTCAAAGAGCAGAAAAAAGAATCTTTACAAATTAAAATGCTTGATTCATTATCTCGACTTTTACACAAAAAAGATTTTGTTTCTCGTGTTGATGTTGATATTCTTACAAGTGAAGATATTGACATTGTTTTGTATGGTAATACAGATAAAGAAATTGACAAAAACGGTCTATCAATGGGAGAACGTCAATTATATGCCTCGGCATTATTAAGTTCTCTTGTATCAGAATCTGAAATTGATTTCCCTGTTTTTATTGATTCACCAATGCAAAAATTCGACAAACAGCACGCCGAAAATATTATTAAACATTTTTATCCGAGCGTTTCCAAACAAGTTGTTATTTACCCACTTTTATACAAAGAATTAACGGAAGAAGAATATGAATTACTTCAACCAAATGTTTGTAGAACATATCTGATAAATAATACTTCAACCGACAGTTCGGAATTTGTAGAAACCGAACCTGATAATTTCTTTTCAACCTATAATCAATTAAACAATGCAAATTAATATAAAAACGTCAGAAAAAAGTCAGGAAATTATTCGCCGGTTGACACCAAAGTTAGGAGACCGTACACCTGAAAATATAATTGCAAGAATTGCGTTGTCTTATTCGTTGCAAAAAGGTGTTAAGTTCAATATTAATCAGGATTTTAATTCTTTCGATTCAAAAGGCAAGGAATACAAAGACCACATTCTCTTTGATTCGCAATATCGTGATTATTATATTGCACTAATTTGTCAATATTACGATATTTATAAAACCGACGAAAACATTCCAAAGTATGTCAAATTACATATTGATAATGGATTAGAACTTTTAGACAAAATTTTTGACACAAGTGAATATACTTTTTTTGATTTTTTAAATGAACATATTGAGAAAGGGACACAACATCTTGTAGATGTAACTGTTTCTGCAGAACACGTAAAAAATAATCAGCAAAATATCGAAAAATCGTACTTCTCAAATCTAATTAAACTTGAAGTTGGTAAAACAATCGACACGCGTGAACCTGTTTATTTGAGCATCAACGACAGCAAAAATTACAACAATTGTCATATAGCCGTTGCAGGAAACTCCGGCACCGGAAAAACGCAATTTGCACTTGATTTTATCTCCCAAATATACAATGAATCCAATGGACACGTTAATTACATATACTTGGATTTCAAAGGGTTAAAACAAGACGACATAAAGGACTATGAGAAATTCTTTACTGATACTAAAACCGATTTTGTTGATGTTCCGAGAACTCAATTTCCAGTAAATCCACTCACATTTATTGATAACATCAATGACTATAACAAAAATATGGGAATTGATAAATTTGTAGATATAATTTGCAAATACTCGAATTTAGGAATAAAACAAAGGGGAAAACTTCGAGAAGCTACTTCCGAAGCATTTATGGCTCAAAACAGTGGTACTTATCCAACAATTAGACAAATCAATGAAATTTTATTAGAAATTTACGACAAACAAGACACACTTACCGAGATAATGAACGATTTGAGTCGTTATGAAATATTTCTTGAAGATACTAAAAACGAATCAAATTTCTTAAACAAGAATCTCTACTTATCTCTTTCAGGCGATTTGCCAACATCAGTACGATTCACATCCTTATTCCTGATAATTAATTACATATACAATGTATTTATGAATATGGACAACACTCCAACTGAAAATAATATTAAATCTTTACGATATGTTATTTTAATTGATGAAGCACACGTCCTTTTCAAAGAAAAGAAATATGAAGAAATATTGGAGAAGATGTTAAGAGAAATTCGTTCAAAAGGTGTTTCTATTGTTTTACTATCACAAGGAATTGAAGAATATAATCAGAAAGGTTTTGACTTTTCTTCAATGTGTGAAATTGCATTTTTATTGGATATTAAAGATAAAAACAATACAAAAGCAATGGAAAAATTTCTTGGCTTGTCGGGAAGAGATACTAATACAATTATTCAAAGTATGTCGAAAATTCAGAAAGGACAAGCAATTTCAAATATAAAAGAATTTGACAAAGCGAAACTTTTTAAAGTAAACCAATATTGGGAAAGAAAAATATAATTGAAATAAATAACAGCAGGTAACAAAAGCTATATGCAATGGGGGTTTTAAGCTCATTTTGCAGGGTTGGATTCCCGCTTGAATTTCTTTGTCTTTCCGACACGAAAACCGCCCGCGAATCCCCCACCTGCACATAGCCGAACCGTTACAGGCAAGCGTAAAGGACGACACCGCAAGACAGAAAACGACATTTAAAAATATAAAGACGAGATAAAGAGAAATGGCAAATAGTAATCTGACAAGTGCAAAGAATGCAAAGAACGATGAGTTTTACACTCAATATCACGACATTGAAAAGGAGATTAATTCATACTTGGAGTTTGACCCAAATGTTTTTAAGGACAAGACAATTTTAATGCCTTGTGACGACCCTGAATGGAGCAACTTCACAAAGTTCTTTGCTCAAAACTTTCAACGCTTCGGACTTAAAAAACTAATAAGCACAAGCTACGCACCTGAAAGCAAAAAATTCAAAAACAACTATCAACCGACACTTTTTGAAGTAAACGACCCACAGTTTGACGAATATAAAACCAAAAAAAACGGTAAGATATTTACTTTGACACGTGACAAATCAGGTGACGGAAAAATTGATGTAAATGATTTGGAGTGGTCTTACTTGAAAGGTGACGGAGATTTTAGAAGTGACGAGATTAAAAAATTGAGAGACGAAGCGGACATAATAATCACAAACCCACCTTTTTCATTGTTTCGTGAGTTTCTTGCTTGGATAATAGAAGCTAACAAGCAATTTGTTTTAATCGGTAGTATGAATGCAATTACATACAAAGAAATATTTGCACTTCTAAAAGCCGATAAAATGTGGCTTGGTAATGGCTTCAAAGCTGGTAACGCATATTTTGCTTCGCCTTTATCAAAGGATTATGCTGACGGAGTTTATGATAAAGAAACTGGCTTAGTCAAATTCAGAAATTGTTGCTGGTATACAAATTTAGACCACGGCAAAAGACACCAACCATTGGCACTTATGACAATGAAAGACAATCTGAAGTTCAGCAAACACAAAGACATTAAAGAAAACGGCTATCAAAATTATGACAACTACAATGCTATTGAAGTTTCATACACAGATGCAATACCAAGCGATTATGACGGTGTTATGGGAGTTCCAATTAGTTTCTTAGACAAATATTCACCCGAACAATTTGAAATTGTAGGTAGTGACTATGAAGTTAAAGAAGGGAAATTACCTGAGATTGTAAATCCAAATTGGCAAGGTAAATTAGACAGGGGTTATATTAACGGCAACAGAATTTACAGCCGAATTTTAATAAGAAGAAAAAAATAATGAAAACAACCCTTAGAACAGACATAACAGTAAAAGCCATTTGCGATGGCTTTGTTTACAATGAACTTGAAGGCAAAGGACTTTTTGGTTTATCTGGCAAACTGACAATTCAGCCCGAGTATCAGCGTAATTACATTTATGCTGACGGCAAAAGAGATGTAGCAGTAATTGAAAGTATTTTAAAAGGTTATCCATTAGGACTAATCTATTTCAATACAGTAAGTGCCGACAAATTTGAAGTTTTAGACGGACAGCAACGAATTACAAGTTTTGGAAGGTTTGTAACTAACAAATTTGCAATCAAAGACGAGAACGGAATGGAGCAATATTTTGGCGGTATTGCTAAGGACAAGCAAGAGAAAATATTGAACACAAAACTTTTAATTTACGAGTGCGAAGGAACTGAAAGTGAAATTAAAGAATGGTTTAGGACAATCAATATTGCAGGTGTTCCACTCAACAATCAAGAATTACTAAATGCAGTTTATTCAGGACCTTTTGTAACACTTGGAAAGGAAGAATTTAGTAACACTCAAAATGCCAATATTCAAAAATGGGGTGCATACGTTTCAGGCAGTGCAAACAGACAAGAGTTTTTAGAAAGAGCACTTGACTGGGTAAGCAAAGGAAATATTGGCGACTATATGAGCAAACACCGTTTTGACACAAACATAAACGAGTTAAAGACCTATTTCAACTCTGTTATTGACTGGGTTTCAACTGTGTTTACAGACGTTGAAAGTGAAATGCGTGGACTTGAATGGGGGCGACTTTATGAAACCTACAAGAAGCAACCATATAGCCCTCAAAAAGTTTCTGAACAAGTCAAAAAACTTTATTCCGACCCTTATGTGAAAAATCGCAAAGGGATTTTTGAGTATATACTTGGCGGTTCAACAGACACAAAACTTTTAGAAGTTCGGGTTTTTGACGAAGCGACAAAAAAATCTGTTTATGCTATTCAGACAGCAGAAGCGGAGAAAAAAAGCGTTTCAAATTGCCCGTTATGTGCATTAGGACACGACAGCAATAAGACTAAAATTTGGAAAATTGCAGAGATGGACGCAGACCACGTAACAGCTTGGAGCAAAGGCGGTGCGACAGACACAAAAAATTGCCAAATGTTATGCAAGACACACAACAGAGCAAAAGGAAACAAATGACGACTGCAAACAACAGAAAGACAGAACGCCAGCCTGTAACAGCGGTTTGGCGTAATGGCGGGTGCAGTGCTTCGTATGACAGTTTTGTGGTAGGTTCAAGTGCAGTTCTTCGATTGAACTTTTGTGCTAAAAATCCGCCACTACGCCAAGCCGCAAACCGTTGGCGGTAATGGCAGAAAGACCACAGAAACATTGAAAATCGGATAAAAAAAAGTCGGATAATTTGAGTAACTTTGCATAAATTGAAATTGAATGAAAACACATCATAAAATAATAAATGGAGACAGCAGACTAATGACTGAATTGCCTGACAATTCGGTACATTTGGCAATTACTTCTCCACCATATTGGCAACTTAAGGACTATGGAACCGATAATCAAATAGGCTTCCACGACAGTTATGAAAATTACATTAACAACCTAAATTTAGTTTGGAAAGAGTGCTACCGCACTCTTCACAATGGTTGCAGGTTGTGCGTAAATATTGGGGACCAATTTGCAAGAGCAGTTTATTACGGACGGTATAAAGTCATTCCAATTCGTGAGGAGATTATCAAGTTTTGCGAGAATATCGGCTTTGACTATATGGG
>ERZ795047.4641-NODE-4641-length-11506-cov-5.193084_pt1 | contig 11506 bp, 11 predicted proteins | sample MGYA00375131_ERZ795047 | MGnify/ENA primary metagenome ERZ795047 (study PRJEB30176, sample SAMN05720228) | activated sludge metagenome | isolation source: Anaerobic digester | place: Japan | collected 2015-05-20 ... | reverse complement strand
AAGGGCAGGAATTTGCATGGCTCTCCAGAGATAAAGAGCAGGTGGCAAAATACGAGGCAGACCCCGACTGCGGATACGCGCTCTGCATAGGTTATTACCACTCCTTCTTCAAGGGCGTTATGGCAATGTACGGCGAGGACGCGGGCAGCATCCGCAAGGACTTCCCCGTTATGATAGCCGTTGGCAGCGATGACCCTGTCAGCAGCAATGCTAAAACAGCTTATAAACTCAACGATTTCTATAAGGGTCTCGGACTTAACCCCGTACTTAAAGTTTACGAGGGCGCAAGGCACGAAATCCTCAACGAAACCAACAACAAAGAAGTTTACAACGATTTTATCCAGTTCATAGACAAAATTTTTGCCTGAGGAGTAACCAATGAAAAAAGTCTTACCGATATTGCTGATCGCGCTTATTCTGGTATTTGCCCTTACCGCCTGCGTAAAAAACAACAAGACGGAGGACGAAGTCCTTCCCGCGACGACAATATCGGTGGGTACTGCCGAAGACCTTGCCGATATCAAAAATTATCTTGGCGCCAAATACGTAAATTACACCTTTACGCTTACCGATAATATCGATATAGCATCCTACGAGCAGTGGACGCCCATAGGCACGCAAGACAAGCCGTTCTGCGCGACTTTTGACGGCAACGGCAAGACGATTTCCAATCTTACCTATATAGGTATGAAAGATGACGGAATGCCGTCGGTAACCGAAAAAACCCCGTTTGTGGGGCTGTTCGGCTACGTTAAAGCCGCCAAAATCTCCAATGTTACTCTTACGGGCGTAAACATGAGACTTTACAGCTACGGCGAATATTTCCACGTTGCGCCCCTTGCCGCATACAGTGTGGGCGCGAGCGAATTTAAGGACATTAATGTCCGCGGCAGAATCAGCCTATCCAACATTTACGTTTATAACACAACTTACGGTCTGGACGGAAAGGTTCAGGACGATCGCGTCGTCGCCTGTGACACGACCCAATACGTGGGCGGACTGGTGGCGTACTCGACGGGCGCGGGCGTTTTTGACAACATCGACGCCGCGCTTGACATAAGCAACAACAATTACCGCGCGGTTTACGAAAAGAAAACCGAGGAGGTTTCGGGTGAAACAGTCGTCACCGAAGGCTATCAGGTGCATAGCTATTCGGGCGCGTCGTTCCTGCCCCGCCAGACCCTTGCGGGCATTTTGGCAGGATATATTAAGAGCGGAGCCAGCCTTGACAACATTACCGTGTCGGGCAGTATGGAAATTTCGGCGAAATCGGCATACGCAGCTTCCGCTGCCGCAATACTTGTAGGAAGCGAGGCTAAAAACATCACCGCAAATAACACGGTACTTGTCCTGAGAGGCAGTGACAAAGTGGGCGGAGCGGGCAGTATAGCCCTTCTCGACAGCTCGACGGCGTCCGATATGACCGTCAGCAACGTTACTCTTACGGCTCAGCCCGTGGGCGGCTCGATAAAGAGCGTAAGCATCGGCGCGTTTGTCAGCTATTGCTATGACTTAGCCGTCCTTAATGACAACACTGCCACCGACTTTAAAGTCAACTCGAGTGAAAAGGACAAACTCCAGCTCGGCGGAGTCGTGGGCGTGGTGAGAGACGCGACCGTTTACGGAAACACCGTCAGCGGCACTTACAACGTAACGACCGGAAGTCTCAGAGTAGAGGCGGAGAACTACAACAACACTTCCGCAGTCGTCTACGCCGCTTACGGCAACGCAACAGTCCGCGACAATAGTGCCGACATTGACATTACGCTCAAAAACACGGTCGTATACACCGAGAAGATGACCAGAGTATACGTCGTGGTGGACAATACCCTCTACGTAAACGAGGACGGAAAGAGCGTGGGACGCTTTTCTAAACCCGACAATACAAAAGACTACGTGGAAGTATTTGTTAAACACGAAAATGAGGGCGAAATAACCGCTGTTTACAACGACAGCGAGGGAAGAGAACTCGGTCAGGTGACCTTTGCCGTAAACGAGAGCGCATATCCCGCCGACGGCGAAGCGTGGCAGAGGTTTTTCGGAGCATATTATGCCGAGAGCGAGGGACTTCTTGCCGCCGACGGCACCGTACTCAACCTTAACGGAAAATCCTTTGCCGGATTTAAACTTGTCACAGGCACGCCCGAATTGAACAACAATACGACAGTTACCGAATAAAGAGGTTAAAATATGAAAATCAAACTCAGAGATAATATTGTGGAATTTCAAGACGGAATGACACTTATGGAGATAGCAAAGTCCATAAGCGAAGGATTGGCGCGGAACAGTCTTGTCGCAAAAGTAAACGGAAAGGCAACGGACTTAAGCGCGCATATCAATGAGGACTGCGAGGTGGAATTTCTCACCTTTAAGGACGAGGAAGGAAAAAAGGCCTACAGGCACAGCACGTCCCACATCCTCGCGCAGGCGGTAAAGCGCATCTATCCCGACGTCAAAGACGCCATAGGCCCCGCAATAGAAAAGGGTTTCTACTACGACTTCGACTTCATAACGCCTCTCGACAGAGAAAACGGCCTTGCCGGAATCGAAGAGGAAATGGGCAGAATAATTAAGGCCGACTACAAGTTCGAAAGGGAAGAAGTTTCCAAGCTGCACGCTATGGAGCTTATGAAAAACGAGCCGTATAAACTTGAGCTTATACAGGAACTTCCCGAGGACGCGACCATAACGATTTACAGGCAGGGCGAGTTTGCCGACCTTTGCGCAGGACCTCACGTCCCCAGCACAGGCTATATAAAGGCGTTTAAGCTTACCAGCGCGACAGGCGCGTACTGGAGAGGCAACGAGAAAAACAAGATGCTTACCCGCATTTACGGCACAAGCTTTGACAAGAAGAGCGATCTTGAAGATTACCTTGCTCAGGTTGAGGAGGCCAAAAAGCGCGATCACAACAAGCTCGGAAGAGAACTTGAGATATTTATGACCGATGAAAATATCGGACAGGGACTCCCGCTCCTTATGCCCAAGGGCGCAAAACTTTTACAGATACTCCAGAGATTTGTGGAAGACGAGGAAGGAAGAAGAGGGTATGTCCTTACCAAGACCCCGTATATGGCAAAGCGTGAGCTCTATAAGATAAGCGGACACTGGGACCACTACCAGGACGGAATGTTTATCTTGGGCGGCGATCCCGACGCAGAGGGCGAAGTTTTTGCTCTCCGTCCCATGACCTGCCCCTTCCAGTATACTATTTACAACAACGGCATCAAGTCCTACAAGGATCTGCCCTTAAGATACGGCGAGACCAGCACCCTTTTCCGTAACGAATCGAGCGGTGAAATGCACGGACTTATAAGGCTCAGACAGTTTACCATTTCGGAAGGGCACCTTATCTGCACGCCCGACCACCTCGAACAGGAGTTCAAAGGCTGTCTCGATCTCGCGATGTATCTGCTCAGGTGCTTAGGCTTGCTTGAGGATGTTTCCTTCCGCTTCTCGCGCTGGGACCCCAACAACACCGAAAAGTATATCAACGACCCCGAAAAGTGGGAAAGAGCGGAAAATGAGATGAAGCGCATTCTGGACGATCTCGGCGTAAAATACCACGAGGCAAAGGACGAAGCGGCGTTTTACGGACCCAAGCTCGACATACAGATAAGAAACGTCTTCGGAAAAGAGGACACGCTCGTAACCATTCAGATTGACATGTTTCTTGCCGAGCGCTTTGATATGTCCTATATCGACGAAAACGGCGCAAAAGCCCGTCCCTACATCATCCACAGGACGTCATTGGGCTGCTACGAGAGGACAATAGCCCTTCTTATCGAGAAGTACGCGGGAGCCTTCCCGCTGTGGATGGCGCCCCTTCAGGTTAAGGTCATTTCTCTTACCGACAGGACGGCAGCCGACGCGACGGAGATTGCCGACAAACTCAACAGAGCCGGCATCCGCGCCGAAGCCGACAACCGCAACGAGAGCATGAAATACAAGGTAAGAGACTTCCAGCTTAAGAAGATACCTTACGCGCTCATTATCGGCGACAAGGAAAAGGAAGAAAACGTCGTCGCCGTAAGGGACAGAAAAGAGGGCATGATAGGCACAGTGCCGCTGGATGAGTTTATTTCGCGCGTAAAAGACGAAATTTCGGCGCAAATAAGCTATTAATGCTTGACAAACGTTAAGTTTGTGAATATTATATATAAAGTAAAGTAGATACAAATCTCACCTAAGACGCTTAAGTCAACGGTTTCTGAAACAAAATATTATTATTTCAGAGGATGCGTATGTACTTTACGCATCTTTTTTTATCAGGAGGGAATGTACTATATTTAAGGAATTAATGATTAACGACCAGATTCACGACAGAGAAGTCAGGCTCATCGGCAGCGACGGCTCGCAACTCGGCGTTATGAGCAAATTTGAAGCGCAGAGAATTGCCGACTCGCAGGGACTCGATCTGGTCAAGATCGCGGCAAACGCCAAGCCCGCGGTATGCAAGATTATGGACTACGGCAAGTATCGTTTTGACGAAATCAAAAAGGAGAAAGAATTCAAAAAGGCCCAGAAAATAATCGAGGTCAAGGAGATAAGGCTTTCTCAGACGATTGACATCGGCGATATCAACACCAAGCTTAAGCAGGCCAGGGAATTCCTTATTGACGGGAACAAGGTCAGGGTCAATCTGCGCATGCAGGGCAGACAGCAGGCCCACCCCGAAATAAGCCTTGAGGTTCTGAATAAGTTTGCCGAAAAACTCAGCGACATTTCCACAATAGATAAAAATCCGACAACGGAAGGAAGAATAATGTTCCTGATGCTGTCGCCATTAAAGAATAAATAATATCAGTAAAAAGGAGAAATATATTATGCCGAAAATGAAAACTCACAGCGGCGCCAAAAAGCGTATGAGATTAACCGGCAACGGCTTAATCAAGAGATCCAAACAAAACAAGAACCACATTCTTACCAAAAAACCGACCAAGAGAACGAGAAATCTCCGCCAAGGCGGTTATGTAGATAAGACACAAGAGAAAACCATGACCACGTTACTGTCGGGTCAGAAGTAAGGAGGACTTGAAAAATGAGAATTAAGAGAGCGGTAAACGCCGTAAAGAAGAGAAGAAAAATATTAAAAAGAGCAAAAGGCTATTTCGGTTCTAAGTCCAAACTGTACAGGATAGCGAGACAGGCTGTCATGAAGAGCGGACAGTATGCATACGTGGGCAGAAAGCTCAAGAAGAGAGATTTCCGCAAACTGTGGATAGCGCGTATCAACGCCGGCGCGAGGATGAACGACCTCAGCTATTCCCGCTTGATGCACGGTCTTAAGCTCGCCAACATAGACCTTAACCGCAAAGTGCTTTCCGAGCTTGCGATATCCGACGCCCCCGCGTTCGCCGAACTTTGCAGCAAGGCGAAAGAGGCGCTCGCCGCAGCAAAATAAATAACAACTAAGTGCCTTCGCCTCGACAAAAGAGTGCGGAGGCATTTTTAAGTAAGACAAAAATGTATATTACATCTACGCAAAACGCAAAAGTAAAGTCCTTGCGCGCGCTTGTTAAAGAAAAAAAGACGAGGCAGCAAACGGGTATGTTCGTATGCGAGGGGGTAAACCTTGTAAAGGATATCCCTCCGCATATCGTTTTGCGCGAGCTGTTCATAAAAGAGAGCAGATACAACAATTTAGCGTATCTGGAAAAGAAGTTCGGCGTTGAGGCGTATGTCCTTTCCGACAGTATCTTCGACAGCGTAGCCGACGCAATGTCGCCAAGCGGCGTAATCGCCGTCGTCGACAAGCCCGAAACAAGAAAGGTAAACGGCGACATTATCCTCCTGCTTACGGGGATAAGCGACGCAGGAAACCTCGGCACGATAATAAGAACCGCCGCCGCGCGCGGTATTGACACAGTCGTTTGTATGGACTGCTGCGAGGCTTTTTCACCCAAAACGGTGAGGGCGAGCATGGGCGGAGTTTGTTTTGTAAACATTGTCGAGTGCTCGGAGCGTGAAGTTGACGCATATCTTGACGGATACGACATCATTTCTCTTGATATGGGCGGTGAAAGTATCTACAGCTACAAAAGAAAAGGAAAAATTGCGATAGCGGTCGGCAGTGAAGCACATGGGATTGCCGGCTTTATCAGAGAAAAAAGCAAGAAAATTTTATGCATCCCAATGGCGGAGGGCAGGGTGGAGAGCCTTAACGCCGCTGTCAGCGCAGGGATAGCAATGTATCTTATAGATTAATTATGGAGGTTTGACAATGAGCGGACACAGCAAATGGGCAAATATCAGGGATAAGAAAGGTAAAACCGACGCCAAGAGAGGCAGTATTTTTACCAAACTGGGAAGAGAGCTTGCCGTAGCGGTAAAGCAGGGCGGACCTGACCCAAACAGTAACTCCCGTTTGCGCGATGCTATCGACAAGGCGAAGGCTAACAACATGCCAAACGACAACATAATGCGCTCCATTAAGAAAGCGAGCGGCGAGCTTGGCGCGGTAAACTACGAGGAAATGCAGTACGAAGGTTATGCCCCCGGCGGAGTTGCGGTCATCGTAACCGCGCTTACCGACAATAAGAACCGCACCGCGGGCGACGTGCGCCATTTATTCGACAAGTGCGGAGGCAACCTCGGCACAACGGGCAGCGTGTCCTACCTATTCAAAAAGAAAGGCGTTATCGTTATTGAGAAGGGTGACCTTACCGAAGACGACGCCATGATGCTTGTACTTGACGCGGGCGGCGACGACGTCGTTACCGACGAGGACGTGTACGAAATCTACACTATGCCCGCCGATTTTCAGACCGTAAAAGAAGTCATCGAAAACCGCGGTCTTACCATTTTGTCGGCGCAGATTGAATATGTCGCCGACGACTACATCACGCCTTCAGCCGAGGACGCGGCGAAGATTCAGAAACTTATTGACCTACTCGACGACAATGACGACGTCCAGGACGTGTACCACAATGCCGACCTGCCCATGGACGAGGAGGAAGAATAATGACCATTGATGTCAGAGAGCTTTGCAGAAACGCCAAGCTTGCCAGCGGAAGGATTGCCGCCTGCAAAACCCAGCAGAAGAATGAGCTGCTGAGAAAGATTAAAGAAGAAATCGAAAACAACGTCTCCGAAGTCATGGCGGCCAACGCTCTTGACCTTGAGAACGCCGAAAAAGCGGGGATAGAGGCCGCGCTGCTTGACAGGCTTACCCTTAACGAAGCAAGGTTTAAGACCATGCTCAGCGGTATTGACGACGTTATTATTCTTCCCGATTATGTAGGCAAGGTTGAAAAGGAATACACCTTAAAAAACGGAATTCGCGTAAAGAAAGTCAGAGCGCCCTTGGGCGTTATCGGCATTATTTACGAAGCGAGACCCAACGTGACCGTGGACGCGGCGATACTTTGCTTGAAATCGGGCAACGCAGTTGTCCTTAAGGGCGGCAAGGAAGCCATTAACACAAACAGAGTGCTTTCTTCCCTGATGAGAAAGGTCTTTGCCGAAAACGGCTTCGATCCCAACATCGTCACATTTATTGACGGCACCGAGAGGGAATTGACCAGCGAAATGCTCCACGCAGGCGACTATATCGACGTGGTGATACCGCGCGGCGGAGAGGGACTCAAAAAGTACGTCCTCGCCAACGCAAACATGCCCGTTATCGCTTCCAGCGGCGGAAACTGCCATATATTTGTGGAAATGAGCGCCGACTTCGATATGGCGGTTAAGGTCGTGGAAAACGCCAAGATAAGCCGTCCGTCGGTCTGCAACGCCGCCGAAACGCTGCTTATCGAAAGGTCAATCGCGCATCTGCTCTTACCGAGGATGCTCGACAACCTCGCTTCGAAGGGCGTGGAGATCAGGGGAACGGAAGAGGTCAAAGCCATCTATCCCAAAACAATAGTCGTGGACGAAGAGGAATTCTTCCGTGAGTATGAAGCGATGATAATCAAGGTTAAGATTGTGGAAGACATCGACGAAGCGATATTCCACATCAACTATTACGGCACACACCACAGCGACGCCATAATCACCGGAGATAACGCCATGGCGGACAAGTTTACGCGTGAAGTGGACAGCGGAGCCGTCTATGTCAACGTCAGCACAAGGTTTACCGACGGCTACGAGTTCGGTCTCGGCGCCGAAATGGGCATTTCCACCCAGAAACTGCATGTCAGAGGTCCCATAGGACTGGAAGAACTGACCTCGGTAAAATACACCCTGTACGGCGACGGGCAAACGAGATAGTTTATTTGCATTACAGACCGTTATTATGTTATAATAAAGCCGTTTTAAAGTCGCGGCAAAACCAAAGTAAAAGCGAGGGCACAATGAGGAAAATAGGCATTTTGACAAGTGGGGGAGACGCGCCCGGAATGAACGCCGCAATCCGTGCGGCGGTAAGGTACGCAAACGGCATAGGACTGGAAGTTTACGGTATACAATGCGGATATGACGGCATGCTCAAAGGCGACATCTGCAAGATGGACAACCGTTCTGTATCCGACATCATTCAGAAGGGCGGAACCATTCTTATGACAGCCCGCTGTCCCGAATTTATCGACCCCAAGTACAGAAAGAAGGCAAACGCCGTTCTCCAGGCTTACGGCATCGAGGGCTTTATAGTCATCGGCGGCGACGGGTCGTTCAGAGGAATGCGCGACTTCTACAACGATTTCGGCATGCCCTGCGTGGGTATCCCGGGCACTATTGACAACGACCTTGCCTACACCGACTTTACACTCGGTTTTGACACCGCGGTAAACACTGTACTTTCGGCAATCAACAACATAAGAGACACCATGACCGCCCACAACCGTGCATGCATCATTGAAGTCATGGGCAGAAAGTGCGGAGATATAGCTATGTATGCGGGGCTTGCAGGCGGCGCGGAGATCATTCTCGTTCCCGAAATGCCCGCCGATATCGAAAAAATCCGCAAGGAAATAGTCTACGACAAGATAAAGGGCAAGAGTTCGGTGATAATCATACTCGCCGAAGGCGTCTGCTCCAGTTCCAGCCTGAAGGAACAGATCCTTGCCGGCGACGTCGACGACATTCAGATAAGAACGGTAAAACTCGGATATATACAGCGCGGAGGCACGCCCTCGATGTTTGACAGGGTGCTTGCCGCAAGGTGCGCCGTAAGAGCCGTGGATTTATTGACAAAACCCGACTGCGGCGGCAGAGTGGTCGGAATAAAGAACAATCAGATCATCGACCTTGACGTGGACGATGCTCTTAACACCGAGAGAAAATTCGACACCGAGCTATACAAAATCGCCACAGCGCTCGGAAAATAAATTTTTGGGAGGAAGACATGAAAAAATTAGTGGGAGCCTGTGTATTCGGGCAATCGGGAGGTCCTACCTCCGTTATCAACGCCAGCGCGGCGGGTGTGTTTACCGAAGCGCTTAAGCAGAACAACATCACTGCGGTTTACGGCGCGGCAAACGGCATCAAGGGTATTCTCGACGAGAATCTCTACCTCATCAACGAAGAGGACGCAAAAGAGCTTGAGCTTCTCAAGTACACTCCTTCGTCGGCGCTCGGCAGCGTAAGGTACAAACTCAAACCCGTCGAAGAAGACGAAACCGATTATAAGAGAATTCTTGAAGTGTTCAAAAAGTACAACATCAGGTATTTCTTCTACAACGGCGGAAACGACAGCATGGACACCTGCAACAAGGTCAGCAAGTACCTTTTAAAGAGCGGGTATGAATGCAACATAATCGGCGTGCCCAAGACCATCGACAACGACCTCTATGGCACCGACCACTGCCCGGGATACGGCAGCGCGGCAAAGTACATCGCGACTACGATGATGGAACTGTTCCTTGACGCTACCGTTTATGATAAGGGTCAGATAACCATAGTTGAAATAATGGGACGTAACGCGGGCTGGCTCACCGCCGCCTCGGCGCTTGCCTCTTACAAAGGGCTCGGCCCCGACCTCGTTTACCTGCCCGAGCTTCCTTTTGACATCGATAAGTTTCTTGTCGACGTCAAGAAAGTTGCCGACGCAAATAAAGGTAAGTGCATAGTCGCGCTCAGCGAAGGAATAAAGACAAAAGAAGGTCTTTATGTAGCGGAAGCGGTTGCCAACGACTCTATCGCGCAGAAAGACAGCTTCGGTCACGTACAGCTCGGCGGAGTTGCTGCGACGCTCGCCAACCTCGTCAAAGAGAAAATCGGCGGCAAAGTGAGAGCGATCGAATTCAGCCTTATGCAGAGATGCGGCGCCCACCTTGCCAGCAAGACCGACGTTGAGGAAGCCTTCAACGCGGGTAGCTATGCCGTTAAGTATGCCTGCGAAGGCATGACCGACAAAATGGTCGTGTTCAAGAGGGCAGAGGGCAAAGATTATTCCATAAACTACGAGCTTATGAACATCGAGCTTGCGGCAAATACCGAAAAGAAAGTGCCCTTCGAGTGGATCAAGGCCGACAACACGGGTCTCACTCAGGAGTTTATCGACTACGTACTGCCGCTTATCCAGGGCGACTGCAAAGCTCCTCTCGAGGACGGGCTTCCCCGTTTTGCCCGACTTAAGAAAGTCAAGGTCAATAAGTGAAAAAGAAGCTTACAAAAAAGCAGATAATTATCATATCGGTGACGGCAGCGATTCTTGTCGCTGCTGTTACCCTGTCTGTGACTTTGCCCATCGTCCTTTCCAAGGAGCAGATTCCCCAGCCTCATTTTGAAGAGTTTGACCAGAAAATCGACATGTACGTCACTGTCGCGTGGGAAAAAGCAAGAAACGCCGACGGGTACACTCTTCAGTATGTCTATGGAAATATAGTCACCGAAGAGGACAAGATAGTTACGGTGCGCACCGACGGACTGTTTTACCGCATTGAGAGGCAAAAAGGGGTCCTTGCGTGCAGGATAAAGCGAAATTCTGCGACAGGCCGCGACGGAGCCTACAGCGAATGGATATACCTAAACGTCGCTCCGTTAAAGCTGGAGAAAGTCAGCAACGTCACCTTAAACGCCGCGGGTATCCTCAGCTGGCAGAAGGCAAAATACAACGACAGAGGCGTCCTTAAGGACGTGCCCACCTATGTGGTGGATTTGAAATTTGAGGGGGAATATTTCGACCCGACGATATACTCGGGCGCAAAGACCACCGAAAACAACCTGAGAGATTACGTAAGGATTTATCTCGCGGGGCTTATGAGCGACTATGACGAAGCGACCGACCCATGGCAGGACATAACCCTTGCAGTAAAAATAAAGAGCCTCAACTATTATGAAAAAGGCGGCATCAAGACCTCGAGCGGATACGAATTTTTGTATAACGCATACGAGGAAAGCGAATATTATGAACAGGTCATAAAAATCGACAAGACCTTATACAAAAGCATGAAGGGATAATTTTATGGTAAGAAACGATCTGAGAAACATTGCGATTATAGCCCACGTCGACCACGGCAAGACCACGCTGGTTGACGCGATGCTCAAACAGGGCGGCGTGTTCAGGGACAACGAATACGTGCCCACGTGCGTCATGGACAACAACGACCTTGAGCGCGAGCGAGGC
>ERZ795047.4640-NODE-4640-length-11507-cov-5.273227_pt1 | contig 11507 bp, 13 predicted proteins | sample MGYA00375131_ERZ795047 | MGnify/ENA primary metagenome ERZ795047 (study PRJEB30176, sample SAMN05720228) | activated sludge metagenome | isolation source: Anaerobic digester | place: Japan | collected 2015-05-20 ... | reverse complement strand
GGGCGCCCCCGGCGCAAAGTCGGTCAGCGATTTCCTCATCGACGAGAAAGTCGAGCCGGCCGCACGCAGCCGAACCGGCTTGCTGTGCGATCAGGATGGGCCGGTCTGGATCATGCCGCTGAGAATCGACGAACGAGTCAAGCTGACGCCCGCGACCCAGCGGGCGCTGCGCGTTACGCTACGCCCGGCGAAGAACCGGCAAGTGACATGACGGTCGCACCTGGGCTGAAATGACGGTGGCACCCGGACTGACATGACAGTCGCACCCGGACTGAATTCTGCCCACAGCAAAGCAGGTCTGTGGCTGTTCATTCTGGCGCTGCTGCTGCGCGCTGGCTGGGTCGGCTTCCAATGGCATCGTACGGGGCCGGCGTTCGAGTTCGACGACGAGCGTCTGCATTGGGCGATGGCTTCAAACCTGGTCGACGCCGGCCAGATGGTCACTGACGACGGCCGCTTCGCCGCGCGCATGCCACTGTATCCGCTCTTTTTGGCGATCTTCGCGGGCGCGGGCCAGACCGGCGTTCTTTTCGCGCGACTGGCGCAGGCAGCGCTAGGGGCCGCAACGGTCTGGCTGATCTACCGGCTGGCCCGGGACGCCCTCGGTCCGCGCCCGGCATTATTGGCCGGCGGGCTGGCGTGCATTGACCCGTACGGCATCTTCTTCACCAACCTGCTGCTTTCCGAGGTCCTCTTCACGCTGATTGCCGTGGCGTTGACGGCCGCCGCCTGGCGACTCATCAGACCTGTTAATGGGGACGGAAGACGCGACGATGCCGCTCCTGTGGACGATCACTCTTTTGTGGATGATCCCTCTTCCAGCCCAACGTTCCGCAAATCTGCTCTGGCGGTTGCAGTCCTCGGTCCCGCGGCCATCCTCACCCGCCCGTCGGCCCTGGGGTGGATAATCTCGCTTTGGCTGCTTCTGTGGTTATACGATCGGAACAAGCGTCGCGCCGCTCTATGTGTAGTCGCGTACGCTGCCGCGCTGGGCGTGTTTCTGTTGCCCTGGGGCCTGCGAAACCACCACGCCATCGGCTCGTATGCCTGGCTCTCCACGAACGGCGGTGTAACGCTCTACGACGCCCAGGGGCCGCAGGCCGACGGTAGCAGCAATCAACAGTTCCTCGAAAAAATGCCGGGACTCAGCGGCCTCGGCGAAGCCGAACGAGATCGGTTGCTGCGCGACAAGGCGCTCGAGCAAATGAAACGCGATCCGGCCCGTGTCGTGCACCTGGCCGGTGTCAAATTCCTGCGTACGTGGAACCCGGTGCCGAACTTTGAGGCTTACCGCGGCGGGCTGACCGCGATCGCCAGCGCACTTTTCACCACGCTTGTGCTTCTTCTGGCCGCCGTTGCGATCTGGCGAACCGCCTTCGTTCGCCGCTCGCGGACCGGCGTTAGATACCAAACGCTGGTCTGGCTGCCGATAGTGTATTTCACGCTGCTGCACTGCATCTTCATCGGCAGCCTGCGCTACCGCGTACCGCTGATGCCATTTCTGGAGCTAAGCGCCGCGGCCGCAGTCTGCGCCATTTGTCCGAAGCCCAAGCGCACGGCAAGCGCATGAGGCGACTGATTCGGGTGGTCACGGAACCGTTGGCTGGCTCGCCAGGCCGGGGTCACGAACCAGGTGCAGGCGAATGTCGAGCTTGTCGTCCCGGGCGGTGATGCTCCCGAACTGGCCGTTCTTCTCGCGGAAAACGGCGGTGTGCTCGTTCCGGTGGAGTACCTGGAGTTCAGAGTCAAGCCCGTGCAGCAGGTGTTGAAACGCCGTCCCGGCAGCCGCGGCGCTGCCGTACGGGACGATCAGACGCGTGACGCTGCCCTCGTGTTCGGTCACATAATCGCCGGCGATCCCGCACCTTTGTCCTTGCAGTTGGAGAATATCGCCTTCGCCAAGTGTAAAGACGCTCTGCAACGAGTATGGTCCGCAGACGATGACCTCGGAGTTTGGCACCAGACCCTCGGCCGGCAGCAAGTCCAACAAGGGCACGTCTCCATCATGCGGGATCGCGGCCAGCGCCTGGTTGACCAGCCGCGTCATGGCTGATAGAGACTCGCCCCGGCCGGAGGCATCGGTGATCTGGACGAAGTAGCGGTCCTTCTGGGCGCCGATCTGGTAGCGGTTACCGAAGTTCCGCCCGCTGACGCCTGCGACAGGCGTTCCCCGGCCGCGGAAGCGCAGGTAAATGCCGCGCGCGGCCGTCGGGTCTTTCATCTCGTAGACTTCGTGGACGAGTTTGGCCTGTCCGTTGCTGTATAGCCGAACGAGCACCTCGCGGAAGCCCATCTCCAGAAAGACTTCCGCCGCGCCGTCTATGTGATTGAACAGGTCCTGGCCGACGAATTGCCGCCGCTCTACTTCCGTCCACTGTAATTCGCTGCTTTCGCGCTGGGGCGTTGGAGCGGACGACGTCGCAGGAGGTGTGGAATCGGCGGCCGCTGTAATCATGGGCGGTGCGCTAGCGGGGCGACAGGCGGCTAGCGCCAGGACGGGCAGCAAGGCCAGCGCCAGTCCAAATGTCCGTGCGGCCTTCGGCATCCAATTACACATGCCGTACCTGGACTTTAGCCGGGTCGACCACGCCCAGTCCGAGCCGTTCGGCGTAACGCAAATACTCGGTGAACCGCGGGTGCTCGTTCACCTTAATTCCCATTTCCTTACGCTTCTGCACCATTAATTCGTGGCCCACTGAGTCGGCGGCAAAAGGATCAGTCGCAAAGAACAGGGAGTTGTAGTCGTATACGAACTGGGCGGCCGGCATGGGGCCGCCTTCGTATTGCCCGCGCAGGCCATCGATGATGTTGAGAACCAGCTTGTCGCGCAGCGCGGGAAACGCCAGCACCTCGGTGCAGACGTCAAAGAACAGCGGCGTGTGGAGGCGATTCGTGTTGCATATGGCGCCGTACCCCAGGTTCTTGGTCGCCATCGAAACGCCGTTTCCGGTGTTCTTGAAAACCGGTATGTTGATGATCTTGGTGAGCTTTTGGGTCACAAGCTTGCCGAAGTAGGAATACTTGCCGTTGAAGACATGCTGATTGAGGTACGGCAGGTCCTTCGGCCCCTCCACGTCCGCCCAGTAGTACACATCCTGGTCGAAGTTGCCGGCGCTGATGTGATTGCCGTCCTTGTCCAGCCAGGCGCTGTGGTCGGCGTTATCGCCCTCCGGCAACTTCTCGACCATAGTCTGCAAGCCCTCGATCTTGATGCCGGGGAAGCGCTCCGGCGTGTAGCCGGCGTCCTTGAGCATCATGTCGAAGCGGTCCCAGATGATGATGTTCTGCTTGGGCAGGCCGTTGCCCAGCAGCCAGGCAATGACTACATCGACGACTTCCGGGCGGGTACTGATGATGCCCGCCCCGGCCGGGTTCACCTTGATGCCGACCACGTCATCCTTGGTGAACAGCAGGTTGAAGCTCTCGCTGGAGTTCTGCCCGGTGAGCTCCTGCAGGCCGCGCGCGAACATGCGTTCCACTGCGCTGGGGACGATGCGGCCATCGGTTACGGCCTGCGCGTCCTGCACGTGCACGACTTTGCCGGGAAAAAGGCCGGGCAGCGAGTATTTGGTTCGCGCGACTTTCAGGGCGTCATCGATATTGGTTTTCGGTTTGGGAGGCGGCGACGGCTGCGAGGCTTGCTGGGCCCACAGGTGCGGCGTACCCAGGAGCACGCCGGCTCCGACGGCTCCGATTTGCACGAACTGCCGGCGGGTTACGGTGGGCGTCTTGGCGGAGTCGTCACTGAGACTGGAATACATACAACCTCCTGGTCATCAAGTCGTAGGCGGTGTGGAGCCGTCCGTTCCGCACGCCTCGCGCGCCTCCAGGCGCAAGCTCGCGCGCTTCGAGGTGCAATCTAAATCGCGCCTGCTGACGGGGCAAGTATGGTCCGCGACAAGAATCGACGGGTCCGCGGCAGAATCGACGGTGCGTGACAGAACGGCGAGGCGCGGGTGCCATGCCCAAGCTGTAAGCGCGGGCATGCCCTCGGCCAAGCGCGCCGCAGCGTCTCGCGCGCAGAACGCTGCGTGAAAATGCTGCGCGCCGTCAATCCACTCCCGCCCGGCATCCGCGCATTGGGGATGTTCACATGCGCTTGGCCAGCAGGTAGCGCTTCATTTCCGGGTACATCGCGACGAATATGGCGCCGCCGATGCTCAGGAGGATGATGGCCGCCACAGTCAGGCCCGGGTGGGCGGTGACAACGTCGGTCGTCTCTCTAACTCGGCGCCGCATGGGCTTCGTGCGGATGGCAACCATGTTCAGTTCTCCCTTGGAACAGGGCAGTGAATGCGGACTGGCTCCGCGGATCGGGCCGGCGGAGCGCGGCTATTAGCGATTCCACGAGTTTGATGCTTTCAACAACGGCAGCGCGGACGGGCGCACTCAACTCCGCGGTTACCTCATCGGTGCCGCTGCCCCGGGCTGGTTCGCAGCCGACCAGCAGTATTCGCGGCAATGGTCCTCCCAGCAATTTAACCAGTGCCAGCACGCCCACGGGGTCGAGGCGGTGGCCGTCAAGCGCGCCGGCGGGTGCGATTGCCGGGAGGGCGAAGGCCCCGCCGCGCCGCGACTCAGCGGAATTTCCGGCCTCACTTCGCGGCTCAGCAGGAGCCTCGCCTTCCCGGTCCAGTTCCGGCTCTATCACGTACAGCGTGCCCGGGGCGGCGCCGCGTGGGGCGGTGTCGATGAGGATCGCGTAATCCCAGCCCTCTAACAGTGCGGCGGCCAGGTCGAAGCCGCGGATGCCGAAGTCAACAATTCGCACGCCCTCGGGCCAGGTGCGTTGTGCCAGCCGCTGGATCACTTCGACGCCGAACGCGTCGTCACCCAGGAAGATGTTGCCGATGCCTGCTACAAGAATGCGCGGCGTCATGGCACCCCTCCCGGCTGCGACGGCAGGGGCTCGAGTTCGTCGGGCCGGAAGAAGAAGCGGTGGCCGGGCCAACCAGCGGGGCCGAGGTCGCGGCCGGGGTCGTCGTCGACCGTCACGGCCAGATATTGCCGGCCCTCGAAATCGTGCTCAATCGAGACCACGGTGGCCGTTCTTCCCACGAGCAATAAGTCGACGGCGTCGGCGCGCTGCTGCGGGCGCAGGCGAACACGGTCGCCCGCAGCCACTTCAATGCCGTTGACGACCGCACTTTGTAGCTTCGAATCATCCGTCGCGGGATGGCGACTGTTAATTGGGACGGGCCGGCCGCCGTTCGTGGGTCCGGACTGACAATCGCTCATGCCGGCGCTCCTGCTTTGACAGCCTTTGATTGCACTTCCGCGGTCACCGGCGCGCCAGCGAGCGGTTCTGGAACGGCAGGGGGCGCCGGATGCGCGCGGTGCTCCGCGTCCAGCAGTCGTTCCAGCGTCTCATCCCAACTGAGCAGGCCGGCCCGCAGCTTGTAGTGTTGTAGCCGTTCAATCAGGTCGCGCCGCAGACACAGCCAGGCGCTGTTTGGGTAATAGCGGTCCATCAGGTCTTTCCACACGCGAACTGGCAGGCGAAACGGCGCCTCGCGATCCCGGCCGATCGGAGCCGCTTGCAGCGGGGCGTGCGGCGCGGCGTAGAAAACCGTTCCGCTGAACAGTAGCAACAGCGGCAGCTCGCCGTTCTCCAAGGCATTGCAGTACTTGGTCACCGCGAGGCTCAGATCCGATGAGCATGGCACCGGCAGGTCGAACAGCGTGCCGCCCGTGAATCCGGGCACAGTTGATTGTGTGTGCGTCCACAGCAGGCTTCGCAAACTCCGCGGCCAGTGTTCCGGAAACCCGAAAAGTTCCCGCAAATGTGCCTGTTCGGCAGGGCAATAGCGGCGCTGCGCCGGCTCGATGCGAGCTTGGCTGTACAGCAACACGCTGTGAATCGGCAGCGGTTGCGGGTCGCGGTCGGTCGCGCGCACTTTCAAGAGCAGCAGCGGCGCCGCCGCATATGGTTCCACACTCGCGCCTTCAACGGCAAAGTCTAGATCAGGCATGCGTGCTCCTGTACGCGGCTGCTCAACATATCCTGCTCCGCCAGCCTGAAACCTGGCGGGAGTGCGTCCATCGGTCAGGCCGGCGGGATTTCCGGCATGCGCGCGTCGATTGGCGCGTGCGACGCGGCGTTCAAGCCAGTCGAGTCACGCGCTGTGCGATATGGGCGAATGCCGGGCTCGTTGCGGCCGGGCTCGCGGCCCTTCTGTTGCACAAGCTCCTCGCCCTTGTTGGTCCCCGACACGTGCACGGGCCGGGGGGGATCTTTGTACGACAACTTTCTCGGAGACATATTCAAGACCTCTGCTCTGCGTTGAAGGATGAATGCGAAAACGGCGATGCGACGCGTGGGCATTCGCGCTCGGCCTGCCCCTTCGGTGGCGCTGAGGCCGCCGCGGCGTCTGTGTCGGGGGCCGCTCCCTCGACTTCAATGGCGGCCACGTCAGGCGCCGCGAGGTAAATGGCCTCTTTGATCAGATTGTCCAGCGTTGCGCGGGAACCGGGGCAGGCGCGGCAGTCGCCTGCCAGTCTCAGACGAACAACCTGCTCGCCGGTAACTTCCAGCAGTTCCACGCCTCCATTATGTGCCGCGAGGTAGGGCTGAATTTGTTGCAGCGCTCGCTGGACGCGCTGCTCGATGCTGCGCGGGTGCAGGCCATGTACCAGCAGCACGCCGCTGATTAGCTGGTCCGCTTCGAGTGCGTCGAAAATCGGCTGCGCTTGATCACCACGCCGGCCGAACAGTTCGAGCATCCGCGCCAGCGCCTGGCCGTGCAGATCCAGCAGGCTCTGAAGGATGTCGGTGACGTTCGCGCGAACGGCGGGGTCGGGAAGCTGTTCGACGCGTTGCAGCAGCGCATCAATTCGCAGCATGGCTTGCATCAACTTCGCGTCCGGTTCGGCCATGTTCATGAACTGCTCTTTACCCCACATCTGCCGGTTCCTCGCGTGTGGCGTGGCTGTATTTCAGCACTGCGACGAAAACTCCGCCGCCGATCGCGTTTCCAATGGTGGCCCACAACAGAAAGTGTCCGAATGACGCGAGTGTGGCGCGTCCCGCGAACACGCCGGCCAGCACTTCGACCGAGCCGACAATGGCGTGGTGCAACTGGGTGAAACCGATTACCGTGGCGACCAGCCAGACCACGACTATTTGGCTGATCGTGTCGCGCGAGGCGGCTACCAGCCAGGACATCAACCCCATCAACCAGCCGGCCAGTACGGCACTGAGCAGAATTGCCAGCCACGGATGTTCGGTTACAGCCGCCGCGATTTCGCCCAGCGCCGCAACATCAATGATCTGCAAGCGCGGCCCGATCAGCACGGTTAATTCGGCAAACAGGGCCGCCCCAACCAGGTTCGACACGTATACGATGGCCCACAGTCGCCCCAGCCGTGCCAGCGACGCATGCCGGCCCAACACGGGCAAGACTGCCAACGTGGTCTGCTCGGTGAACAACTCCGAACGCCCCAGAACGACGAAAATGAAGCCTACCGCATACAGGTTGGCGTTGACCATGCGCAGCACGGGTTGCGAGAAGTACTCGCCGGCCAACGTCTGCATGGCCGCCATCAGGAACAGGCTGAAGCCGATGTCCAGTCCGGCTGAGAGTCCGGATAGCGACAGGCCGGTGACCGAGCGCTGCATTGCGTGCAGACCTTCGGTCATCTCGTCGATCAGGATTTGCCGGTAGGGCTTCTTGGGCGTGTCGCCGCGCTTACCGCGGAGATCGCTCGGATTGATGGGTGTTGCCATGTTGAGCCCGGCCATTGGCATCGATCAGACAAATCCCGCGGAAAAGACTCCTGACTCCGTATCAGTAACAAATGCCCGACAGTGTTTTCAGCAGTTTGCCGTGGCCGAGGAACATGTGGACGCCGCAGGGGAGACACGGGTCGAAGCTGCGGACCGCGCGCATGATGTCTACGCCTTTAAAGTCGTCCGGGCCGTTCTCCTCGAAAATGGGCGTGTTCTGCACCGCGTCCTCGTACGGGCCCGGCGTGCCGTAGACGTCGCGCGGACTGGCGTTCCAGGGCGTCGGGGGATAGGGGTGGTAGTTCGCGATCAGGCCGTCGCGGATCACCAGGTGGTGCGACAAGACGCCGCGCGTCGCCTCGTGGAAACCGCAGCCGAGGGCTTCGTCCGGAACCTTGAAATCCGCCCATGTCTGGGTGCGGCCGGCATAGACGTCGGCCATGGCTTGTTCGCAGAAGTCGGCCCCGACCAGGTTCTCCTGGAACAGGCAGTGATCGAACATGTACTCGGCCGCCTCGCCCAGGTTCAGAATCCACTCGCCCATGCGCGGCGTGCTGATCCCGAAGGCCATGTTCTGCGCGTACACTGCGCAGGTGGCGTGTGAGTCGCCGCAGATGCCGCATATGCGGCTGCTTATGAAATGGGCGTCGCGCGGGTCCTTGCCCTTCATGAAGACGCTATAGCCGCGAAACATCGACGAGGTGGTGTAGCATTCGGCGACCTCCTTGCGCTCGAAGTCGATCTTGGTGTAAATGCCGAGGTTGCCGACGATGCGTGTGACCGGGTCCCAGTTCACGTCGATGAGCTTGCGCTGACCACTGTGGCCGATGGTTTCCGGTTGGGCGATGCTTGTCATGACGCACCTCCGGTGATGGGCGTTTCGACCATGGTTTTCTCGACTGTGGCGGCGGCGGGTTCGTGATAAGTCGTCGGGTGATAGCCGGTGTTCAGGACTGTGGTGCGACGGCGCCAGCGCGGTTCGCGGCTGGCGGTGCGGTTGGTGATCTCGCGCAGGCGGCGAATGGTCGCGCCGTAAGTCAGTACGACCGCGCTCGACATCTTGGCCCCGGGCGGTTCATCCATGAAAGGCATGAATTTGTCCGGAAAGCCCGGCATAGTACAGGCGATGCAGATGCCGCCCACGTTCGGGCAGCCGCCGATGCCGTCCATCCAGCCGCGCTTGGTGACGTTGCAGTTGATGACCGGCCCCCAGCAGCCGATTTTCACGATGCACTTGGGCGAGCCGTATTCGCGGGCGACGTCGCCCTGCTCGTAATACCCGGCCCGGTCGCAGCCTTCGTGCACCGTTTTCCCGAAGAGCCACGTGGGGCGGAGCAACTCGTCCAGCGGGATCATCGGGGCCAGGCCGGCCGCCTGGTACAGGAGGTACAGCAAGGTTTCCATGAAGTTGTCCGGCTGAACCGGGCAGCCGGGGACATTCACGATCGGCAAACCCGCTTGCGAGCGGAAATCCCAGCCGAGATAGTCGGCCAAGCCCATCGAGCCGGTCGGATTACCCTGCATGGCGTGAACGCCGCCGTAGGTCGCGCAAGTGCCGGCCGCGACTACGGCCCAGGCTTTGGGCGCCAGGCGGTCGATCCAATCGTTGAGCCGGATGGGCTGTCCGGTGCGTTTATCGACGCCCATAGCCGTCCAGTAGCCCTGGGACTTGATCTCTTCGTTAGGAATGGAGCCCTCGACGACGAGTATGAACGGGGCGCCGAGCGTGCCCTCGGCGGCCTGGTGCCAGTAGTGCATGATCTGGTCGCCGCCTTGCTGTGCGTCCAGCACGCGATTGTGCAGATGCACTTTTGGCAGCCCGGGAATCGCTCCCAGGACCACGTCCTCGATGCTTGGCAGCGTGGCGGCGGTGACTGAGATCGTGTCGCCGTCGCAACTCATGCCGTCCGGAGTCCAGAGAATGTGGAGCTCTTTGACCGCCTCTTTCACCGCCGGCGGCTTTTCGGCTGCTGGCGAAGATGCATGTGGTTCCATCTTGCAGATCCTCCTAGGCCCGTCGCAGCGGTTGGTCTGGCAGGGCGATATGGGTACGGCGAGAGCGTGCCGAGCATGCCGCCGAGCACCAGGACTTCGGCTACGCAGTTGGAGGTCGTTACCAGGCGGCACGCTTCGATGTTGCAGGAACACGGCGATCGCCGCGCTTGCGCAGCTCGGCGGACCGCAACCGCAGAACGATTAAGTGCGGGGTACGACAAAGTTGAATTTCGCCTTGCGGGTGTGTTCAGAGGATGTTAGCGGCGTAGAAGGCGGGATGCGTATGGTTACATGTTTTTGACATTCCGGTAGCCCGGTTCGAAATTGGCCGGGTCGTCGCTGCAAAGCGAGCGACAGCTCTCGGCCGAAACGCGCCGAATGCGTGGCCGCGCTGCGCTGCCTGCTCTATAGCGACCAGTGGGTGACGCTCGGCGCAGCGCCGGCGTGGAATCGCGATCGCACGGCCTGAGGCGAAAGCGCCATGCGCTGGCGAACGGGCTATGCGCCCCGTGGTTGCACGCTCCCGCAAAGCTCGCTAGCCTGACCCTTAGTCGGGCAGCGGCCGGCGGGCTGCCGGAGTCAAGCCGCCGGGATTGAGGTTGGTTCATGGCCGATGGTGAGAAGTTTTTGACGATCGTTTCCGGACTGCCGCGCTCGGGAACCTCCATGATGATGCGCATGCTGGAGGCGGGCGGCATCCCCGCGCTCATCGACAACATACGCAAACCCGACGAGGACAATCCGCGCGGCTATTACGAGTACGAGCCCGTCAAGCAGACCCGCAAGGACCCCTCGTGGCTGAAGCAGGCGGGCGGCCGCGTGGTCAAAATGGTCTACCGCCTTCTGTACGACCTGCCGCCGGACTATCAATACCGCGTCGTGTTCATGCGGCGCAAGCTGGAAGAAGTGATCGCGTCGCAGAACGTCATGCTGGCCCGGCAGGCCAAGCCCGGCGGCTCGCTCAGCGACGACAAATTGATGGCCGTGTTCAGGACCGAGTTGGAAAGCGTATACCGCTGGCTCGAGAAGCAGCCGAACTTCCGCGTGCTGTTCGTTGACTACAACGAGATCATGGCGGATGCGGGGCCGGCGGTCGACGCGCTGAACCGCTTCCTCGGCGGCAACCTGAACACCGCGGCAATGCGAAACGTGGTCGAGCCGGAGCTCTACCGGCAGCGGCGGGCGTGAACGAAGCGAAGTGACATAAGAGGGTGAGAAGGCGAAGAGGTGCATAGTGATAAGGTGATAACGTGATAGGGTGATAAGGGCGCGCTAGCCTCGTCACCTTCCCACGTTTTCACCTTCCCGCGTTCCCGCGTTCCCACCTTCGCCTTCACGCCTCCTCCCGGTATCGCTTTACCACTCTATCACCTTATCACTTTATCACTCTAGGAATTCCGCCATCACATCGTTCGCCACCAACATCCCGCGGCGCGTGAGGCGGATGGCTTCGGGCGTGACCTCCAGCAGACCGTTGGCGACGTTCTGAGCTATGGCGGAGCCGCCGTTTCGCTGGGCAAACCAAGTTAGCGGGTCCTGGCCGAAGCGCTCTGCGAACCTGGCCCGGCTGAGCCCTTCCACCGTTCGCAGCGCTAACATTACCGTCTCGCCGGCGCACTTTTCCGGGGGCAGACGCTCCGTTTCTTCGCGCGGGTCAGCCCCGGCCGCGATGCGCCGCACGTACTCCGCCACGTCAGCGACGTTCTTGTAGCGCTCGCCAGCCAGGTAGCCGGCGGCGGACGGGCCCACGCCAAGGTAGGGTTCGTTTCGCCAATAGGTCAGATTG
>ERZ795047.4639-NODE-4639-length-11507-cov-13.319769_pt1 | contig 11507 bp, 10 predicted proteins | sample MGYA00375131_ERZ795047 | MGnify/ENA primary metagenome ERZ795047 (study PRJEB30176, sample SAMN05720228) | activated sludge metagenome | isolation source: Anaerobic digester | place: Japan | collected 2015-05-20 ... | reverse complement strand
ATACTGTTTTTTCAATTTTATTTTTAACATCATACTTTAATAGAATCCCAACATAAGGTTCTGTTTTATCAACTATCATTTGATAGGCTTTTATCGCATTTTTGAAATCAAAAATATGTGTTGTTAACAAATCAAGATTCAATTTATTTGATTTAATTAGTTCTAAAAATACTTGCATATTGCGATTTGCAGTCCATCTGACATAACCTATTGGATAATCCAGCCCTTTTTCTTCATAATTGGATTCATAGCGTCCGGGGCCATAAGAACTGGACATACGGAGTTCAAGTTCTTTCTTATAATAATTTTCACGAGAAAAGCCAGTTGGAACTGCTCCAACAATAACTACTTTCCCTTTTTTTCTACATAGTCTACCAGCCAATTCGACAGGGTCTAAACTTGATGTACCAGCGGTAATAATAACAGCATCCACACCAAAACCATTAGAGAATTCTAAGATACTTCTCTCTAATGATTCATCATTTCTTACAAAACTAATATCAACGCCGGATTTGTATGATAAATCTACAGCATTTTTATCAATATCTATTCCTGCTACTTTTATTCCAGATGCTTTAAGCATTTGGACCGTTAATTGGCCAATCAATCCTAAACCAATAACAGCACAAGATTCACCTAATCTCAAATCTGCTTGTCTTATTCCCTGCATAGCAATAGATCCTACAGTTGTATAGGCAGCATATTCTAATTTTACTCCTTCAGGAACTTTTACGCATAGATTCTTAGGAACGGAAACTACTTCAGAGTGAACTGCTTCTGCTCCACCACAGGCCACATAATCACCAATTTTAAAATTGGATATATCCTCAGCAATATCTATAATTTCACCAGCACAACTATAGCCGAGAGGTGCTGGTGCATCTAATTTATTCATCACTTTTTTATATGTTGGAAGAATTCCCTCAGTTTTAACGGAATCCAAAACCTGCTTAACCTGCTCTGGTTTTTCTTTGGCTTTACCAATATATCCTTTTCGCGCTGTTACTACTTTCATACCTTCAGTTCCAGCACTGATTAAAGAATAATGATTCCGCACTAAAATATTGCCTTTAGATAAAGCGGGAAAAGGCACTTCCAATAACTCCATCTTTCCAGATTTAAGATTTTGTGTAAGCTGTTTCATATCTTTCTACCTTTTTTGTTGACATAGTCTTCACTTTGTTACGTTTATTGTTTTATATTAGTTGTTTTACATAACAACTCCTGCAGAACTGTATCCAAAAGGTCTAAACTCAGACAACCGTGCTTTCACATTTCTATAAGTATTAATTAGCATTTCTTCTTTAACATTATCCATTACTTGTCTTACAACATCAGATCTCTTTCCATCTTTACTAAAAAGATTTGCCTGTCCAATATCCACAGTAGTCTATTCCGTGCCTGCACTAATAAGGAAATATGCATTTTGAATCAATATACGACCTATATTAAGTAAACTAAACTTTTCTGGTGGATATCATGTACTTGAACAGTCCCAAAATTCATAGAAGACAGAAAAGTTAAATTACGGTTTTTGGGGTAGTTTCAAAGAGTCAAAATTGCAATTCCTTTATATTAAGGATTTCAGAGAATGACACCACTTTGAAAATGCCTTTTGGTGCATTTTACTATCAAACTTGGGTCATAAATCTATAAATAAGCTACTCCGAAACAGTGGGATTAACATTTTCCTACGGATATTGAAATAACGCCTAATACCACTCTTTGAACTGTATCCTCCGTTAAATATCTTGCGATAATCCTGAGCTGCAACGGCATTACAATATTGTTTTAAAGCTGTATATTTAAAACTTTGTCCGAAGTAGATTAGCTCCCAAAACAAAAAGGAAAGCACCTTCCTATAAAACGGTTCGTAATATGTCAATATAATATCCAATTTATGTTTTACCTTATAATAAAACCTATTCTCGCTGAACTCAAATCGTTCAACGGGTGAAACTTTATGCCTTACTACTATATGAGGATAAAATAAGATATAAAAATCCGTATTGCTGTACAACTTTAATGCAAATTCTAATTCTTCACCCCAAAAAAAATAATCGCTATTAAAACCCCCAATTTGATCGAAAACGTCTTTTCTTACTGCATGGCCACAGCCAATAAAATTTGTAGTTATAAAGGTTCTATTAACAAACTTTTTCATATTCTTAGGATAACCCCAATTAGATATTTTACCAGAGTAATAATCCACTATTTTAAAAGCTATTGCACCTATACGAGGATCACTCTCGAAAAGGCGTTTTATTTCAACTAATGCGTTTTTTGAAATAACTGCATCGTTATCTAAAAATAATAAATATTTTCCTCTTGCCAGGGAGGCTCCATAGTTTCTTCCACCAGCAACCCCAAGATTTTTATCTAAAGCTATAATATTTGATTTTGGATATTCTCTCCTAACTGCTTCCACGGACCCATCATTAGAACATTGATCTATAACAATAATTTCAAAGTCTTGATATGTTTGTTCATAAATTGATCCAATTGCCTCAATCAAGTCATTTTTTCTATTTTTGTTTAACATAATAACAGAAATCATTTCAGAATCTCCTCTAATTTTAGGGTTATTGAATTATTAGATGTAAAATTTTTACCTGATTTAGCTGTATATATTCACTGAGAAGACTATGGATGAATGGTGCGCCCTGGCTAAGACCGTTAACCACCCGGCCGTCAGTAAGTTCGCTAAAACCCTTGAACACTGTCGCTATGGAATCTTGAATCACTGCGACTACCCGATTCATACAGGAAAACTGGAAGGATTAAACAATAAGATTAAAGTCATCAAAAGAAAAGCTTATGGCTTCCATGACCTACGCCACTTCTCTCTAAAGATTATATAGGCTTTCACCAACTAAATCCTATTATATTAACTTGGTTTCTTATTAATTATTAACAGTATAAAGAAACAGGCTAAAACTGTTAGCTGGATCGCTGCTAAGACCTGTGGTAAACCTATTAAATAGATATATATCAATTGGATGATCGCAAATATCGATATATACCATTTTACAGGGTTATTAGACAAATAAAATCTATCTAAGTATTTCAAAATAATTCCAATAAAAAGTCCCCCTATCATTAACCCAACATAACCATAGGCCAAAAACAATTCACCAAATAAAGATATCCTCAAACCACCTGCTGTGACTCTATTTTGAGTACGAGCGAGATAAGACCCAAATGAAGGGTAATAGAAAAATTCTTCTTTACTGCGATCAAAAAGCAAATTAAAAATTGGCGTTGGAATTCCATGAGCCATAAGATCGGCATTAAGTACTTTTTGCATTTCACCTCTTGAGAAATATGTAAGTGTACGTGCCAACTCAGCATTTTCACCACTTGATTGACGAAAATATGAATCTATTAAATCTCTAGTTTCCATTTTTCTATTAAATAACGAATTATATCTATAAGCAGCATAACCACTTGATAAAATAATTAGACTAAGGCTTCCTATTATTAAAGCATTAACATTTATTTTAGCTTTAAACTTATTTCTTAATAAAACTAAAAAGAGTAATAATGAGAAAGGCAACCAACGACCTCCGTATAAACTAAAAAAGAATAGCGAGGACAATATTAGCAGCAGAAGTAATATTTTCTTGACAAATGCGGTTCGTTTTTTATTAAATTTGAATAGAAGTAGCAGAGATATCCCTGCTACGTGATATAGTTGTTTTATTCCTAGCCATATCAATCCGGAAGATTCCGCTGAATAAGCTATTCGCATATTTTGAATACTTACACTGTCAAATAGAAGATTGTAACCAAGATAAAGCTTATTTGAAGCAACAAGAGAAACTATCAACAAAAATGCTATTATAAAATAAGATATAGTATTATCTATATTTCCATTCCATATATATTTGCTCCAGTAATTATCCTTTTTTCTAACAACAAGATAACCACAAATAATTGAAAGCAATGAAATAATATTTATCCAACCAACCATAGCAATTTCATTAGGTTCGTCTCCGTATAAAGAAATGGCAATTAAGTAATTTAATATGTTGAAAATATAGTAGGCACTAATAAAAAGCATAAAAAATATACCTGGACTTAGATAATCTTTAACCTGCAGTTTTGCAATTTTAAGTACCATAGTAATAGCTATTAAAGCAACTATTATACACTGCATCAGAGCTACGATATATTTATTAATATAGCCTGTATTAGCAAATAATAATACACTTGTAATAACAAAGCTGTATATAATAATATTTAATATTATTTTAGCGTTCTTCAAAATATACCCTACATAAATTATTTGTAAGTAAGTGCAGATTGTATATTTAGATTAGGATAAAAGGCGTGTAAAGTGAAGAGTAGCGTTGAATATTGTTTTATAATAACTGTATCTATACTCGGAAATAATAAGGGTAATAACTCTGCACTTATTTTACTGTCGAAGAAAATCAATCGACTACTTTTGTTGAACAACTTTCTATATTTTTCAAAATAAACAATTTGAGTTGGATGTGGCTTTATCAAAGTAACCTTACCAATTTTTTCCAACTTCAACATTTCTTTATAATCAAAATCATCTGAAATATACAAGATTTCCGGTCTAATATACCCAAAATTGTAATTTTTCTTTATAACATTAGCGTATTCAATTGCATATTTTTTAAATAAAACTCGAAGGTCAATAACATTGTTATCAGATACTAATTGTGGATTACTTCGTACCACAAAATCGTAATGTCCATAACCAAAGTGAGGTACGAACGATAGATTCAATTTAAAAATATCGTTGAGAAGTACGTATTTAAAAGCATATAGCAAATACTTACTCTTTGAAATTTCCCCAGTGTTGTAATTTCCACTCCCGTCCTCTAAATTAATTGTCATCCTAGGAAAAATCAGTTTTTGAAGAATTGCATTCTCAATTTTTTCATCATTTGCAAAAAAATAGACTCTTCTTTCTTTACTACTATCGGTTCCTATCTTTGACAATGCAGTACGATACTTATGTATGCATTTCTTATATGCATATCCATTAACTTTGTAAATATAGGACTTGTCGGGAATCACGGGCAAAAAGGACACAGTTGACCATAAACCATTTACAATGAGCTCATCAGTAATTCTTCCATTATCTAAAATTAACAAATGGTAGCCTTTTGTTGATGTATTAAATCTATTAAATTCATATCGTAAAAGATGTGCCTGTAAAATTTGATACTCGGTAGACACAAAAAAGAAAAACTCATGTTGTTTTGGGGGTAATAATTCTGTAATGCCCTTTTTAAAATCCATATTTTCGTTTAATGCGTTACCTAACCTTTTGAATTTAAAAATCATATCCTTTCACACTTGTCCAAAATAAGTTTTGGAAATTAATAAAATGCTTTTTTTATCTTCCATAATTAGTCCTAGTTTCAGTTGTAATTCTTGATTATTTTGAAATTATATATCAATTATATTTGGATTCATGATTAACTGGATTGTAATTTCTTTTATTTTTAATATATCTCCAAAATTCAAGAGCGAATATAGTAAAAAAGGGATTACAAAATAAATGTCAGGCACTGAAAAGATAACCATAAAAAAACTGATGAAAAATGGAAGCATCATCCGCCATGGATAAATATCTTTAGTGATGTCTATGAATTTATTCGGCAGCCATAATACTTTTCTACCATATACTCCAAGAATACCGACATAAATGAGATACGTTACCCAGGTGGCAACAATCACGTACTCGAAAGAAACTTTTACCACACTGACCAAGATGGCTGATAGCATAATATTCAAAATAAGCGCACAAAAGGCTATGATGCCGATGTTTTTTTCGTAACCTTTCGCCATTAATAGCCCTTGATATCCAAACGAATTAGTATAAAGCACTACGGTAAGTGCTGTTAATTTGAATACAGAGGATGCCTGTTGATAGTCGGGGAAAAAATATATGAAGAGCGGGAAAACCATAATTACAAGATGGATAAGCAGATGAGAAAGGGAAATATATGCCGAGCGTACCGTTTCCAAAATTTTTTGACTGTGCTCATTAGCCGATAAGGCGAAGCGATTCAACATTTTTGGGAAAATAAGGAAAGAGATAGAATTCAGCATAAGCAATACAGCATTAGCCAACGAATAGGAGAAAGTAAAATAGCCAAATTCTTCAACACTGTAATTTCCGCTTATGAAAGACCGTGTTGTAAGTAGAATTAGATAGAATGACGCATTATAAACAAAAAAATGCCAACCTCTTTGCTGTATGTACTTAACCGTTTCCCACTCAAAAAGTGGCTTAAAACTAAGAGGTCTTTGAATAAAAAATAAGATGCAACAGGCGATAAAGGAAACGCAATTGATTATGACCATCGCCCATAAAAGACTTTCTCCTCTAAAAAAAGGGATTACAAGCAACACTAATACCGGGTAGAGCGACTGATTAAGGGCTATGGCGAATATTTTTCCGTATACGCGGAAAATCGCAGAAAAGTAACCATTCAGATGAGTTAGGATCGCAATAATACATACGGGCACAATATAGTCGTTAAAATGATATCTATCCCCAATATGTAGATTGGCTGCATCGCTCATCACAAAAAACAGCATGACAAGAAAGGACAACCCCATTATCATGCTTAGTCCGTTTCCTACTATTTTTTGTACGTAAACATTATCTTGTTTATTTACGGAAATAATGACATTGACCGAATTAGAAATACCAAAGTTAAGTTGACTTATATAACCTATAATAAGGCTGATAAATCCCCAAATTCCCAAATAAAAAGGACCGAGATAAATGGCAATAAAAAGCGAATTGATGAATTGAATAATATAAGTGGCATAGCGACTGATTACATATAAAATTGCCTTATTCGAAAATATTTTTTTCGATATATTTATTAATTTCTTCATCAATCTCTATATATCTCTCTAAATTTCTATGGATGCACTCAATAGTTTAAATTGTATTTATTGCACTGTAACAATCCCGTAAAGCTAAATGTCGATGAATGCTGAAGCCGTTTTTGTTTATTTCATCCATATCTTTGTATTTACCCACATAGATGCGATCTCCATTATGATCTACATCTGAGCTCCATACAAAGTCGTATTTCCACAGTAGTTCATCATTATAAAAATAGTAAGAAAAAAATGTATAAGTGCACAATATGGCTGACGGAAATACAATCCCCTTTTTGATTAATTCATTAGGTTGTATTGCTCTTGTTTCTTCGAATACATTTTTTCTTATCAGATACCACTTGTTTTCTAATATAGTGTCTATAAAATTTTCTTTTAAATACCAGTCTTGATTGTAGAAACAAGGTTCCGATATATCCGGATTAATTCCCATTTTATCTCGAATAAAACGAATAGATAAATTGATATTCCCAATTTTTCCTGTTCCTAATATCAGAATATAATCTTTTGCATATTTGTTTAACTCTTCCGTTGAATAGGGGATGTCCGGCATTTCTATACCTTGTGATAGTTCAGCGGGAATATCTAATTTTCTAAAAAAAGGTTGCAATTCTTTTATACCAATAAAATTTTCTTTGTATAATGTTTTTGCTTTTTTTATAGTTGTTCTTCTTTCCATTTTTGATATTCAATTGCTTCTTTATATGTTGCTAAATGACCTAACTTAGAATAATAATCAATACGATCGAATTCCTTTTGTAAACAAGAAAATCTACTACCCCAATCATTTTCGGAGAACCATTCTAAATCTCTGGCGGGCGAATTAAAAATATTTATTTTTAATTGAGAATCATACATTGATTTTAAGAATGTTAGGTATGCTCTATATTGATGATAATGAGACCCAACTAAAACAATTTTATTCCAATTGTTTATTTTACAGAGATTCATTATTTCAATGCTCTGTTGCTTGGTATTTAATGATTTCGATTCATGAATAATTGAGGATTCCGGAATACCCTCTTTTAAGAGAAAAGGTTTGATATCTTCAAAAGGATAACTTCCATATTCGTAATTGATAATGCCTCCACTAAAAACAATTGTTCTTGAAAATTCCTTGTTGTACAATTCTGCTGCATGGTGATAACGATTCATCCCGTCTCCTTCCAATAAAATAATAGCATCTGATGGTTGAATTAAGTCATTATCAACAAGCACAATAAATACCTCTCTTTCCGTCAGCATCAAAAATTCTCCCAAAACAAAGGTTGACCTTTTTTAATGTCATCCTTACATGTTTTTCCAATAATAATCGATTTGAATTTTGGTGGAATTCCCAAAGCCGGTCGAAGCACATCGATGTCTTCTTCTTTAATTATTTGTCCTTTTTTCAAATCCTTCTTTGCATATAAACAGCGACGTTGAACAAAGACAGTTTCGCTTTCTTCTTCCACTACATCTTTTCGAGTACTACCCATAGCTTTTTCAGCTTCTCTGATGGAATCTACCATAAATTTAAATTCATGAGGTTCCATTGAATGAGGATGATCCGGCCCTTTATCTTTTTTATTTAAGGTGAAGTGCTTTTCTATAACTCTTCCTCCGATTATCGTTGATGCCAAGGCAACAACATGACCTGGCGAATGATCAGAGTAACCCGTTAATACATCAAAAGCTAATTGATAGGTCTTTAAAACATTTACATTGGCGCTATCAATTTTTGAGGGATAGTTTGTTACGCACTGCATAAGAACAAGATTCTTATTCCCCGTAGCTTCTATAACCCTCACGGCTTCGTCAATTTCTGACATTGTTGCATCCCCTGTTGCTAACATGATTGGGATGTTTTTCCGGGCTATATATTCAAGCATTTCAAGCCAAGTAATTTCTCCCGATCCGATTTTGATAAATGGAACTTTCAGTTCTGCGCATAAATCAACGGCTTCCTTGAAATAAGGAGCGGTAGTAAAATGAATTCCAGTTTTTTTGCAATAATCTGCAATTTCTCTATGCCATTCAAGTGGAAATTCAACATCTTTGAAAACTTCGCTTACTGTTTTACCCCATGTTCCATGTACTCCTTTCAGTTTCATTCTTGAGAATCCACCTTCAGATACAATTTTAGATGCAATGAATGTTTGAAATTTTGCACAATCTGCTCCTGATTCTTTTGCTGCATCTATGAGTTTTTTAGCCTTTTCGATGCTCCCATCGAAATTGCCACCTATTTCGGCAATAAAATAAGTTGGATATTTCTCTCCAATCCACTTGTCGCCAATTTTAATTTCCTTATTAAAGAATCCCATAATAAATTTATTTTTTAAGATAAACGTTTAAATCCGCTTTGGCATATAGGTCCCTCTAAATATTTTTCAGGACAATGTTGAATTTTAGAAAAAAATTCAAATACTTCATCGCATGCATTTAAATAAGCTTCTATGTGTTTTTCATTGTGAGCAAAACAAGCATAATATGAATCAGTAGCTAAAAACCCCTTTTTTAACATTTCCTGTGTAAATAATGTTTTATATAATAAGTGGTTCTCTTTAAATTCCAAATGACTTAGAGGATAAATGCTCCCTATATGAATATTTAATTTGTATTTTGAAGCTAAATATTTCCAACCTTCTTGAATTTTTTTTCCACATTCTATCATGTGATCTTGTACTTTATATTTTTGCATTTTATTTATAGTTGCTAATGCAGCAGTTGGGCCAATTCGTTCTGTCCAATATGTACTACTAATGAATGTTTCTTGTGCGGCATCCATATATTTTTTCTTCCCGATTACGACTGCCATTGGATAACCATTACTTATTCCTTTGGCAAAAACAGCAATGTCTGGATGCAATCCTAAAACTAAGTGAGCACCACCTGTATTTAACCGAAAACCACTTGATACCTCATCAACTATTAGAGGAATATCTAATCTTTTTGTTTCTTTTTCAATTGTTTCAAAGAATGTGGGCTCCGGTTTAATATTACGTATAGCTTCTAAGACAACCCCACCAATTTTGTCTTCATACTTTTTTATTAACTCTAAAAACTGATCTATATTATTGTAAAAAAAAGGATAAGATGTTCCTTTTAATCCTTTAGGTACACCTAATGGACTAAGACCTGGCAATAATTGTCCATCTAAGGCGTCATTGTCAGCTAAATTAGCAGATAAATACCAATCGTGCCAGCCATGGTATCCACTAAATAAAATAATGTCTTTACCTGTAGAGGCACGAGCAATTCTTATGGCAACAGCCATAGCATCGCCACCTCCTCGTGCATATCTAACCATATCAGCCCATGGATGAAGGTCAATCATTTTTTTAGCCAATTCTATTTCTTCTGTGCAATTTAAAGTGCTCATACTGCCTTTGTTAATACAATCAATTACAGCATTATCTACATCTTCATCTGCATAGCCAAGAGTATTTGCTCCAATACCCATATAACTCATATCTATGTATTTCTTTCCGTCCAAATCCCAGATTTCACAACCCTTTGCTTTTTCATAGTAAGCGGGCCATAGCTCAGGCAATAATTGCTCTGGTCTTTTCGAAAGCAGTTGAGTCCCTCCAGGAATTAACTGCTTTGCTTCTTTGTATAGTTTTTGTCCTTTACCCATTTTTTTTATGTTTATTTAAAGTGATTTTATTATAAAGCTTTTTATTGAAATTAGTTTATTTATTTCAAATAAAATACCAATGTTACACTTTATTTAGTCATTTAATAAAGATTTTTGATAACCTTCATTTCGAACGTTGTTTATATTCAGATTTTTGATATTTGGATTTTTATCTAAAAAATTAATATATTCTTTCCATCCTTTATTGATTCCATTAGATTCAATTAATGCTCTAATTACTTGAAAATCTTCAAGTGTATCTACTGTTAAGCGATAGTTGGAATAATCGTATTTATTAGCAACATTAAAAGAAGAAAAAAGTTTTCCTCCCTTAACTGAAGAGTTTCGCCAAATGTAAGGTGTAACATGTTCTCTATCACTTTTTAAAGTCGCTTCATTATATGCTTTTTCTAATGCAGAAAATTTGAATACCTCAACATCCATCCCATCAGGATATGTTGGAATTAATGTATTAGAAACATAATCATAATCGGATGATAAACAAACACTAATAACCTTATCAATGATCATAGGATCAATAAGAGGACAGTCAGACGTTATTCTGACAACGTAATCTGGTTTTTCATTTTTAAGACAAAAATAAAAACGTTCCAATACATCATCTATTGAACCTTTATAGGTTTCAATATGATGTTTTGTGGCAATTTCTATTATTTTTTCTGCTTTATCTTCATTAGTCGTAGCTATTTTTAATTTTGTGATTTTTTTTGATTGCAGTATCCTTTCAAGATGAATGTCTAAAAGTGTCATACCTTGGATTTCTTTCAATACTTTCCCTTGTAGTCGAGTTGATCCATATCTGGCTTGAGTAACAGCAATTATTTTCATTATAATTCAAAATTTGAATCTACATATTGTTTAATTTTGTTTCTTAAACTATCTATGGTTTCCCATTCTGTATTCTTTCCTGAACTATAATTAAATCCGTCCGGCACTTTTTTGGCATTAAAATGCTTGATAT
>ERZ795047.4636-NODE-4636-length-11510-cov-4.562462_pt1 | contig 11510 bp, 10 predicted proteins | sample MGYA00375131_ERZ795047 | MGnify/ENA primary metagenome ERZ795047 (study PRJEB30176, sample SAMN05720228) | activated sludge metagenome | isolation source: Anaerobic digester | place: Japan | collected 2015-05-20 ... | reverse complement strand
GGTGCGACCACGCTCTATAGCCCACAGTACTTGGTTGGTGTACCGATCTTGAGCTCGACTCTCTCGGTGGTGAACCTGGACGATGCGAGCGGCGTTGTCACCCTTCGCTTCATCGGCGACGATGGTAGCGTAATTAGCACGCAACAACAGCCGATTTCACCACGTGGGAAGCTTCTTGTCGCTGACCAAAGCTTCCAGCCGACTTCAAGTGTCCAGATGGCAGGCTATGTGGAAGTCATTTCGAACGGTCCGCGCCTTGCCGGAAGCGTGGTCTTTGGCGATCGGGCCCGGAGCACTTTCTCGTCGGCACTCGCTCTGGTGGCAAATCTGCACAGCGACATGATTTTCGCCCAGGTTGGGTCAGCGGAGGGATCATCCCCCTCCTGGTTCACTGGGCTTGCGCTCCTGAATCCAGGATCAACGAATGCGGACGCAAAGGTCCAGATCTTTGCCCCCGATGGTGCAATAGTAAGCTCTGGGACGTTCGTTATCCCCCCGAAGGAGCGTCGATCACAGCTGTTGACTGAGTATTTCCCGGAACTCGTGGGCCGCGACATGCTGGGGGGATACATCCGAGTGACTACCAATCAGCCGCTAGCAAGCTTCGTGTTATTCGGCACCGGAACACTCTCGGTGCTTTCGGAAGTGCCACCCCAGGTTGTCGATAAGTGAACCTTATGTATACGCGTCAGTTATAATCCCGGCATGCGTCTCTTAGCTGCTTTCTTGCTGACCGTCACCGCCGCCGGTACCGTCACAGGACAATCTTGGAAGCCGGCGCATAGCGCTAATCCCTTGCCCCACTTTGAAAACCTGAAAGGGAAACAGGTTTTCTTTGTGGACGGAGAGCCGTTCACCGTGCTCGCCGTAGAAACCCACTGGGAGAAGCTGCTTTACGGCCGCTACGCCGAAACAATGCACGTCTACGATTACTTGTATCCCGCGGCGAAGGAGATGGGGCTCAACGCGCTCAAGGTCCCCGTCAAGTGGTCAATGGTCGAGCCGGCTGAGGGCACGTACGACTTTTCCTACGTCGATCACATCGTGACCATGGCAAGACAGAACCAGCTCAGACTCGTGATCGGGTGGTTCGGACACTACGCGAGCGGCAGCGGCACTATATATAGTGACATGAGCGGCAACGTCTTCGCCCCGATGTATATCATTCAGGACACCCGCCGTTTCCCGCGTGCTGTCGATCGCGAGGGCAGGCCGCATCACGATGCCGTATCGTACGATTACCCCGCCGTCGTCGAGCGTGAGGTAGCCGCTTTTCAAGCCTTCATGGAACACCTCCGGAAGATCGACAGCCGCAGGACCGTCTTGATGATCCAGGTGGAGAATGAGATCTGTGTATTCGGGGCAGGCGCCGCTTTCGATCAGCGCAAAAATCCTAGCGTTTGGCGGGATCATTCTGAGGCTTCCAACGCGAGGTACGCCGAGAAACAACCTATCGACGATCTCCGGTTCTCCGCCTGGAACCTGGCGTCACAGTGGCTGCGACCCTTGATGGAAGCGGGGACGAAAGCCTATCCGCTCCCCCTTTTCGTAAACTTCGTGGGAGGAAGCCTGGCACCGGGCCTGTTGGGCGGGTCACCGGGAGAAGACGTGGCCACGTACCTCGAAGTCCTGCCGAATCTGTCCTTCATCGGAGTAAATCACTATCCCACCTGGGGCGATGAAGCGCCGGCACCAGTCAGCATCTCGGCCTCCTCGTTGCGGCAGACGCTGGACCGGTACCGAATCGGGCGAAATATTCCGACCGTGACCGAGACGAACAGCGACAACAACTCTCTAGCGCCCCGTTTGCTCTTCATTTCGATCGGCGAGTACGGATCGCAGCTGTTCTCGCCCTGGGCAATGGAAACTTCTTGTCCGACTCCCGGAGAACCGTATGTCTTGGAGGACGGGCAACTGGCCAACGGTGCCTTCGCACTGCGGGAAGCCTGCACGGCGATTCGGTGCGGTGGTCCGGCGGTCGCGGAATTCGGTGGAACCGAGCGAGCACGCGTGTTCCTGGCCGAAATGCCGGGACAGCGGTTCAGAGAAACCAAGGATCTCGACGGCATCAGCGTCACGGTGGCGGGGGTAAATGATGGACAGGCCATTGCGATCCGGCCTGCTGACCGCGAGATGTTGATTCTCGGCTATCGCTGCAAGGTAGTGGTCGAGACCAGAGCCGAAACCGAATCTTTCAAGGTGGAGAGCGGCGCGTGGGCAGGCGATCAGTGGACGGCAAAGGGGCAGGTGGACGCTTCCGTAAGCCGCGGCAAAGTCGAATTCCGGCTGGGCGCGCCGCAAGCGGTTCGAATCTCCTGGTAATAGAGGCGGGAATAATTCTTCAAAATGGAACGGAACTTAAGCCGACCGGCAATAACACCATCGATCTCGAAGGAGCGAAGTGAAGGGAATTTCTCTTTATCACCAAAGCCGGTGACGACGAGTCCAGAGTAGCCGGGAAGGGGAACTGACTTGCCCAATACCAGTGCCGACAGTCGCCGAAGCTTGCGTTTCAAAGACAACGCAAGTTTTCCCTCGTAGACCGCAGAGACGACGCGATCTATCGCTTTTCGGTATAGCTTCCCTATCTCTTGCGGCGGGAAGTCTGGAAAAACGTCTGGGACACGATTCAGATCCTCAACGAAATCCGTTGCACTCCTCATTATCCTCGTATGGTAGTCACCCGCTTCTGCACCGTCCCTCGCCTGGGCCTCGATGCCCATGTGCACCGCCAAGAGGTGCTGCGAGATGATCTCTTCTTCTTCTTCAAATGTGAAAGAGTAGTCACGGGTTAGGTGCGCCACGAAATCTCGGGCGTAGTCTTCAACTCGTTGTTTGCTAGAACTACCGAGGGACTGACGGTATAACTTGATGACGGTTTCCCACGGGTAGCTCATAAAAGCGGCATTGCCGTAGACCATTACCCCGACTGGATGGTACTTCGACAAAGTGAACAATTTATTAACCGTATCATACGTTTTGCCGTACTCTTGGTAACCGATGCTCACCTTGCTGTCCGCAGCCAGGGCCACAGCTCCCTGGTTAAGAAGTGCAATTTCCGCTGTCATGAGGCCAGATTTTAGAATCCATCGAGGTGTTATGTCGAAGGATTTCCAACAGCCGTCAATCGGCGATTCTCGTCCACTGCGATCCCCACATGGCTGCCATTCCCATAGACAAGGTACGCCAAAAATTCGTTGGCCCCGCAGATTAGCGGCGTGACCTGACCCGGTCGGGTTCTGATACGCAGCGAAAACCGTAGACCAAGATCCAGTTGAGTTCTATCGAGAGAATCTGCGCGCTGCGAAAGGCTTCGTGGACGAGACAAGGACAAGGGCAAACATGAAGCCTGTTGGACCGGGACAACCTGCGGGAGTAGCGGTCGGTTCTGATGATTCTCGGGCACGCGGGGTCCACCTACGGGGCTTTACGCGGAGACGCGGCCAAGCAGGCTCTTGAAATACTCCGCCGTCTCTCTCGCTTCACGTTTGTGACAGTAATCCTGTACGGTACTTTGTCCAGCGCGGATCAGCCGTTCCTTCAAGTTACGGTCGTCAAGGAGTCGCAGAATCGCCTGTGCCGCGGCCGTCGGAGCGCCGGGCGGTATGACGAGGCAGTTTTCCTCGTCCCTGGCGTACTCGGTGACTCCGCCGACTCCGGTCAGAACGCAGGCGGCGCCGCAGGCCATCGCCTCCAACGCGGTCCGGCCGAAACCCTGGAACAACGAAGCGTCCAGAAAAACATCGGCCGACGAGTAGAGTTCAGCCAGGCGATTCTGGTTCACGATCACGCCTTCGTCCCGATACGGAAAAGGAATTGTCTGTGCCGAAAGGTCGTCACCGAAAAGGATGATCTCGGCGGCCGGCCGCGCCTCCTTGACCAGCCGGAGCGCCTCAACGACGTCGGAGAACCCGCGCCTCGGCGTCCGGGGCCGGGCCATCGCCAGGATCACCGGACGCTCGTCCCGCCTCACTTCTCTCGGGTAGAACACGCCCAGGTCCATCCCCAGCCGGATCTTCGTAGCATCGCACCCTTCCTCGGCACGGAGAAGGTTTCTCAACCATTCGGATTTCACGATCTTGTTCGGTATCATTCGGTAAGTCCGACGGACCATGTCGCGCGCCGCCTGATCTGTCTCGGGGAAGAACCACGGTTCGTAGTCCTGAACGAAATACGCCGCAACCTTGGCCTTCCCTCCCTCGAGCGCCTCCCGGACAGGGGTGACGGTGCTCCAGTGAGTGGCAACAATTACATCTGTTTCCGGAAGATTTGCCTGCATTTCCGACCAACTCTTGAAGACCATCGGCTGACCCAGGAATTTCCACTGGTAAATCTCCGGGTACACGGCCAGGGTTGCAATGCGCGCTTCGACACCGAGAAGGATCAGCTCGCTGACCAGCTGGACCACCGAGAGGGTGCCTCCGGCAACGGACAAAGCGTGTATCACGTAGGTGACCCGAAGGCGGTCGGGGCGCGTGAGGCGACTGACGATCGATGGCGTCACCACCTCCCTCCTGGCGCGCGGCAGCGCCAGCAATCCCTTCACAGCTTCCTTCCCTGCTCCGACGGGGTCGGATTCCCGCCACTTTCCGCGCATCCTTCGGTACGTTTCTCTCATGGAAGGGATCGGGTCCCACCGGCATGGCATGGCGAACAGCTCACGCGAGGGCCGCAGGGGATCAGCTTTGCGGAACCGAGCGAATTGGCGCCGGTACTCGTCCGCCCAACGCTGGTCGAATATCTTCCGATTCGCCCTGTACCGCTCATCCCGGTCAGCGAAACTGCCCCGCCCCCGGTGGTAGACGTAGACGTCGTCGGATACGACCGTCCGCCAACCCTTCGAGACGAGTCGCATGCACAAGTCCGAATCTTCACAGTAGCCCCGGCCGAAAACCTCATCGAAGAGCCCCACATCTTCCAGAGCGGCACGCCGGAGCAGCATGCAGAATCCGACGCCGGTGACGACGTCCGAATAGCGCCGGGCTGAGCCTGATTCCAGAACCAGGTCCATTCCGAAGAAATTTGCGCCGGGTGCTAGCGGAATGTTGAGACTGGAGGCGGTGTTGGTCAGGGGGTTTACGGACCCGATACGCGGGTCGGACTCCGCACAGGCGATCAGCCGATCCAGCCAGCGCGGGGTGACGATGACGTCGCTGTTGACGAGGATGATGTAAGGCGCCGAACCCAGCCGCAGCCCCGCATTGGCTGAAGCGACAAACCCGAGGTTTCGAGTGTTGCGGCGCAGATCAATAACAGGGTACCGTTTCGCTTGCTCTGCCAGGTAGCTCGCTGTCGACCGGTCGCTCGCATCGTCGATGACGAAGATGGATTCAAGGAGCGCGGGACAGGTGTACTCCACAAGACTCGACAGGCAATCCTTCACATGAGTCAATCCATTGAAAACCGGAACAACGATGTCAGCTTTGTGCACGGCTCTATCTTCCGGCTTCCTTCTGTCGATTCTTAATCCGGAGGTTCCTTCCTCGCGATCGCGTTGGTCGGAGACCAGAGCCCAAGTTGGCTACGTACCGCCGCATGTCAAGTCCTTTTATAAGCTCCGTGGTTATACAAACCTAGGTCTTATGTAGGCTACACAAATCAGGTCTTATAAACATGAACCTGGAGCTCGCGTACGGAAGGGTTAATCCCCGGGCCATGAGTCTTCTGATACCGAATGAGGACGCCTTGCGCGTCTTCTGCACCATGCGCCTCTTCTTCAGGAAGGCAGGCAGACCCAGGATCGCATCGATTTTTGCGCGGAAGACTGCTCTGCCTTGGCCTCTGGCCGTGTACCAGGCCAGGACCAAGAGATTGAAAAGCAGGTGCTGCGGCAGGTACCAGGCCAGCAGAGGAGCCGGCATGTTTTTGAAGAAGGTCCAGATGAGATTTCTGTGGCCATAGTACAGGCATAAATCGCTCTTTTCGCCCCACGTCTTGGAACCCAGGTGATGGACTAGCGCGGTGGGAACAAACAGCACTCGATGGCCGGCCAGGTGGAGTCGAAAGCCAAGATCGACATCTTCAAAATAGCAGAAGAAATCCTCGTCGAACCCTCCCAACTCAAGGAAAACGCTCCGCTTGTAGACAGCCGCCGTTCCGGATGCCGAAAAAACCTCCAGGGGGCGTTTCCCGAACTCTGTCTCGGCCTGCCCATGCAGCCTTTTCCATGCGAACCCACAGACGTGGTACACGTCCCCAGCAGAGTCAAGAATGTTGGGGTCCTGATGGGATACAATGCGCGACGCAAAACTGCTGAACTGAGGGTACTTCTCAATCGCGTCGACCAGGTTCTCCAGCCACGTCGGATCGCAGAAGGCATCATTGTTCAACAGCACGACCCACTCGACCCCGTTTGCGGCCTGGACACCGAGGTTGCTGGCCTTCGCAAAGCCCAGGTTCGAGTCCAGACGGAAGATCTCGATACCGGGACACATCTTTACGGCTCGGTCCGCCGAGCCGTCCGTGCTGCCGTTGTCGACGAGGATGATCTTTTCCGGCGGTCTGGATTGAGCCTTAAGGGTGCACAGGCAGCGTTGCAGGCAGTCGGAGCCGTTGTAATTAACAATGATGACGGCAATTGAAGGCGATTTCTGCACGTACTCGGTTCGCTGGGTTAGACAGACTCCAAACCATCCTCACTTCCAAAAGGCAGAGAAGACAGCTACATGTTGCTTCCAATCCGAAATCAAGCCTCCTCGCAGTGACGAGGTCAGGGATACTTGCCGTGTTTCCCTGCCCCCAAGGCGAGGATTATTTCGAGCAGAGCCGAGGATGTCAAGGACAAATGGATACTCCCCATTTTTCCTCCTCTTGCAACAGCCTCCCGCCTGATCGACAATGTCCGGGAAACAGGGGGAGACTGTGCTCAGGCGATTCTTCAAGCTGGACGAAAGCGGAACAACGATTCAACGCGAAATTTCAGGTGGGGTCACGACCTTTGTGACGATGGCTTACATCATTTTCGTCCAACCCGTAGTCATGAACGCGGCCGGCATGGATTTGGAAGCAGCCATGGTCGCAACGTGCCTATCCAGCGCACTGGCCACTTTCATTATGGGGTTGGCGGCGAACTATCCGGTAGCGCTCGCGCCCGCCATGGGACACAACTTCTTTTTCACATACACGGTCGTTCTGACGCTCCAATACACCTGGCAACAAGCCCTGGGCGCCGTCTTCGTCGCCGGAGTTCTGTTCATTCTCTTATCGACAATCGGGCTCCGGGAACGGTTGTTGAACGAAGTCCCCGTTGCCCTTAAGCACGCGATTGCGGTCGGCATCGGCCTGCTGATCGCCTTTGTGGGCCTGGCGTGGAGCGGGATCGTAATCGACAACCCCGGCACGCTGGTCGGTATGGGCGACCTTGGCGCGCCTCCCGTGCTGTTGTCACTGTTCGGCCTGGCAGTGATGGCGATCCTCCTGGTACTGAAAGTCCGCGCAGCAATGCTTATCGGAATCGCTGCCTCGCTGATCCTGGCCCTTATCACCGGAATGACGAAATTTCAAGGGGTTGTGGCCAGCGTCCCTTCGCTTACGCCCACATTCCTGAAGCTCGACATTCTCGGGACCTTTCAGCCGGGCTTGATACCGATCATCTTCATCTTCTTTTTCCTGGCTCTTTTTGACACCGTCGGCACGCTGATCGGAGTGAGCCAGGAAGCCGGGCTTCTCCGTCCGGACGGGACGCTCCCGCGCGCTCGCCAGGCCCTGCTTTCCGATGCCGCCGGCACCTCGCTGGGGGCACTGCTCGGCACGTCGACCGTCACAAGCTATATTGAAAGTGCGGCCGGTGTAAGCGCCGGCGCTCGAACAGGCCTGGCAAACATGGTAACCGGAATACTGCTCCTGCTATCGCTGTTCTTTGCACCCCTGGTCCGGATGATCGGCGGTGGAATGCAATACGGGGAAGGGCTCAGGCTCTATCCGATCGTGGCTCCCGCATTGATTATTGTGGGATGCTTCATGATCAAGAATGTGCGCCACATTGCCTGGGACGATTTTGGCGAGGCAATACCGGCCTTTCTCACAATGATGATCATGCCATTGACCTTCAGTATCACGGAAGGGATTGCATTCGGGTTTATCTCATATACAGTCCTGAAGGCCGTGCAGGGAAGATTCCGGGAAGTGCCCAAGCTCATCTCCGTGTTCGCACTGCTCTTCGTCATTCGTTATATCTTTCTGCTGTAGAACCGATGAGGCCACCGCAAGGTTTCAGACACCATTCCGGCAAGCGATTTACCGGGTGGATACGAGAGGGATTTTCGCCACCTGAACTCCTTCTCGAATATCCCGACAAAATTGGCACCCTGCCGGGCGCCGAGCACTTGCTCGATTGCGAAGGAAGGCAGATCCATCGCCTCCCTCTTGGCTGGAAGGGAGGAGAGCACAGCTGTTTCACCTACTATTTCACTAACGGGTCTCTCGGTCGGAGTTTCCGCCGCTCTTATGCCTTTCGGTCGCTCCAGATGTCGCTGAGACTTCAAAGGCACGGGTTCTCCACCCCGGATATCCTTGCCGCGTGCAAGCGTCGCGGGGAACGGCTCAACTGGACCGGACTTCTGGTAGCCGCCGAGATCCAGTCGGTCTGGGAACTGCCGTCGGCCGGCCGACACGTTTTTCAGATTCATCACGCAATCGATCTTTCGGACGAATTGGCGGCAGCCCTGGGCCGATACCTCGCGTCCCTACACGGCGTCGGCTTTTTTCATGGCGATCTCAAAAGCCGGCACATCCTGGTCTCAAGACAGCCTGAGTCCCCTTCATTCCATCTGGTTGACTTGGAGAAGTCGCTTTACCTTCCCCGGGTTCCGGCGTCCCTGAAAGTGATCTTGGCCTCGCGTGACCTGGTTCAGCTCTTTGCCTCGCTGCCAGGCGCCACGGATCACGAATCCAAGGCGCGACTGATACTGGAGTCCTACCTCCAGTCAACCACCTTGAACAACCAGCACAAGAAAAGGCTGAAAAAACTGACCAGTCTTTACGGCAAACAAGGGTCATTCCGCCAGGGGCGCACGCTGCTCGAGAATCTAATCGGTCTGCTTCGAAGAGACTGACATCGCAAACCGGGTGTCGAACCAAGTTGCCCGCTTCGATTGAGTCTTAACAACCGCGATGTAATCATGGAATTCAGAGGCCAACCATGAGACTAACATCGCTTAAGCTAAACGACTTTCGCGACCTTTACCTTCAGCAACTGAAGGAACTTTACTATACCGAGAACCAAATTATCGACGCCCTGCCAAAGATGATCGATGCTGCAACCTCAACACAGCTTCAGAGCGCCTTTCGACAACACCTGGAACAGACTCGGAGCCAGCGGCAGCGTTTAGAGCGGATTTTCCGAAGGCTGAACGTCGAGCCCGAAGAGGAGAAATCCAACGCCGCTGCCGGACTGATCGATGATGGCAGCGACATGATCAAGGCAGAAGGAGATCCGGCGGTCAGGGATGCTGGACTTATCGCCGTGGCTCAGCGGATTGAGCACTATGAAATAGCCGGTTACGGATGTGCCCGGACCTTTGCCCAGCGCCTGGGGTTCCACGAGGATGCCAGCGTTCTCCAACAGATCCTGGACGAAGAGGGGCAGACAGACAAGACACTGACCCAACTGGCGGAGCGTCACATCAACGTGGAAGCCCAGCAATCCGTCCCCCGATAGCGCAATTACTCGTGCGGTTGCGGCAAGACCAAGCGGGTCCCGAAAAAGAAACCGAAAGGACAGACCTGGTTCGGCCTGTCCTTTCGGCCTTTTTGGTTCCTGCTGCTTTTCCCCGCAATTAAAGCACAACCGAATCCAGGAACCGCGGCGGCTTGCGGGCTCCAGTCGCCTGCTCAAAGGAATAAGCTATCTTTATCAGCGTCGGCTCGCTCCAAGCCTTCCCAAAGAAGGATATTCCCACCGGCAGACCGCGGACGAACCCCATCGGCACCGAGATGTTCGGATAACCGGCAATGGCCGCCGGACTGGAACTGCCACCAAGGAAGTGGTCTCCGTTGACTAGATCAGTCAGCCAAGCCGGGCCGCCGGTCGGTGCTACGATGGCATCGAGTTTCTTCTCTTGAATTACCTTGTCGAGACTTTGTGAAAAAGCCCGACACTTTTCCAGGCTTTCCAGGTACTCTTTGGTGGTCAAAGGCCCTTTATCCTGCGCCTGTATGAAGAGATCCTGGCCGAAGTAAGGCATCTCCTTTTCGGCGTTGTCGTTATTGAAGCGAATCAGGTCTTCCAGGCTTCGAACCCGTATTTCTGGTGGGAGCGACCCCAGGTAAGCGTTCAGGTCGGCCTTGAACTCGTACAGCAGGACTTGAAACGAATGCCGACCCACGTCTCGACGACCCGGGATCTCGATCTCATCTACCAGAACTGCGCCTTCACGTCGCATTGCCGCCAAAGACTCTTCCATCAGGCGATCTACCTCGGGGTGGAATCCGAAGAACTTGCGCGCAATACCAATTCGAGCTTGCTTCAAACCCCGGGGATCCAGGAATTTTGTATAGTCGGGTGCTGTATGTCCACGGCTTGACTCGGTGGCCTTGTCGGCGCTGTCAATTCCAGTCATGCATCCGAGAAGGATACAAGCATCGGCGACCGTACGGGCCATCGGACCGGCAGTGTCCTGACTGTGGGCAATAGGGATGATTCCGGAACGACTGATTAGACCGACGGTCGGCTTGATGCCGACGATTCCGTTGGCGTTTGAGGGACAGACAATGGAGCCGTTTGTCTCGGTGCCCACGGCCACAGAGCAAAGATTGGCAGAGACTGCGACCGCCGAACCGGAACTCGAGCCGCAGGGGTTCCGGTCAAGAGCATAAGGATTGCAACACTGTCCTCCACGGCCGCTCCAACCGCTGGAAGAGTGGTTTGAACGAAAGTTGGCCCATTCGCTCAGGTTGGCTTTAGCGAGGAGAACCGCGCCTGCTTCGCGAAGCCTCCGGACCACAAAAGCATCCCGCGACGGTATCGAGCCTGCGAGCGCCAGGGAACCGGCCGTGGTGGTCATTCTGTCATGGGTATCTATATTGTCTTTAAGGACGACCGGTATTCCATGAAGCAGACTGCGCGCTCCTTTTTCCCGCCGCTCACGGTCAAGCGCCCTCGCAGTCGCCAAGGCGTCAGGGTTCACTTCGATGATGGCTTTAAGCCGACCGTCGAGTTCCTGGATTCGATTGAGGTAGAGCCTGGTTATCGATTCCGCGGAAAGCTCGCCCGACTGCATTTTCTCCTGGAGGCTTCGGATCGTGACTTCCTCCAGCTCGAACGGCTTCGACCTTCCGACCGGCTTTGTATCCTGGGGCGTCGCCCGGCTCTGAAGACCAATTCCAGCAGCTGTGACACCACTGATGAAGCTTCTCCTATTGACGCGGTTCTCTTTAATCACAGGCGACTTATGCCACCTTTCCTGCCGGAAAGCAACGAATTTGAAGAAAACACCACCAGAACCACGTAATGCCTTAACCCGGATTTCTCACACACTTAATGAAAAAAGGGCCGCCTTTTGTGGTATAAA
>ERZ795047.4626-NODE-4626-length-11530-cov-4.166885_pt1 | contig 11530 bp, 15 predicted proteins | sample MGYA00375131_ERZ795047 | MGnify/ENA primary metagenome ERZ795047 (study PRJEB30176, sample SAMN05720228) | activated sludge metagenome | isolation source: Anaerobic digester | place: Japan | collected 2015-05-20 ... | reverse complement strand
ATAACACACTACACAGCCGCATATCTACGCCGCTTGATGTCGCCGCACCGCCGAATGCGGTTTTCGCGCAACAACGCCTGTATTGCGCTGTCACAGGCCGCGCCGACGTCATGTTTGATATCGGATCGCGACGGCAGCAGGTGCGCGTTGTCCGCCGCCGCCGCCGCCGCCGTCCGCGCCCGGATATAATCGAGCACCTGCTCGGTGACAGGCTTCGCCGCCGGCAACGACGCGCACCATTTGACTATTTCAGACTCGGTAAGTTTCGGTTCTTTTTTCATGGCCCTTTTTCTCCGTTTTCAAATTCCACAGCACCGGCGCACCGGCACGGTTCAACGGTTTGTCATATCGCTTCATACCTCTCGGCCTTTTCGCGGGGCATGGGAAACACCTTGTGGCGCACACTGAATTTGTTCATGGCGAACCGATCCGATTCAATCAGCGTTCCCCCGATATCCGGGATCCACCGGGCATGCTGTTTATGCAGTGCATACGGCGATTGCAACTGGAAACACGGGCACAGGTGAAGCTCTTTCCTGAAGCCCGCTAACGCCGCGCACGTATGCATATGCGACCGCAATACGATGCTGGCATTGGGCAGTTTGTGGACGGATTCGGCCACGGTGCGCCACAACAGTTCTCTGTCCATGACAGTTCCGCGGTATATGGCATGGCCGCCGTCCGGGTGGTGTTTGACGTTTAGAGTTACGCCGTCTCCTATGTCAATATCGCGGACGATCCATTGTTCAACCGATTTTGGCCGGGCTATTCCCATTTCAGAATCGAATTCTCGCAACGCCCCATCGAACCCCTCGTGATATGGCGTACCGGCAAGCCGTATGATTTTTGCGGCCTTTTTGCGCCACGGGCGAAAACATTCGAGGGCGATCTCCACCTGCTCGCCGAGGCTGGCGGTATGAACGCCCGTTCCGGCGCTTTTCGACTGTTTGCCATCAATGATATCGCCGTTGAGAATCAGCAGATCCAGTTTCGGCCATTCTGAATATAGCCAGTCGAAACATCCGTGCAACCATTTGATCGCGCCGGGAGTATGCTTGTTCCATCTGTCGGGGTGTAATAGCCCAGCATGAGACCCGCAATGCGTATCAGATATCACTCCGATTTTCATTGTTCGATTCCCTTTCGATAAGCCGGTCCAGGTAAACGCGGGCTTTTTGCAAGTCCTGCAACCCGTTTTTCGACTTGTAACGGTATACGTATTTGACAACATTTCCCTCAAGAAAATCTAGCTCGTTGGACACGATAAAATCCAATGGTTCGATACCGCCTCTCCCGGTGTAATGCGCCGGATGGTGCAACGGATCGTTTGTCATTTGCGAGGCCCAACAATGCGATAGGTTCCGCACCGGCGGCATCGAAGGAACTCGAACAACTGGTTGTGGCGTTTGCTCCATTTGTGACCCCGTACTAGGCACACAACACGCCCGATGTTGATCCCGCAGAATTTCCAGACGGTTCGCATAATCTCTCCTTCAGATTTTCGGCCACTGATCATCTTTCATCATGTTCGCCAACCGCCGCGCCCGCGCGCCCACCTGTGACGCCCATTTCGAGTCGAGCATTTCGAGCGATGCCAGCGCGAATTCGCCCGCCTCGATTGCGGCCCGCATTTTGCGAAACGACCGCAACCCGCCTTCGCCGAGGTTGTGCGCCATGTCGATCAAGACGGCCCGGCGCACTGGAGACAGTGCATACCAGCCGCCGAAGATCCGCACGCATACGCCCTCGGCGTGTATCAAATCCACGTCCAACATTTGATCGGCCTCCCGTTGCGAGATACCCACATCCTCAAGGTTCCGGCCCCAACCGATTGTCAATTTTCCAACCGTGTCCCGGTACGGGCGCAAGGAGCATCCCTCGTGATATTTGACCAGATCCCTCGTGTTGTTGGCAATCATAACCGTATCCTTTCCCTAGTTATGCTTGTTCCTTGGAGCCACGGCCTGCATATCAACCCTCGCCCTCGATATGTTTGGCGCTGGCGCACCGAACATTGATCTGGTTGATCATTTCCACGATGCCCTTTTTCCCGTTGCCCCAAATAGCCTTTTGCAATTCGCTCGTGTCCTTTTGGACCTGCCTCAATTCGATTGCAACGCTTTTGTTTTCTCGCATGAATTCATCGAACCGGGCCAGCGACTGTTTGATGGCCGAATTGTTCCAGAAAACGCCGAGGATCGTAATGACGCCGCCGCCTATCAGTAGGAAGTCTTTCGCGCTGTCAAGGTCAACCGGCATCTCGCCACCTAGTTTCTCTGTGTAGTCTACTGTTTTCCGTGTCGAAAATCAAGCCACAGGCAAAATACTGTTCGCATGAGCCAGCCATGTCGCGCCGCTGTCAAGTGAAATTTTCGGCAGGTCATATCGAATCGCGCCGCCTTCCCAAAAATTGGATCTGTTCCAGCCGATCTGGCTTGTAATATTAGCAATATTATCGGCGCGTAACGCCGCCGCAACCGCCTGATCTTTTGACGTTGGTTGCGGCCAAGGCGAGTTCAGGTCTGCCAGTATCCCGTCATAAACAGACACAATGCCGAGTTGGTTTGCTGCAACGGCTTCGGCCCGTGCCTCGTTCGCCGCCGATATCGCCACGGGAATCTGTGCAGTGGCCCAATTCCACAGTCCTATCCAATACTGGCTGAAGTAGTTATTGGACTGATTCCACATTCGCACGTTTAGTTCGACAATAGCGTCTAAATAGGCGTCGTATTTTTGCGGTCCCCAGTAATAGTTGCTTATTGTAACATTGCGAGATCCGCCGATGATTCCCTGTGCCGCAACGTGGAGCGTTTTTTTTGGCGCAAGAGTAAACGGCCCGATTATTCGAGTAACTATTTCAGGGTTGGAAAACGCACGGTTTACGCTCCGAATATCGGCCCCGGTCCTAAACGCCGCCAAGGAAAACGGTTCTCGTGGCGTTGACGGATAGACGCTGCCGTTACCACCTGCGCCCGTGGCGTCAAAGTCCGCCTTCGAGATTTCACCAAACGCCAGAGAGTACGGGTAGGTGCTGTTTGATTCGATGCTGGGCGATGATCCGTATCCGCCCGACAGTTTGAAGTCCAACCGTAACATGAACGTCTGGGGTTGATCTGTAATATTGACATAGCGAACGGCCATTGCTCGGTTTAGTGTAGAAGTCCCATATTGAGCATATCTTTCATACGACGGCGGTCCGGAATCTATATGATACGCATAACAGACACTGGCTTGTGTGTACTGATAGTCCGGCATGCTCGGAGAATTCGTGTACCCGAACATTCCGAGTGTGTACAGATTCGCGGGGATTTCCGTATTTTCGCGCGCCTTGGCCTCGTTATAATGCTCGCGGATCGCGGCTTTGAACGCCGGATCGTTTTCTGCCAGAATGGACGGGTCCGGATATGGGCCGGGCGGATAAAACACAGGCAGGATGGCGTTGTATGCCCCGTAGCCCGCATGGCTTTCCGCATTCACGTAATGCGCGCATCCCGTCACCCCCCAGACGCGGTATCGGACGCCGAGCGGGGCGAGTCTGGTATATCTCAACTCCCATAATAGCGTTGCGATGTTTAGTGATTTTGTAGATAAATCCCACACATCGGTCGGGTATGCCGTTTGGTTTGCCTGGATTTTGTGTGGCGTCGTGTCTGGTGAGAAATACCAGTCTGGATAATCCTGAATCACGCGCAATGCGGCCAAGAGTTTATGGACGGTCGCCGCCGCGATATCCCGGCCATATTTCACACCGCCCGCGCCGCTTTCCCCGGTGTCCATCCCGGCAACGAGGCTTTCATACGGTAGCGGTTCCTTTGTGGACTGCACGATGGCTTCGCGTTGCCGGTAAACGTCTATCAGTTTTTGCAATGATTTGTGGTTTAGCACAAACACGGGCTGGTTGTTTTCGGGCGAGTACAGGTCGCCTTCCGGCGAGCCGTAGGTGCGATCCGTCCACTCGGATCTGAAATCCCAGCCTACGTCCCCGTGATCGAGGATCATTTCATGTCCGAGGATCATTTCATGTCCCCGGCGTTCCCGTGGCCGATGGGAATCGCGCCAGCGGATACCATTTTTGATAGCCCTGCTCCGCATACCAGACTTGCTGTTTGCAGGATATCAGTGTTGGTTTTGTAGGTATATCGGGAAACGTGTTGTATGTTTTGATTTCCGTTCCGCCGCCGCCGCCGATCCGCACCAGCGCGATATGCGCCTCCGTGCGCGGTTTCGAGGCATCCTCCCAGATCACATCCGCCACGCCGTCATCTGCTATCAGGAGCAGGCCGGGATGCGCATGGGACAGGCGGGCCATTTTGACGGTTGCCTCTGTGTCGGATTCCGCGATTACCAGAGCCAGTGTCATACCCATATAACACACTGGCAATGCCAGGTATGGGCCATGTGTGGTTGTGGTAACAGCGAACGGGGCGGTGTTGTCCGCTTCGCTCGATGTGCCAACCAAGCCGATCCGGTGATCGCCGCTGTATAATCCAATTCCAGCCGGATCGGATAGCGGCCCCTGATAAATTTTGTAGGATTTGTAGGGCTGCAAAATGTTGCCGCCCATGTTGACGCCAAGGCAATACAGGGCATCGCCACGCCGGTCGGTGCTGGCGTCCTGAAACAACTGCACGCCGTCCGGCGTTTCCCCGCCCGTCGTGCCACCGCCCAAAATGACGCGGGAAGCCTTGATGTTTTTTTCAAGGCCGTTCAAATAGGCCGCTGACAATCCCTCGCCTCGTTTCACGGGCATCGGTTACATGCTCCAGTTTATGGCCGCCGGGACAGCCGGGTATCCTGTAGGCCCACCGCCAATTACGCCATTCGGTTCGTATGGCCCGACAAGGCCGAATTCGCCAAAATTGGCATATTCATACACCTGATCAACTACGATCCTAGTAATCCCTCTGTTGCCGTAGGCGTCCTGCCCGAAACGCGCCCAGACGTAATCCCAACCGGACAGGATTGGCAGGGTCAAGGTCGCGCCGTTCAACGCCTGCGTGGAATACCATGTTATATAAGGCGCAACGAGAAAGTCGTATTCGACTTTTGCGAACCCTTGCGGCGTTTGCGAAACTTCCGTTCCGATGCAAAGAACCATTCCGGGAGCGAATCCCATCCACGTATCGTTATTGATCGTGCCTTGCATATCGGCCAAAAACGCCAGATTCGCAGGTGTAAGATGAGACCAAACTTTCGAGACATGTATCGCGAATTTCGGTTTATAAACATCGGCCCCTTGCACATCGCCCCGCTGATCGACGTTGATCGCCGTGCCAGGATCTTCCTCGTCGATTCCCACGGAGGCGGTATAGGTCGAATTCAAAACCGATTTGACCTTTTCGGTCCCGGCCCGCATGGTGAACGTCCACTGTTCGCGCGACGGCGTCATAGACATGTCGAACACCGCGTCAAACACCAGCGATACCCTAGTGCTTTTCTCCGTTCCGCTAATAGGTTCCGTGCGCAATTCCGTCAACGTGAACGCCTCGAAACCGTATGCCGGATATGGCCCGCCGATCATCGGCAAAAACGGGAGCAGGTCTTCCGCCGACATGTTGCAGTCGTAGATCTTTTCGATGCGGAACCCGCGCTCGCCGATTGACATGCGCGGGCTATCTGCCTTTTCAGGAAACATCTGGTAAAAAGTATGCATTTATACCACCACCGCCATCGGGTCATCTGTGTTGACCGCGATCTGTTTGAGTAGATCTTTGATATCCGCCAATTGGTCCTGTACTGTAGTGGTAGTAGTCCTCTGATCTATCGCATACGCCGCTTGGTAGGCATACGCTCCTTGCGCGCCGACCGTTTCGAGCCGTTTCGCGAGCCCTTCGCCGAGGTCCATTTTGGCAAGGCCCGTTGACAAGTCGCGGGGTTTGAATTCCGGCGCTTTCGGCAATTCGATTTTCGCCCACAAGTCGGCGAATTTTTCACCGTACACATTCGCCGTGCCGCGAAGATAATCTGCAGCCGATTCGGCTTTTTTCGCGAGCCAATCCGTTTTTCGGCCCGCGCGCGCGTCGTCCACTTTTTGCATGGCTGCATACGGATTTTTGCCGCTCGCCAACGCCAGCCAAAACACGGCTGCGCGGTCCATCCAAACGGAAATCGTTTCGAGTGCGTCGCTCATTTTTCCGACAAAATACGCGGCGATCCGGTTTACCAAATTCACCCAGCCGTCCCAAAATAACTCCATCCATTCCATCCATGCAAGGCCGAGGATCTCTGTGCTTTTGATCGCGCGCCGGATGCCGAGGTCAACCAACCCAGACGATTCGGCCATAAACGCGAACGCGCCAATGATCAATCCGAGCGGGCTAAGCATCGCGCCCAGTAAAACGAGTATGCCTTTTACGGCACCTATTACAGCTACTACAACAGCGATCTTCTTTACCGACTCTGCTATCGCCGCGATTACGCTTCGGTGTTCATCCAACCACGAGCGGACTCCAACAAGGAACCCTTTTATTTTATCGGCCAAACCCGCCAACACCGGGGCGAGTTCCGTTGCCGCCAGAATTTTCAAGCCCTCAAACGATGCGCTCAACCGTTTCATAGCGGAATCGTATGCCTGTAATGAGTCACTAGCCTCGCCCGATACTACCACACCAAGTTCATGCGCCTCGTTCGTAAGCCGGTTGAATTCCTCCCGCGACAACTTCAACATCGGAATGATGTTCATGCCGCCGCGCCCGAACACCTGCATTGCCACGGCGGATCGGACGGTAGGATTTTCGATGCCGCGCATGGCATCCGCAATGTTTTTCAAGGCCTCTTCCGGGCGCATGTCCACGAGTCGTTTCGCGTCCAACCCCAGCGCGGCGAATATCCGAGACTGCGCCTCGGAACCCCCCGCCGCCGCGAACAGGTTCCGTTGCATGAACCGCATGGCGTTCGCTACATCGGTAATGCTGATATTGACCTGTTTGGCCACATAATCCAGTTCGCTCATCGTTTCGATGGGCACACCGAGTTTTTCGCCGATCATCAACAGGGATTCGGCCCGATCTTTGACACCGGCAATGGACCCCAGAATGCCGATCACCGGGGCTGCAATCGCCGCGCCAACACCCACCAATGCGCCGGTTGTCATACTGCCCGAAATGCGCGACAACATCCCGGACAATCGCGATTGGAAGCCGGATAGGTCCGGCACAATCTCGAATAAGCCAGTACCGACCGTCATCTGATTCGTCATCTGTGCCATTCGACTAGTTTACTCCCATTCGCGCATAAGCCGTTCGGCGAATTCTTTCAGCGTCGTTTTTCGCGGTGCAGGTCTTCGGATTGTCGGATCAAAATCAGAGGGTTCGCACTTGCGCCGGTTCCAGAGGTTGTTCATTACGCATGCCAGCAAGGACGTGTGTTTCCACGATTCGGATTGCCGCGTCGAGGCGTAGATGTCCAACTCTCGCGGTGTCAAATCGCAGTCCGGGTCAAGCCCTGCTATTGCACACACCTTCAAAATGAAATCCTCGTCCCAGTGTTCTACGTCTCCGGTACAGTAGGGTTTTCGGCTGCGCCGCTTCCTGAAACGTCCGGCATGTGTCCGCGCGATGCGGGCCATGCGTCCGCGATGATTTCCCAAATCGCGGGAAAAACGGTAGACCACGCGGGCGGCGGGATGACTTGATCGAAAAAGTCATCCTGTGAAATGCGCCTCTCCTTGGCCTCGTCTTCGCACATGTACCACGCAACGTCAATCAGATCCGACAATTTGATATTGGCCGGAGCCATCAACTGCCCGATCTGGAATCCCGTCATTTGCGCGGCACGGCGAATAACCCGCGTCGTGAACTTCGGATGCCATTCTCGCCCGAAAGCGTCCACGAACATTTTAGATGCGTCCGCCATTCCTGCACCGCCTTTCTGTGTTGGTTGCCTGATATACTACGCTACCGTTACGGTCGGTTTGCCGGCGCCGGTAATCGTGATGCTGGCCTTCACGGGTTCGCCGAGGTTCTGTGTCTCGGAAAATTTTGTGACATACGCGGCCCCGGAAATCGTGACGCCGCCGATCAACTGCACGGTCAGTTCCGTGCTGTTGTTGAAGGCGTCAAACAGCCCGACGTAACCGCCGCTGTCGCCAGTGATATAGACGATGTCGCCGGAAGCCGTCCACGTTTTCAGGCCGGACATTTTGCGTTCCCACCCCTTATTCGCGCGGGTGGTGGCGTCCACTTCCCTTGAGCTCATGTCTAGCGTCACGTTCGTGAGCTGCACCACGGCGGACCCCAACGACCCTTGGGAACCGAATTTCAACGTGCAGTCGTGTCCAAGTTTTTCAGGCATCTTTCCTACTCCTCTAATATTCTCGTTGTTGCAGTTATCCGATAGCCGGGGAATCCGTCTCCATCGGTAATGAACGCGGGCACGGTCGCGACAATCGGCCACGCCTTGTACCCGGTCGCCATATATGTCGAGCGATCCAGTAGCCGCCAAACATCGAAAGCCAAAGAGCGGAGCGGCTTTCCTGTGGCGTTTTTGTCGCCCCAAACCGTCAACCGTGCGCGGACTATCGCGCCACGCCGTCCCCGCGTCTCAAATTCGCCACCGTCATCCTGTTCGATTACGATAGCGGGATTGCCGCATGTGCGGGGCACGACCGATTCGGTGAATATTGCGGGCCTGTTCGAGCCGTCTCCAAAATCGAACTGTGCCAGCTGCGATAGTATATCAGCGTTGGACGCCAGCAGGTTTCGTATTGCAGTAACCACCATTTACCGGCCCTGCCGTTTCGTTTTCTTTTTGCGCGCCGCTCCACCGCCACCGCCACCGCCGCCGCCACCGCCCATGCTCCCGGACGTTTTCGTTTCGCCGGTATCCATGCCGGTTGGAAACGACCGCCCGACGTTTTCAGGGGCCCATCGCTGCCACGAATACCGCCCAGCAATCTGGCCGGTCGCCGTGCGCCTTATATCGAGCGACGCTTTCGTTTTGTCTCGCGCCAGCCAATTCGCCGCAATAGCGTTTGCCTGCGCCTTGGCGCGCCGCGCCGCCGCCGTGTTGCCAATACCGAACGCCCGCATATATTTCACCAACGCACGGGATATATCCGGCAGCACGGGCTGGACAAACGGACGCCGTGGATGTATCCGCCCGCCGAATTCGTGTATCCACCCGTAAAATGCCATTCCTATAGCAAACGCCTTGCTGCGTTTCACAACCCTGATTGACTTGACCAGTACACCCGTTTGTATATTGGGCGGCGTGCCCGGCGCGGACGGTTCGCCCGCTTCGCTGGGATTCATGGACGCCTGCATTTTGGCAATGCCTTCCCTCATGGCCGCCTCGATGCACCGGTCGTATAATTCGCCCATCGCCTCGGTCGTTTCGCGGGGGAAAAAACGAACGCTCCGCATACTGACTTTTGCCGCTGCCATATTACGGCCTCCGTACCGGCGCAATGCAGGCTTCCAGTACAGCATGTTTCACCGGTTCGCCGATGGTTTCCAGAACCTCCACGACGCGGAACCACTGCGTGGCAGTCTCTCCCGCCGACAGGCCCGGAACAAATTCGGATATGCTATGCGGTTTCATTATCGCCACCGTAATCCCTGATGGGCATTTTGACGGCTGCCAGTTCCGCGATTCGGACCGGCTGGTTTACGCCGCCGTACCGGATCGATTCGACTCTGTACCATCTCAATATATCAGACGCCAGTCTTACATGTCCAGCCATATCCGGCACATTGCCCGCGGCGTCGAACCGGGCCTTGACTGTTTTCTTCGTGTCGAACCCGTCCAGTTGCGGAACGTTGCCGGTCGCGTACAGGTTCGCCGTAACGGTTCGGACGGCCTGCATCGAGACGAGCGGGACTTGTCCCGTGGCATTCAGCGTGCCAGTCACGACGCGCCGCGCATCGAACGACGCGGCTGGCACGCTCCCTGTTGCGGCCATGTCAGCCGTCACTACGCGGCTGGCGTGCATCGAAACAGCCGGGTTGACGCCCGTAGCCGTAAACGCGGCCTTCGCCCCGCGCACGGCGGCCATACGCGCCGCCGGAACGTTCCCTGTAAACGCGAATTCCGCGTACTGTTTGACCCGGTGAACCGCCTGTACTACCAGTGTTGGTATGTTGCCTATGGCATCGAACGCAGCAGTAATCCGTTTCTTCGGTTCCGGCACGGCGAATCCGGCAAACGGGACGTTGCCCGTCATGGCCAGCTCCGCGAAAACCCGCGTGTTTTGCGATGTTGAAAACGCCGCATCCGGCACATTGCCTGTCGCCGCAAACACGGCTTTCCTCGTGCATTTGCCGGCAAACGACACGACGGCATTCACGCCTGTCGCGGCCATGCTGTTTACGGCACGCCGGATCGCCGCAAACGACGCCGCCGGAACGTTGCCTTCCGTCTTGAATCGGTTGATGTTCGCGCCGGCGCCCCAGTAGTCGCGGGCCCAGAGGTCCTCGTTCCAAACCGTCCCGTCCTGCCTGCTCGACTGCGTTTCGGCGAAAAACGACGCTTGCGGCACGTTGCCACGGGCACGAAGTACCACGCCGGTCCAATTCGTACCTTCAAACGTCACACTGGGTGTATTACCATTGACATTGAACTGCGCTTTCGTAACGATCTTGGCGAAAAACTGAGGGATCGGATTCCGGGCCACGGCATCGAACACCGCCCACGACGATCCTGTGTCGGCAAACGCCGAGAATTCCGGCACGTTGCCGGTCGCCGAAAACGACGCGGCCCGTTTGACCTTCGCGGCAAACGACACAAGCGGATTCACGGCCTCGGCGGCGAATTCGCCAGCGCGTTTTATCGCGCCGGTGAACGCCGCTACGGGGTTGACGCCCGTTGCCGATATCGCGGCCTTTTTGGTCAATGCCGTGGTGAACGCTGCCTCTGGAACGGTGCCGGTTGCCTGTAACTGTGACAGTATAGCAGACTCGTAGAATCGGGCCTTCGGCACGTTGCCAGTTATGCCGAATTGCACTACCCGCGAAACTTTCGCGGCAAACGACGCGGTAGGAACGTTGCCTTGCCACCCGTTCGCGATCTGTTGTTTACCGGTATCGTTTCCCCACGGTTCATTGTTCCATTCTGCTATGCCCCATTTGGCTACTGTTGGGGTGAACTCCACTGTAACATCTGCATAGTTATCCGTGTCGTTGGGCGGGTAGAAGTAATAGGTTTGGCCGGGGGCTAGTTCAGGGAACCCCGGATAGGTTGCCGTGTCGCCATAGAATTCCGTGAATCCGCTCGGCAAATAGCGGACCGTCACTTGGGCCACGCGCCCGCCGTCTCCTGGATGCAACGCAAGCGGGATGTACGGCGATCCGTATCGAATGCCGAGGCCCGGCCCCGACGCGCCGTCCGATACCGCGCCCGCGCCGGTGGTGTGGACGTTCATGGAAAAATTCTGACCCACGCCATCCGCCGCCGTCCGCAATCGCGGATATTGACCAGTTTCGCATTTCCAAACGGATTTTCTGTCCCACGGAAACGTCAATGGATTTTTCATCTCCGCCGTCGTCTTGCCGGTGCCGCCCACAGATGTTTCGCATCCGCTTGTCTCGATGTC
>ERZ795047.4618-NODE-4618-length-11542-cov-4.339514_pt1 | contig 11542 bp, 6 predicted proteins | sample MGYA00375131_ERZ795047 | MGnify/ENA primary metagenome ERZ795047 (study PRJEB30176, sample SAMN05720228) | activated sludge metagenome | isolation source: Anaerobic digester | place: Japan | collected 2015-05-20 ... | reverse complement strand
CTACAAAAGGCCGAAATCGATAGGAAAAGTGCGGGCGTATTTTGGCAATTTCAACGTACTGATACGAACGATGGCCTATATCCTGTCTATGGGCGGCGAAGGCTTAACGAAAGCGAGCGAGATGGCGGTCTTGAATGCCAACTATCTGAGAGTACAGATTGCAGAATTCTTGGAAGTTCCCCACAATGAGATCTGTATGCACGAATTCGTAGCTGAAGGCACTCGGCTGAAAGAGTGGGGGATCAAGACGCTGGACATCGCGAAGGGCTTATTGGATTACGGCATCCATCCCCCGACGATCTATTTCCCGCTGATCGTCCACGAGGCGATCATGATCGAGCCGACCGAAACGGAGACCAAAGAGACGTTGGATCGGTTCGTATCCGTGATGAAAAAGCTGGTTGACCTAGCCAAACGCAATCCGGATAAGCTCAAAGACGCGCCAATTACCACACCGGTTCGTCGGCTGGATGAGACCAGCGCGACCAAGAACCCGGTGGTCCGATATCAAAAGAAGGGGTAAGGCGGTTTAGCCCCTTCTCCAATCCCAGCCATCCGCGGGATCGATCTGATGGAGGATCTCGCGGATGACTTCGATATCTTCCCGATGTTCAGGATTATCCCCCGGAGTTTCTAAAAGAAGCGGGATATCCTGCCATTCTTTAAAGGAAAAGAAGGTTTTAAACCCGTCCCTGCCGATGGTGCCTTCGCCTATACGCGCGTGCCTGTCCTGGCGCGCGTTGAGCGGAAACTTGCTGTCGTTGAGATGGATCATCTTCAAGCGTTCCCAGCCCAGGTCCTCTCGGATGGTATCGATCAGCCCTTGAACGCCCTCCGGTTGTGTGATGTCGAAGCCGGCGTCGAACCCGTGACAAGTGTCGTAACAGTACCCGAGGCGATGTTGAAAATCGGGATGCACGCCGTCGATGATTTCTTTGATTTGAGAAGGGTAATACCCGATATTGCCACCTTTGGGAGAAACGCCTTCCAGCAAGATCATTGTGGGTAAATCCGGCGTATCGATAAAGATACGGTTCAACGCGTTCACGATACGAGAGAAGCCGAAGGCCTCCCCTTCTCCGAGATGGCTTCCCGGGTGTACGTTCAAATAGGGGAGTTTGAGGCGGTCGCAAATTTGCATTTCCTGAATCATCGTTTCGATCGATTTTTCATAAACCTCGTCTTTCGGGCTGGCCAGATTGACCAAATAACTCGAATGGACCAAGGTGTTCTCATAGTCCAGTCGATGCTGAACCATACTCTGGTGAAAGAGCGCGACCTGTTCATCGGAAGGTGGCGAAAACTTCCAAAACCGCGGGCTGTGGTTGAAGATCTGGAAGGCGTTGCCGCCGACTTCTTCGACCGTCTCCTTCGGCACGAGATGGAAACCCTTCGAGATACCCATATGGGCGCCGATTTTTATCGGTTTTTCGTATTTCAACGCGGTCCCTCCCGGATCAGGTTTTCTATTTCTTTCGATTTCAACAATTCGTTTAATTGTCGCAGCCATTGCCCGAGGATTGGTTCGAGGGTTTCGGGCATCCGCTCTTTCATCGATTTTTCGAGATCATCGCACGAGCGCGCGAACGTGTTCGCTCCAACCGCCATAGCCGCTCCCTTAGTGAGGTGGAGGGTTCTACCGGCCTCAGAGAAACACCCCCGGCTCAAGGCGTCGCGGAAGGTCTCTTCTAGATTCCGTATCGAACGGATGAACAGCTTTAAGGCCTCCCGATAGACTTCAAGGTCCCCGTCCACCATTTCCATTGCGGTTTGCTTGTCAATACCGGGCAAAGAACCCGGAAAAGACTCCGTCACGTCAGTTTCGGTTAGGGTCGCGATCGATGCGGGTGAGGAATCTATTCCCAACAAACGGGAGATCTCCTCGCGCAAGCGGTAAGGAGAAACCGGCTTCGTTAGGAAGACGTCCATTCCGGCTTTTAACGCCTTATCCCTGGCTTCCCAAGAACTGTTTCCGGTCAGTGCTATGGTTGGCCAAAGGGGGGTTCGGATACCTCGCAACATTCGGGTGAGCTCATACCCTTCCATATCGGGCAAGAAAATGTCGGTGATCATCAGATCAAAGGTATTTCTTTTCGCCGCCTCATAAGCGGCTTTCCCGTTCGGAACGGCTGAAACGCTCAAACCGAACGATGTGAGAATCTCGGTCAGGATCATCCGATTCACGGCGTTATCCTCGACGTACAACACCGTTTTTCCGACGAAGGAGGAGGAACCCGTCTCTAGGGCTTTGGACTCCACCGTGAGGGGGGAGGACGCGGGCGGCAGGCGGAGTGTGAACGAAAAAGTCGTGCCAAAACCCAGACGGCTTTCGAAGGAGATCCGCCCGCCCATCTTTTCCACGAGGTCTTTGGCGATAGAAAGGCCCAATCCCGTGCCGCCAAACTGGCGGGCGACAGCCGCATCCCCTTGGTAGAAAGCCTCAAACAGGTGTTTTCCTTTCTCCTCCGAAATCCCCATGCCCGTATCCGACACCTCGAAAAGCATCGTCTGTTTTCCGTCCTGGGCATTCTCCTTGGGAGAGCCCCGGGCGGTCAGTATGATGTGCCCTCCGGAAGGGGTGAATTTGACGGCATTACTGACGAGGTTGATAAATATCTGTTTGATCCGCATCGGGTCCCCGCGGCATTCGGTGGGCAAAGAGTCGTCGATTTTCAGCACCATCGTCAACCCTTTTTCTGTGGCGAGAGAATCGAAGAGGTAGAAGACGTCTTGGATGACCAATCTGAGGTTGAAATCCACCGATTCCAGAAGCAATTTGTCCGATTCGATCTTCGAAAAGTCCAAGATATTGTTGATGATGCCGCTTAGAGTTCTCATAGCGGATTCCAAGTGTTCCATCTGCTGCTTCTGATTTGAGTCCAAGCGGGACTTTGCGAGAAGGAAGACGATGCCGGAGATGCCTTGCAGCGGGTTTCGCAACTCGTGGCTCATCGCCGAGAGAAAGGCGCTTTTCGCTCGATTCGCCGCTTCCGCTTGATTCCGAGCGCTTTCCAATTGACGCAGAACGAGCTTCTGCGCGGTCACATCTTGAAAAATAACGATCTTCCCATTCAACCTGCCCCGAAAATCAGAAAAGGGGGTTATACGTAACTCCAAGACGCGTTCTTTACCGTCTCGAGTGGTCAGCTCGATGGTTTTGGTTACGTTTACGGCATTTGCCAAGAGCTCTGTCAGCCGTGGCCAGTTACGGAGGGCTTTTTCGCACACCTCCCCCCGATTTTCCAGCGACAGGCCCAGCCACTCTTCAAGCGCGGGATTCCATCCGACCACCCGCTGGTGGCGGTCCAGCGCGAGAACCCCATCTTCGAAGGTATAGATGACACGTTCCCAGGCGATGGGTATAAGGTCCAGGAAGCGAAATTTGAAACTGGCTAAGACGAGGAGGAACGTCATTGCGGTAAAAGAAAGCGGGGTAGGGTCGAATCCCCCAATTAAACTAGGAACGAACGCATAGACGATGTTCGCCACAAGCGGGCAAAAGGAGGCCAACAACAACACTTTGGAGGCTGTGGGGATGCCGGTGTCTTTCGAAAAAAAGAAGTGGCGGCTCAACAAGAAAATGGCCGCAAGGGCCATCGAGTAATTGTAAATGACGGAAAACCAAAAGAAAATGCCGTGCTCGAAAACGCCGGCGACTCCGCCTGGTACAGCCCTCAAGGTGATATTCGGCCACAAGAGGCGATGCAATGGGTTCGTGACCGCGAGAACAAGGATGATCGCAGGAAAGACGAAAAGGGCTCCGATTCGCAACGGTGTCCACTTTCTATCCCCGCCGGTGTATCGTAATGAGAATAGCAAAACAACGGAAGTAAACGGTTGACTGCCGATGTACGAAAAGATCGACCACAGAACCTTACCTTCCACCGTTTGACTAATCGCCTCGAAAATAGAAGTCGAGCACCAGATGATGACCAGAAGCATCAGAAGTGCCATTTCAACGGCGCCTGCCGCCGGCCTTCTCGAGAGACTGTATATGGCCAAAACTCCCGCGATGATCGCCGAAGCGAACATCAGGAAAAGGTATACAAACAAGTCCATAAGACTTTCAAATCCTTCCGATCCGTGCTAGTGATCCCTTCATCAGCGATTATATCAAAGAGTTCGGTTTTTTCGCAAAAAGCGAGCCGTTCCGCTGTTTTGGCGCCCCCCTGTACTCGCTGGACTTTCTGTGAACGCCCTGCGCTCGCCTTTGGGGCGCCCCCAGAGCGGGAGGACTTGAGTCAGTCAGTTTTTTTTACTGGGCACGCCGAACTTCAGTTCGGCATATTATTTTCACCTTTCTGCAATCACCTAAGAAGCCTTAATCGCTTACGCCGCGATGACCACGTGGACTAAAAATCATGCCAACGATTCTGATCTTGTTTCTTGATTACACCCCATAGCTTGACCCACACTTATTCGTATATTATCGCTAACTTCATGATATAATAATAGGCAGAGAGCTTGCTATAAAGTAAAGAAACATAAAAAACAAAGGGGGGAGTTCTATGTCTTATGAATCGGGAGCGAAATATATGCACGAAATATCCAGAGCATCACCGACGGCTTTGGTGTTTTTGATCGACCAATCAGGGTCGATGAGCGAGAAGTGGGGTGGAAGCGGGACGAAAAGCTCTGAAGTCGCGATGATACTCAACAGGCTGCTTAACAATTTAATCATGCGATGTACCAAAAGCGACGGTGTCAGAAATTACTTCAGCATCGGAGTCATTGGATACGGTTTGGGCGTGAAACCGGTGTTGAAAGGTAACACGCTATTCGGAAGGGATTTGATCCCCATCAGCGAGATCGCGGACAATCCCCTGAGAATCGAAAGAAGAAAGAAGAAAGAACCTGACGGGGTAGGCGGAGTGATGGAAATCGAAGTGAATTTTCCGATATGGCTGGAAGCCGAGGCGTTCAACGGAACCCCGATGTGCGGCGCGCTGGACTATGCCCACAAGGTGCTTGAGAGATGGGTAGATGATCATCCTGACAGCTATCCTCCCACAGTTTTTAATATCACCGACGGGCAAGCGGGGGATGGCGATCCGGCAATGAACGCGGCGAAGATTAAGCGGCTCGAGACAAACGACGGCAACGTATTGCTCTTCAATATCAACATCTCTAGCGATTCTTCGCAGATGGTTAAATTTCCGGATAGCGTGTCACAGTTCGCGAACGATCCTTATGCCGTCTCTCTCTACAACATTTCTTCCGTTATGCCGGAAAATATAATTGCGATGCTTGGGCGCTCCGAGGAAAGGAACTATTCCAGAAACTGTAAGGGGTTTATCCTCAACGCGGATGCCATATCACTTATTGAATTTCTCAACATCGGAACAAGAACCGATCAGCAAATCAGGCGAGGAATCGATGACTAGTAATGAGCGTCGTACACTTATTGCTTTCAAAAGAAGGGAATTCACAAGAAGAGTGCGAAGACTCTCTGGAGTATAGAGAAGACGGGAGTTTATTCATAGCCGCGATTGCTGATGGGGCCAGTCAGGGCTACGAGAGCAAGCTTTTTTCCGGACTGCTATGCGAACATTTCGTCGAGCGGTTCAAAGAGAGCCAAGAGTATGATGAAAAGGAACTTCGAGGAAAATTTGATCATTTCCTCAAAGAAGTGATCGAAGCCTTTAACGCAGCCATTATGGAGAAAACGAGGGGCAGAGAACTGAAATGGTATGAAGAAAACGCGATTGGTAACGGATCTTTTTCTACCTTTATGGGATTGGTTTTCGACGTAGGAACCAAAAAAGGGTATCTGCTGAGCGTGGGAGACTGTTTTCTTTTTCAAGTAAAAGACGCGGAAATGAAAACCGGTGAGGAAGACCCAGAGCAAGTTCTGAGGATTTATTCGGAAAACCACCAAGAACAATCAAACACCCCCTATTTATTAGCTACGAATAGGCTTTACAACATGAAATTACCTGAGTATCTGTTCTTATCACCCATAACAGTCGAAAACGGAGAGGCGCTGATACTGGCGACTGATGCCTTTTCGTATTTTCTGATTGACCATACTGAGAATATTGGCATTATCAAAAGCATTGCCAAATGTGACAAATCGGGACTTAAGCGCGTTGTCGAAACTGGCAGGCGTCAAAAGAGATTGAAAAACGACGATGTCGCCATTATTATTAAGCGCTTTGAAAGATTACCCATGAAAGAGCCGAATACTCTTAAAGCCGCGGAGAAAAGCTCATTCATTATGGCGCGGCAGGAGAACAGTCCATTGTAGAGAAGGGGTGTCAGAAACGACAGAATGGCTCTGAAAGATTTGATCCTCAAAATCCTCGGAGAATGGAAAAAAGACGGTACAAACCGTATAACCGGTACCTTTTACGATCCAAACGGTTATGATCAATCAGGGTATAACCGAGAAGGGTTTAACGCTGCCGGTTACAATAGATCAGGATTCGATATAGACGGGTTCAATATAGACGGATACGATAAATATGGGTATAACAGAAAAGGGTACAATCGCGCGGGCTATAACCGACACGGCTTTAACGAGAAAGGCTATAACAAAGACGGGTACGACGCGAACGGTTTAGATATCAACGGTTTTGATGAAGCGGGTATCCACAAAGACACGGGAGAGCCATACGACCCCCGCGGTTTTAATCGTGAGGGCTTGAATCCCTATGGTTTCGATCGAAGCGGCATCCACGCGGGTACGAAAACAACACTTGACCCGTATGGTTTCGATCGATACGCGATCCACGATAAAACTGGGACACACCATGATCCTAACGATTTCGCCATCAACGGCATAAACAGAAAAACGAAAACGGCTCATGACAAAAACGGGTTCGACCGCGACGGAAAACATAATAGAACAGGAAAAAACGTCAACGAACACGGGTTCAACCGCGACGGGGTTCACCAAAAAACCGGTAGAAAATACGATCCCGACGGCTTCGACATTGATGGAATCCACGAAGTGACCCATAATGAATATGATAAAAACGGCTTCAATCGAAACGCCATTCACAAAGAAACGCGAGGTTTCACCGATCCGTTCGGTTTTGATAAACGAGGGATCAACCGGAAAACCGGTAAAACCACCGACGAGATGGGGTTTGATTTCGAAGGCTATAACCGCTATGGATTCAATCGGCAAGGTATACATAAGATTACCGGAACGAGTAGAGACAAAGCGGGTTTCGACATCAACGGAATCCATAAAAAAACGAACGACCGATACGATGAAAACCTCTTCAACAGAGACGGTATCCACAAAATCACCGGGACTAAATATAGCAAATACGGCTTCAACGCGGAAGGCTTGCATAAGAACACAAAGAGCAAATACAACGAAGAAGGTTTCGATAACAGAGGCATCCATCGCGCTACCCATAAGCCCCACGATAAGAACGGCTTCGACATCGACGGTAATCATTTCATCACAAAAACCGCTTGGGACGAGCAAGGTTTTGACAAATACGGTTATACAGCCGGGGGGTTTAACCGTAAAGGCATTCATCGAGAAACTCAAACGCCTTTTGACAAAAACGGTTTCGATATCAATGGAAAGCGCAAGGAAGTCTCAAAAGAAGATCTGGCTCATTATCGCAAGAACAGGGAGCAAAGAAAGAAGACGCCGACAGAACCCCTGCTTTTTTTGATCGCGCCCGAAAAATATAACGAAAGAGTTCAGAATTACAAATTCTCATTCAGCCCGGAAAAGATCAAAAATGCGAAGAGTTACGTGATGAATAAACAAGGCCTTCCGTTCGGAAGCAGTGGAAATAACGCTGTTGTCTATTGTTTCAATAACTCCCATAAGCTCGCCGTACGATGTTTCTACCATTTGTATCCTTCTCAAAAGAAGAAATACGAAAAATTGCGGGAGTTCATAAAGAAGAACGCTCTTGAGTTTTTACTGGACTTCGATTACTACGAAAATGGCGTATTGATTGATGGAAAGTGGCTTCCGATTACTGTATTGCCTTGGTCTGACGGTCTGCCGATTACCAATTATCTGCAAGGGATTTATGATGACAAAAAGAAAATCAGAAAACTGACAGACAATTTCTTATCCATTAGCGACACAATGCATAATAAAGGCGTTGCACACGGGGATTTGCAGCACGGGAATATTTTGATAGAACCTTCAGAAAAGATCAAACTGATCGATTACGACAATTTCTATATAGAAGAACTAATCGACTGCACGAGTCCTGAACTGGGCCATAAGAACTACCAGCACCCGAAGCGGGATCGCTACGATTATGATCGGTATATGGACCATTTCTCCGAATGGGTGATCGTTATCTCGTTGAAAGCGCTGGCAATTAAGCCGGAACTATGGAAACTGCTTAATGGAAACGATGAACGCCTATTGTTCGTTGGCGAAGATTACCTGAAAATCGAAAAGTCCTCGATGTACAAAGAGTTGTTGAGAATCAAAGACGACAATCTCACGAGCCTTGTAAAATACTTTGCCGAGATCACGAAACTTCAAAACCTCTACGAAATACCTTCCGTTCTTGGTTTTGTAGACTCTGTGAAGCAAGTGGACGGGATTGGGTCAGCTAACGGGAAAGTGAAACACAAGCCAGTGAAGGATGATCGAGCCAAAGAAAAACCCGTCGAAGGAACAAAGCAAAAAAAGCGTGGAGCAGGAAATGTTCAAAAGCAATCGACAGCGGGGAATATGGTCGAAGTCAAAGGCGGAGCGTTCCAGATGGGGAATACGCGTAACGACAGAGAAGGGAAGGATACTGAAAAACCGGTACACACGGTGAACCTGATGTATGATTACTGGATAGGGAAGTATGTAGTGACTTTCAATGAATACGACGCATACTGCGAAACGACAAGGAAGACCAGAGCGAAAGATGAAGGATGGGGTCGCGGGACGCGGCCGGTGATCAACGTAAGCTGGATTGACGCGATCAAATACTGCAACTGGCTAAGCGAGCAAAAAGGATTGCCGAAAGCATACGACAGCGACGGGAACCTGTTGGACAGGAACGGGAATAAGACAACAGACATCAGGCAAGTAGCAGGGTATCGATTGCCAACGGAAGCGGAATGGGAATACGCCGCGCGAGGGGGACATAAAGATATAACAAAAGGAGAGGAAAACAACGATTGTAAATATGCTGGAAGTAATAGCATAAACGATGCAGGCTGGTATAAAACAAATTCGAGAAGTAAGACACACCTCGTAGGCCGGAAGAAAGCGAACGAACTGGGGATATACGACATAAGCGGGAACGTGTGGGAATGGTGCCACGATTGGTATGGAGAATACAGCAGTGGGACACAGACGAGCCTGACAGGGCCCAGTAGCGGCGCCAGCCGGGTGATTCGGGGCGGCGGCTGGGGCAACAGCGCGCAAGACTGCCGCGTGGCGAGTCGGTGCTACTTCACACCGTTGGGCAGCTACTACGGCCTCGGTTTTCGCCTTGCTAGGACGATCTTTTAACTTTTGTATTTTTACATTTTTACCTTTTGCTGGTTTTGACTTTGGGTTTTGTTTTTATCCCCGAAAAGGGCGAAGCGAATCTTAACGGTTAACGCGGGGTAAGTGTTTTTTATGACCCCGCGATACTAATGAAGTCCAGCAATCCGCTCTGCTGTCTTACTCTTCTAAAGAAAGGCAGCACAAAAAACCGGCATTCCCTGGAAGGTTCTCAGAAAACCTTGAACACGCTAACTCAAAAGTTGGCGTTCCCAGCGCTGCACCCAGTAGTTCCTGGCCGCGTTTCCCAGGCGGCTCTACAATACTCTATGTTATAATCTTATCAAACGGGAAAAAAGCGGGTGAAAGCGATGTTCGAGATGCCGGAAACGATAACATACGCCTTACCGGAGGAAATAGGAAACACTGAGCTCTTCGTCGGAAGAAAGAAAGAGTTCGACTACTATCTGGGAGATTGGTACTATTACCTCGTCAATAATATGGCACAAAGCCAAGCGATCGTCGCCAGACGAAAGAAAGGGAAAACGGCGTTTCTGCAGCGGCTGTTCAATATCCTGTGGAGCTGCCCTGAAACAGGCGTGGTCCCGTTCTATTTTAGCGTAAAAGAAATGAACGTGACCCTTGCCGAATTTGCGAAAGTTTTCTTTTCGGCCTTTGTCAACCAATGGATAGGCTATATGGAAAGAAAACGTGAGCTAATTGCCAACCCCTTGAATTTTGTACGGCTAAAAGAACTAATCGAGGACCGTGAGTTAAAAAGAATATTCGACTCAATCAAGGAGTTTGAAAGAGTCGGGAACTGGGGACTGATGTGGGAAACGGCGGCAAGACTGCCTTTTGAAACGGCTGTAGCGAAGAAATGCAAAATCGTCCAAATCCTGGACGAATTCCAAAACATCAACGCCTATATCCTCGATGAACGAGGGAATACGATCGATACGATGAGCGGGACGTATCTGGACCTCGCTGAGAAACGAGAGGCGCCGCTCATCATTTCGGGGAGTGAGGTCCAAGGACTGTTAGAGATCGTGCGAAGACTCACGGCCCGGTTCAAAGTACGGACGCTCGGGAATCTCCCGGAAGAGGAAGCCAAAGAAGCGATAAGGCGGTATGCGAAGGCCTCGCGGACCAAAATCAACGAACAGGCGGAAGAAAAGATATGGAATCTGACGCAAGGAGACCCATTGTATATCCGCGCGTTGATGCAGAGTGAGCATAACGATACAAAAGACTATACGAACGAAGACAACATCATCGCGACGTACACACAAGAGATCACACAAGGAGAGATCTACGACACCTGGACCGAATATATCGCTAAAATCTTTGTGGAAGTGAACGAAAGAAACGCGAAACGAATTTTATTGTACCTGTTTCAGACTGGAGAAGAGCGCACACGCGTTCAGATAATCAAAGACCTAAACCTCGATATGACCGACTTCGAGCTGCAGACGAAACTGCAAAAGTTAATTAAAGCGGATCTGATCTCGCGAGGTGAAACATACTTCGACTACAAGATAGCAAAAGATAAAACTTACGAACTCGTCTTTCGACACCTCTTTCAAAAAGAGATCGACTACTTTGTCCCGGACATAAAGAAAGAGCTTCGTCAAGAGATGGGAAGGACGAGCTATGAGAAGGGAAAGTTCAGAGAATACCTTGTACGAGAGCGTATCAAGAAGCCGTTCAACCTGAAAGACCTCGCGGAAAACGGGATCGACCTCACCATCAAGCCGAAAACGATCTTAGAGCGAGAAACGGTCAAAGTGGGACTACGGGATCGAGAGATAGATCTGATCGTGAAAGGCAATGTCGAGTTGTGGATCGACGTGAAAGACACGAAAGGGAAGTACGGGAAACGCGAAGCGGACCGTTGGATAGAGATCAAGCAGGCAATCGGCGAAAAAAGCCCGAAAACTTTATTCGCGACATACTCGCAAAACAGGTACACGGCTGCAGCAAAAGAACTCCTCGTATCGAATGGGGTGTACGTGCTTAAGGGAGAAGAGGGGGAGTAGGAGCGCGCTGGGAACGCCGGACTTTATAGGTTATCGCGGGGTAACTAACAGGACCCCGCGATCCGCTCTGTGTCTTTCTAAA
>ERZ795047.4616-NODE-4616-length-11548-cov-4.303315_pt1 | contig 11548 bp, 10 predicted proteins | sample MGYA00375131_ERZ795047 | MGnify/ENA primary metagenome ERZ795047 (study PRJEB30176, sample SAMN05720228) | activated sludge metagenome | isolation source: Anaerobic digester | place: Japan | collected 2015-05-20 ... | reverse complement strand
GCTCCCTCAAATAGGCGAGGACCGCCTGGACTTCGGCGCTGGAACCGTGTCGAGACAGCTTACGAACCAGTTCGAACTCGGTGTGATCCCGGATGGCGAGCAGTCGGAGAGCTCGATCGAGAAGCGATCGTTCGTTCACACGGTTTCTTTCGCGCCCACGATACCTTGAAGTTTGAGTTTAAGATCCTCGGGCTGGCTGGCGTTGCGAAGAGCATCGGTCAAGCTGATAAACCCTTGCTGGTATAGCGAGAGTATCGACTGATCGAACGTCTGCATCCCGTACTGCGAAGTCCCAGCCTCCAGGGCCTTACGAATATCCTTCAACTTCTCGGGCTGTTCCAGCAATGATCGCACGAAATCGGTATTGCGAAGGACCTCGACCGCCGGCACGCGCCCCACCGGTAGAGAACTGCGCATCAGTCGCATTGACACGATCGCGCGAATCGCTGAAGCCAGCATCAGCCGGAATTCGTACTGTTCATGAGGGGGGAACATCGCAATGACGCGATTCACCGTTTCAACCGTATCCGTGGTGTGGACAGTGCTCAGGACCAAGTGGCCGGTTTCCGCCGCATGAAGCGCGGTTTTCATCGTTTCCAGATCACGCATCTCGCCGACCAGGATAACGTCGGGATCCTGCCGCAAGGCGGAGCGTAAAGCGGGCCCGAAACCCTCCGTGTCGATGCTCACTTCTCTTTGCGTGATAAACGCCAACTTGTCGCGGAAAAGAAACTCGATCGGATCCTCGATGGTGAGAATATGACACCGCCGGATGGAATTAATGTAATCGATCATCGCGGCCAGTGTCGTGGATTTGCCGCTTCCGGTCGTTCCCGTGATCAGCACCAAACCCCGGTCCTCTTCCGCGATCTTCTTGAGAACCGGGGGCAGGTTGAGCTCCTCAATATGGGGAATGACGTCCGGGATAAGCCGGAAGACAAAAGAAATCGAGCCGCGCTGCTGAAAAACCGCGACCCGGAAGCGGCCGAGGCCGGCTGCGCCAAATGCGAGATCGACTTCGGCCCTCTGGCTAAGAATATCCTTCTGCCTGGTGCTAAGCAGCTGCTGGGCCAACTCGGCCGTATCTTCCCTCTTGATGGGAGTTGAGCCAGCCAGCGGCATCAATTCCCCTTGCACTCGAATGTGCGGAAGGGATCCGACCTTCAAATGAAGGTCGGAGGCCTTACGATCAACCGCGCAGCGCAACAACGCTTTCAGATCAATCATGGTCAGTCGTCGATTGTCAGCTTTTTCGTCCTGACCGGTGTCATCCAGCCGTACCGATCGTCAACTTTTCCTTCTACATAATCGAAGAATCTGCGCTGTATGACCGCCGTCACAGGTCCGCGTTTTCCCTCGCCGATAACTATGCGATCAATCGAACGAACCGGGGTGATCTCCGCCGCAGTGCCCGTCACGAAGACTTCGTCAGCCAAGTAGAGCATCTCTCGAGGTATCTTCTGTTCAACCACCTCATAGCCCGCGTCTCGTGCCAGGGTGATGACACTGTCCCGAGTGATCCCGGGCAAGATGGCGCTGTTCAGAGACGAAGTATAAAGCCGACCTCCCCTGACAAGGAAAATGTTCTCCCCGCTTCCTTCGCTTACAAAGCCTTCACTGTCCAAGGCAATCCCTTCCGCAAACCCATCAAGCGTGGCCTCCATCTTTATCAAAGCGCTATTCAGATAGTTTCCGCCTGCCTTGGCCATGCTCGGGAAGGTATTGGGGGCGGCGCGATGCCAGCTCGAAACACACAGGTCGACGCCGTTTTCCATCGCATCCTCTCCGAGGTAGCTGCCCCATTCCCAAACGATAATGTAGGATTCGATGGGCGCCGGAAGCGGATTGACGCCGATTGCCCCTGCACCGCGAAACACCAACGGACGGATGTAACACTGTTCCAGGTTATTCGCATCGATGGTCTGAAGGATAGCCTCAATGATCTCCTGCTTGGAGAACGGGATGTTCGCACGGTATATCTTGCAGGAGTCAAACAGCCGATTCACGTGCTCTGGCAGCCGGAAAACCTCCGAGCCGCGCGCCGTCTTGTAGCAGCGGATGCCTTCGAACCAGGAGGACCCGTAATGAAGGGCGTGGGCCATTACATGGACCGTAGCCTGCTCCCAGTCTATCAACTCACCATTGCGCCAGATCTTCTTGGCTCTGATCTCACTCATGCAGGAAGAATAGGCGCGAATACCCAAAGGTGTCAAACGAATGATGATGGGCCAAGGCCATAATCTACAGATGCGTCGTATAATGGCTTTCAATGGTCAAGGTCAGACTTTTCGCCTCTTTGCGGGAGGCAGCCGGACAAGCGGAGATTGAGCTGCCCTGGCAGGACACCTCTTGCTCCAGGGCGGTCTTCGACGAACTGGCCAGCCGTTTCCCTGCCCTGGAACGATTCCGGCCGATAACTCTGATCGCGGTCAACGAAGTCTACGCGAACTGGGAGACCCCGGTAGCGCCCGGCGATCGCATTGCATTCTTTCCTCCGGTTAGCGGAGGACTGTCATGATTCTCCTGACCGATAAACCTATCGAGCCGCTACGGCCCGAGTTACTCGAAAGCGTCCGCTGTCCCGGAGCCGGCGCCGTCGTGACCTTCGAGGGAATCGTCAGGCGTGAGTCCCGCGGACGCCCCGTGACCCATCTGGTGTATGAAGCGTTTCCGGAGATGGCCGTGCCGGAAATGCAGAAAATCGCGGATGATGCCCGCAAGCGCTGGCCGCAGATTGAAGCCGTCTCCATCGTGCATCGTACCGGCCTCTTGAATGTCGGTGAAACGAGCGTGTTGATCGCGGTCGCCTCGGCCCATCGCGCCGAAGCCTTTGAGGCCTGCCGTTTTATCATCGATTCCTTGAAAGCCACTGTCCCCATCTGGAAGAGAGAACATTACGCTGACGGGGCTTCGTGGATAGAAGGTCACGCCTGATGAAAGCGGCGGTTATCACGGTAAGCGACGGCTGCTTCGCTGGCGCTAAACGGGACGTTTCGGGCCCGGCGCTGGCTCGAATGCTCTCGGAAGCCGGCTGGCAGGTGCTCGGGATTAACCTCACGCCTGACGAGACAGACGCAATCCGAGCCGAAGTCGGCAAGGCGATCTCGGGCGGCGCGGACCTTGTCGTGCTCACCGGCGGAACCGGCATTTCTCCACGCGACGTGACCCCCGAGGCCGTTCGGCCTATGCTGGACAAGGAGCTTCCGGGGGTTTCAGAGCTGATGCGCCTTCGAGGCTTGGAACAGACCGAACGGGCCGCGCTTTCCCGATCACTGGCCGGTTCTGTCGGCCGGAGCCTGGTGGTCTGCCTGCCCGGAAGCGTCAAGGGCGCTGTCAGTTCGCTGACCGCGATCCTCAGCCTTCTCCCCCACGCCGTTGACCTGCTGCACGGAAGGACAAGTCACGGAAACTGAAAACCTCTCAGCGCCAAAATTGGCCCTAATACTCCCGCCTGCCCGACAGCGCGCGTGAGATGGTCACCTCATCGGCGTACTCGAGGTCGCTTCCAACCGGGATTCCGGAAGCTATGCGAGACACGCGCACGGAAAGAGGCTTGATCAGCTTGGAGAGATACAGCGCCGTCGCTTCACCTTCGATGGTTGGATTTGTAGCGACAATGACTTCTTCGACCTGCCCGTTCTCCAAGCGCGCCAGCAGGTTTTTCAGCTTCAAGTCATCCGGTCCGATACCGTTGATCGGTGATATCGCGCCGTGCAGCACGTGGTAAAGGCCCTTAAACGCGCCGGTCTTTTCAATTGAAAGGATATTGAACGGCTCTTCGACAACGCATATGACCTTGGGATCGCGGCGGGAGTCAGCGCAGAGACGGCATGGATCAACGTCAGAGATGTTGTTGCACACCGAGCAAAGAATCAGATTGGTTTTGAGCTCGAGAATAGCCTCCGCGAGTTTGCGGCAGTCTTCTGTCGAAGCCCGGATCAAGTGAAAGACCATTCTCTGGGCCGACTTCGGGCCAACGCCCGGCAGCTTTCTCAGCTCCGCGATCAGCTTTTGAATAGGATCAGAGGATTCAGTCATAACCGTGGTCAATTATCGCTTCAAGGGCGCTATCCCCAAGCCGCCCAGGATATCGCTTCCAAAGCCCGAAGCACTAGAATTAAGAGCCTCATCAACCCGGCGTCCAGCTTCGTTTACCGCCGCCACAATAAGGTCCTGCAACATCTCAACGTCATCCGGGTCTACGGCCTGGGGATCGATTTTTATCGAGAGAAGCCGCTTGGCGCCGTCCATCTGGACGGAGACCATCCCTCCGCCGCTGGCGGCTTCGACTTTCAGCTCGGCCATCTGGTTCTCCAGCTGTTCCTGCACCTTCTGGGCTTCTTTCATTAATTTCTGTAATTGCTTAGGGTTCATTCTTACTGTTCCACCTTTCTCTGAACGATGACCTTGCCCGGGTATTTTTCCATCAATCTCCGTATACCGGGATGATCGACAGGGTCGTGACTCGCCTTCACTTCCGCGCCTTCGCGTTCAACCACGATCTTGCACTCCACCCCGGTCAGCTTCCTGACCTGGTCTTTGATAACCTGCTGGCTTGCCGGCTCCTGAAGAATAGCAAAATGCGTAGTGGACGAAACCCGGGCCCGCAAAGTGCCGTTTTCGAGGGCCAGAGCGCCGCCGGATTTCGCTTCCAATAGCGCGCCGCTGATACGGTACTTGCCCTGCTGGTCGAGCGCCGACAGCAGTTGATCAATTATCGGATCGTCGGAATGGACTTCGGGTTTTTCGGAGAACCGATCGGGAACCGGTCGCTCAGGCGGGGCTTCCTTCGCACGGCTTTCTTGCGCGGGGGCGGATGTGGGCTGGGCGAGAGGCGCCGGGTTGGCAGTCGCTCGGTTCGGAACGGGCCGGCTGGCGTAAGGCCGCGAGGCCGGCTCTTTGACTGCGTCAACCCCACCCGTTTTCAATTGCCCGATAACCTCCTCGATCCGAGGTAGATGAGCCAGCTCAATCAGTTTGAGCAGGGTCATCTCGAGATGGATGGCCGGATGCAAGTGCCACTTCAAATCCCCCTCGGTCTTGTTCAACACGTCGTAAAAACGGATCAGGTCGATTTCCGAAAGTCGCTTTGCCTGACCCATCACCGCATCTTTTTCGGCGTCCGATAAATTGAGAAGTTTCTCGTCCCAGCCCGCCACTCGACAGATCATAAGGTTGCGAACATGCTCGACCAGTTTTCGGCAGAAGTTGAGCGGCTCAATCCCCTGTTCGACAAGTTCACGGCTCTGGCGGATGAGACCAGCGCGATCGCCCTCGAGAACGGCATCAAAAGCAGCCAAAACCAACTTGTCGTCAACTATGCCGAGCAGACTTCGAACGTCGTCATCGGTGACCCGGTTACCGGCAAAAGCGATAATGCGGTCAAGCGTTGACTGGGCATCCCGCATGCTGCCCTGGCTTTCGGAAGCAATGGCGCGCAGAGCATAATCGCCAATCTCGATTCCCTCCTCGCGGCAGATCAAGCGCAGCCGGTCGAGAATCAACGAAAACGGAATCGGCTTGAAATCGTATTGCTGGCAGCGAGAGGTGATAGTCACCGGGATCTTGTGATGTTCAGTGGTGGCCAGGATCAGTTTGACGTGCGGCGGGGGCTCTTCCAGCGTCTTCAGGAGAGCGTTAAATGCCTCGGTGGTCAGCATATGGACTTCATCGATAATGAAAATCTTGAAGCGGTCGCGTGCCGTACCGTATCTGACGCTCTCTCTTAATTCACGCACATCGTCAATGCGGCGGTTGGAGGCGGCATCGATCTCGAGAACATCCACGCTGCCCGAGGCGGCGATTTCCGTGCAGGAGACACATCGGCCACAAGGCCGGATCGTCGGACCCTCGTGGCAGTTCAGAGCCTTGGCAAGAATTCGCGCCGTGGTCGTCTTTCCAACCCCGCGCACGCCCGAGAATAGAAAGGCATGAGCGATGCGGCCGCTGGCAATGGCATTTTGGAGTGTTTTGGTAACAGTCTCCTGGCCAGTTACTTCTTCAAAGAACTGAGGGCGCCACTTTCTCGCCAGAACCTGATAGGACATGTTTCCTGTTATGCCACGATTCCTGGTCAGGCCCCGGGAGACCTGCGGCACACATGCTTGACCTCTTAATGCTGCTTCCTTCCGGACCTGACATGATTCGAGGGGCATGTTGCACAGGGCCCGAGACCTGTCATGCAACTGAGGGGATAACTATACCATCATAGCTCATGCGATGCAGCGTCAAGCATCGGGTATCAGCGTTTTACGCGCAGGTCGCGATGTTCGCGGGTTCCGGCCCGCGGATAGCGCAGATAGCACGGATAACGCGGATCAAATGCCCGCTTGGAGGGACGCAACAGACTTGACTTTCGCAAGCGTTAATCGGTGTAATGGGTGTTCCTCAGCACGGAGGAGTACCGAAGTGGTTGTAACGGGCCCGACTCGAAATCGGGTTGCCCGGTGATGAGCCGGGCACGTGGGTTCGAATCCCACCTCCTCCGTTTCCCTTTTGAACTCCGGATGCCCTTTCTCCCTCCGCGAAAACCTGTTTTGACTTGCCGGGGAAACCTGCTAAGCTACTTCTTTCGTAGACCACGGAGAGGTGTCCGAGTGGTTGAAGGAGCACGCTTGGAAAGCGTGTGTAGGGGAAACCTTACCGCGGGTTCGAATCCCGCCCTCTCCGTACCCTTCCGGTAAGCAGACTCGTGTCCGACTTCTGCGCTGTGCACTATGCTTCACTTACGGGCTGCAAGTACCGCCCTTATCAGTCTCGATCTCGATCACCTCTCGGATGGCCCTGATCAGGGCCGATGCTGTGTCCATAGATGAACTGCCTCACGAATGAACTCGTCGCCGCCTGCCTGTCTGTCCTCGAACTCTTCTCGAGTCATCGACACGTAGTTGATCTCGCGCTTCAGCTTTCGCTCGAGTTGGCGCACTGTAGTCTCTACCGCCGACGCATCTGGCTGCCCAATGATAAGCAAATCGACATCGCTTTGCGCATCGTCCTGATGGCGAGCGAAAGAACCGTGCAGATACGCCTCTTCAATCCCTGGTACGGTTTCGAGCGCTGCTCGCGGCAACGCCGTCAGGCCTACGGTCTTGAAAACGATGCTTCGCAGTTCTCGGTAAAGCGGGTGCTGCCGATTCAGTCTGAAGTGCTTTTGATTGCCAATCTTTTGCAAGAGGAAGATGCCATCGGCTTCGAGCCTCCGCAGCTCTCTTGATAGATTGGCTGGATCCGACTGCAGCAACTCAGATATCTCACGCAGGTGGTGGCTGGTTTCGGGATTTGTAAAGAGTAGGCGAAGAGATTCTGTCTGAGCTTCGATTTCAGGCTCGGTGTCATTGTCACAGAATACAACGCTTGTTGTAGTTGTATACAACGATACTTGCTAATAGAGATCGCCCTACCAGATCTTCACGCGCTTGTCGAGCAGTCGGCCGTCCCTGTGACGAACACGATAGAATGTTCTCGAACGTGATGGCGCTTTATGGTCCGGACCTCGCATATATTCAGGCGGTCGGGTTTGGCGGTCTGGCGTGCGGCGCAGCCCCAGAAATTGTGCGACTTCTCAAATCTGCCGCCATCCCGGTTCGCGACGTCGTGGACGCGGGGTGCGGGGCGGGAGTTCTGGCGGCGGCCCTGGTCGAAGCAGGCTTTTACGTAACGGGTATCGATAGCTCCACCGACCTTTTGACGGTTGCCCGTGCTCGCGTGCCGCAGGCACGATTTCTGAGTGCGTCCATTTTCGAAGTCGAGATCCCTTGCTGCCAAGCCGTTGTAGCGTTGGGCGAATCTCTCACCTACCACGACGAAGATGCGGACGCAGATCGGCTGGTCCAGAGCTTCTTTGAACGAGTATCAGCTACCCTTCCTTCTGGCGGAATGCTTATCTTCGACGTAATCGAAACTGGCGAGCCGCCACTTTCCGGTAAGTTTTGGAGTTCCGGTGAGGATTGGGCTGTGCTGTCCGAAACCAGCGAGGACCAAGCTGCACGTAAACTCGTCCGCACGATCGAAACATTCCGGCGAGTTGGCGACCTATATCGGCGTGGACGCGAAATCCATCACGTTCGTCTATTCGAAACCCAAGAACTTAGCAGTCAACTTGCCGGATTCGGTTTTGCAGTCCGAACTGGGCGAACTTACGGCGCACACGCCCTTCCGCCCCGCCGCAGGGCATTCTTTTGCACTCGGCAGTAGTGATCAACGGCTTGCAATTCTGTACAACAATTCCACTTCCCGCTACCAGATCTTTACGCGCTTGTCGGGCGGGCGGTAGAGGCGATCACCCTCCTTCACCTGGAAGGCCTCGTAGAACTCCGGCAGGTTCGCGACCACCCCGTTGCAACGGTACTCGCTCGGTGAATGCGGGTCGGTTTTCAGCCGGTTCAGCAGCTCTTCGTCCCTGTAAAGACGAGGCCAGATTTGTGCCCAACCGATGAAAAACCGCTGATCTCCGGTCAAACCGTCGATAACCGGCGCTTCGCGTCCATTCAACGCTATCTTGTAGGCCCGGTACGCGATGGTCACCCCGCCCAGGTCGCCGATATTTTCCCCGACCGTGAGCGCCCCATTTAGTCTATGACCGGGCAGCGGCTCATACTCACTGTACTGATCGATCAGCATTTTCGCCCGCTTTTCGAATTCGGTACGATCCCGGTCGGTCCACCAGTTCCGCATGTTGCCGTCACCGTCGTACTTGCTTCCCTGGTCGTCGAAGCCGTGCCCGATCTCGTGGCCGATGACCGCGCCGATGGCGCCATAATTGACTGCGTCATCAGCGGCCAGGTTGAAAAACGGCGGTTGCAGGATCGCCGCCGGAAAGACAATCTGGTTCATCGAGGCGTTGTAATAGGCGTTAACGGTCTGAGGGGTCATGGACCATTCATCCCGATCGACCGGCTTACCGAGCTTGGCCAGATCACGATCCATTTCAAAGGCAACCGCGCGCCGTACGTTACCCACCAAATCCCCCGGCTTGATATCGAGCTTTGAGTAATCTCTCCACTTGTCGGGATAGCCGATTTTCGGAGTGAACTTTTCGAGCTTGGCCAAGGCCTGTTTCTTAGTCTCTTCCCCCATCCAGTCGAGACTTTGAATTCCCTGACGGTAGGCTTCGATCAGGTTCTCTACCAGAGCTTCCATTCGCGCTTTCGCCTCAGGCGGAAAATGGCGCTCCACGTAGATTTTTCCCACCGCTTCTCCCAAGGCGTTCTCGACAAGGTCGACTCCTCGCTTCCAGCGGGCCCGATTCTCGGTCATTCCTCGGAGCGTGCGCCCGAAAAACGCAAAGTCTTCGTCCACGAACTGTTTGCTCAGATACGGCGCCGTCCCGGTGATCACGTTCCATTTAAGCCAGTGCTTCCACGTCTGAAGAGGCGTATCGGCAAGAGCCTTACCCATGGCTGTGAGGTAACTCGGCTGCCGGACGATGACGTACGGCACGTTGCGCGCGCCCAGACCTTCAAAGTAGCGATTGAACGGAAAATTCGGGCTTTCCTGTTGGAGCACTTCAAGCGTTCGCTTGTTGTAGGTCTTTTCACGGTCACGGCTCTCCACGCGAGTCCAGTGCGCCTCCGCCAGCCTTTTCTCCAGGGCGAAAACCGCAGCCGCTGCCGTCTTCGCATCGGGAATGCCCGCGAGAGTGAACATCTTCTCGATGTGTGCGACGTATTCACCTCGGATCTTCTCGAATTTCGGGTCATCAGAAAGGTAATAATCGCGATCGGGCAGGCTGATCCCCGCTTGGGAGAGGTACACGGCATAGGTGTCTGACTTCCTGGCGTCCGGGGAAATCAATATGCGGACCAATGAACCGATCCCGCCCCGCTGGAACTCGGCCATGATGCTGACCAGGTCGTTCGTATCGGAGATCCGGTCTATCCGGGCCAAGTCAGCGGCAATCGGCCGCATTCCCTCAGCCTCGACTTTAGTCTCGTCCATGAAGCTCAGATAGAGATCGCCGATCTTTTGTGCTTCCGACCCCGGGGAGTTCTTCCTGGAGGCAGTCTCCTCGATGATTGCCCGCAAAGCTTGCTCGGCCTTTTCTTCCAGGGCGGTGAACGCCCCGTAATTGGATCGATCGGGAGGAATGACCGTCTGCTTCAGCCAGACGCCGTTCACGTACCGATAAAAATCGTCCTGGGGCCGAACCGTCTTGTCGAAGTTGGCAAGCTCGACGCCTGATCCGAGCGCCGCCGCGGCGGACAGACGTACCCTGGTCGACGCAGGGATGACCAAAATCGCAAACAGCAAGGCCAGAATGCTCAATTCCCTTTTTCTTTGCATGATGGTGTTCAGGATCTGATTCATGGTTCTCTCTTTCAAGACAACCGCCTGCTGCGGGGCAGAGTTTCATTTTACATGCTTGTTCCGCCCAGGGATGGGTGCCACTCTTGCTTCATCGACTCTAGCGACGGTCGGTGCTCGCGTCTTTCCCGATCGATGTACTTCGATATATCCTGAGGGCCACTCGCAGGAGGAGGGACAAAAGCTCATGAGCGCAGAAAGGATTGACGCGGCCTATCAACTAGCCGCCGAACGCTACAGAGAACTGGGCATCGATACTGAAGCCGCCATGGAAAAACTGAGCGGCATTTCTATTTCTTTGCACTGCTGGCAAGGCGACGATGTAGGCGGGTTCGAGCAGCAAGGGACTGAACTAGGCGGCGGACTTGCGGTAACCGGCAATTACCCTGGAAAAGCTCGAACACCCGACGAGCTGCGCTGTGACGCCGAGAAAGCTTTTTCTCTGATACCCGGCAGACACCGCTTCAGCCTCCACTCAACTTATGCCGAGCCCCGGGGCAAGCGCCGTGAGCGAAACGAACTCGAGCCGGAAGACTTCCAAACTTGGATAGACTGGGCTGCCGCTCAGGGCATTGGACTCGATTTCAATCCTACCTATTTCTCGCATCCCAAAGCTGCCGACGGGTTTACGCTGGCTCATTCGGATGCGGGCATCCGGCGATTTTGGATCGAACATGGAATCGCCTGCCGCAAGATTGGCGCGGCAATGGGCAGGAAGCTAGGGAAGACGTGCGTGACGAACTTCTGGATCCCCGACGGCTACAAGGACATACCGGCCGACCGGAAGGCGCCGCGGGAACGACTGGTTCAGTCTCTGGATGAAATCTTCAAGGAAGAAATTGACCCGAAACTCAACCTCGACGCGATCGAAGGCAAGCTCTTTGGGATGGGAGTCGAGAGCTATACGGTTGGGTCCCATGAATTCTACCTGGCCTACGCCGTAAAGAACCAGAAGCTGTTGTGCCTGGACGCAGGACACTATCATCCAACTGAAACGATTGCGGACAAGATCAGCTCCGTGCTGATGTTCTTGCCCGAGATTCTCCTGCATGTCAGCCGGGGGGTCAGGTGGGACAGCGATCACGTGGTGATCCTGAATGACGATCTCCAGGCCCTTGCGCAGGAATTGGTGAGGGGTGGTTTTCTCGATCGGACGCACATTGGGCTTGATTTCTTCGATGCCACGATCAACCGCGTGGCCGCCTGGGTCATCGGCGCCCGCGCCACCATTAAAGCGTTGCTGATG
>ERZ795047.4614-NODE-4614-length-11554-cov-3.652057_pt1 | contig 11554 bp, 10 predicted proteins | sample MGYA00375131_ERZ795047 | MGnify/ENA primary metagenome ERZ795047 (study PRJEB30176, sample SAMN05720228) | activated sludge metagenome | isolation source: Anaerobic digester | place: Japan | collected 2015-05-20 ... | reverse complement strand
AGGAACATGTCTCCTTCGGCATTAAAGATTTTGAGGGCACAAGTTTTGTCATAACTCCGGATATGAAAAATACAATTGAGTTTTTAAAATCTAACGACCTTTATGATTTGCTGACACCCGAAAAACCCGAAAATGTTGTGGCAGCGGAGATTATTGAGGTTAAGATTGCACGAAACAGATATTACTATGCTTCCGGCATGACCATGACATTTGACGGCGGATGGACCAAATTTGACAATAACGTCATCAACAAAGACCAAGAATACTACGGTGATTTCAGAGGCGTTTACAAAACAAACGACAAGGCTCTGCTTGAAAAACTTGAAGAGGGAGCATACATATCTTACTTCACGCAACCAAACGGTTATTTTGTCCGCTTCACTTTGGCAGACAAGGCAGGTTTCACCACCATGTATGTTCCCCATGACAAGATGCCCGCAGAACTTGTGAAGGCTGTTAACGAACACAAGATTGAAAGACCCGATTTTGGCAACCCTTACGCTTTCTAAATTTTAATATTCTTAATTGCGCAAAAATCCCGCCTCCTCTTGATGGGAAGGCGGGATTTTTTTGTTTAATCATCAGAGATTTTCTTTTATTGCTTTGTTTATTTGTTCGCGTTTTTCCAACTGCCATTTTTCGCTGTGGGGGTAAGACCTGAAGCTCAAAGGTTCTTCTACATTGTCTTCCAAAAGGGCCATTGTTTTTTCTCTGCCGATAAGACTTTCAAGAAGTTCCAATGCTTGAATGTCTTGGAAGGCATCGTAGAAGACTTTAAGTCTAAGGGAATTTAAGGGTTTTCTGTCATCACCGGGGTATACGACATAAGCGTCGCCCGATGGAAAACCTTCACCGGCGTCACTGACTTCAAAGGGATTAATTTCACGCTTTGAAAACTGCGAATACCAGAAATTGTAACCCCAATGCAAAAAGCCCTTAACGTCAAATTTATAAAGCTGATAGCCCAAAACACGGTTGCGCTGTGAGGGCATGGCAAAAAATCTGTTTGAGACATAAAACCTATGTTGGGCACAGCAATAGTAAGCCCATAACTCAGGGACATTTCCGATAAAAGGGTCAATATGGTCGGTTGCCGGAATCGGTGTTTTGACCACACCACGTTTATAAAACTTAAAGTCCGACAATGCGTCTATTACAGGATAACCAGGGAAAAGCTTTTCAACGGCTTCCGCCCGCTTCTTGTAGGTCCTGTATTGAGTTATCGAAGGTTCATCGGATACATGGAAATAAACCCTTTCCTTAATCCCTTTTTTCTCAATATAATCCAATAACGCTTTGGCAAAACTTTCCAAAAACTCCGAATAAGCTTTGCCGCCGGCCCAGGTGCGCCAGCCGAAAATTTTCTTTTCTTTACCGTCTACATTGGCAATAATTTTTGGAGCATGCTTTGCACCCCACTGGGTATAAAGGTGGGACATTTCATAATAATCAACTCCGCACCGCTCGCACATTTCAACCCAGCGGTCAAGTTTTTCAAAACCGAAGGAATACTTGCCATCCTTTAGGTAAACATCAACAAGCTGGACCGTGGGCCTTTCACCGCCTACCTCCGTATCCAGAGGAGGAGTAAACAAGGGAGTCAAAATAAAATTCAAACCGTGACGAACGGCATTTTCTACATAGTTTTCGACTATTTCCCAATACTCTTCACTGAAGACTTCCACCTTGTACCAAGTAGCCAAGCAGTCGGTATGAAACCAGTTGGTGTGAATGAGCTTTTGCTTTGGCAACAGGGCATCAATTATTTCAATATCAAAAACAGCATTGCAAGTACTTCCGCCTTGCACAAAAAAGCTTATTTCAACCTTATATTCCCCCGCCTCAACCAAACCTTTGGGGTCAAGTTCAAACCAAACGGACTTCCAACTTTGGGCGCCAAGAATAAATGTGCCGTCAATAGGCCGTAAAAGATCCGGGAAAAGTCCGGGGCTTTTATCAAGATAATAATCATCGCTGTCGTGGTAAGAGGTCATTTTACTGGGTATGGCCTCAACCAAATAGGTGCTTATATGTTTTGACAAAGGGCCGGAAATTTCAAACTTGACTTCTTTATCTTCCTTCCCATCAAAAAACAAGGCAGTTTGGAAGGAAAGCCTTTCATTTTTCAAAAGCGAAAATTTATTGATAATTCCATCTTCAGGCCTTTTTGCCACAAAAACCTTCGCAAGCGAGCTTAGTGTAATACAGGTAAGCATATGTTACTCCTTAAATAATTCTTTCATAAAAGTGGGGTGTACAAAAGCACACCCCGTTTTGATTTTTAATCTTATTTGCCTTTTTCCGACAGCTTCTTATCTTTCTCGTAAGTGCGCTCAACAGCTTTTAAAACCGCATTGTCAAAACCAAATTCTTTCAAGGCAGCCAAACCCTCAATTGTTGTTCCGCCCGGCGAGCAAACATTGTCGATAAGCTCAAAGGGGTGAAGCTCACTTTCAAGAATATATTTAGCACTGCCCAAAACGGTCTGCGCCGCAATTTCAAGCGCCAAATTTTTATTAAGGCCGATTTTGACACCGGCACGGGCCATTTCATCAATAAAAAAATAGGCAAAAGCGGGACCGGAGCCTGCAATAGCGGTAAACATCGAAAAATATTTTTCTTCAAGCTTTATCATCTTGCCAAAAGTGGTAAGTATGTTTTCAACGGTGCGGACCTGCTCGTCACTTACATTGCCGTTAGCGCAGTAGGCCGTCATTGACTCACCTATACCGGCGTTTATATTTGGCATAATGCGCACAAGAGCAGCCTCAAACCCGAGTTGTGAAGATAAATATTCAAGTGTGGTCCCCGCCGCAGTGGAAACAATAAGTGGTTTTTTTGATTTAAAGGTCTCCTGCGTTTCTTTTAGCAAGGCCGAAATATCCGCAGGTTTAACAGCCACAAAGACCAAATCACACTTATCGACAACCTCACAAGCGTTCTCTGCGGCATTGAAGCCTAACTTGTGGGCGGCCAGAGTCAATTTTTTGGCATCCACATCAAATGCGTGAATAGAGCGGGCATTAAAAAGTTCCGACTGAAGTATTCCTCTTAAAATTGCACCGGCAAGGTTTCCCATGCCTAAAAAACCAATGTTCATAAAATTGAACCCACCTAAAAAAATTATTCGTTAAGTTGAGAGGTGCAGTGTGGGCACCTAACGGCCTCAATGTTGATTTCAGACTTGCAGAAGGGGCACTCTTTTGTTGTGGGAGCTTCTTCCACTTCTTTTTTCCCGACTGTACTCAATTTGTTGATTGATTTAACTAAAAGGAAGATAACAAAAGCCATAATCAGGAAAGTGATAAGGGCCTGAATAAAATTGCCGTAAGTAATGACAGCGGCGCCCGCTTCTTGTGCTGCGGCAAGATTTTCATATTTCACACCATTCAATGCCACAAACTTACTTGTAAAATCAATTCCCTTTGTAAGCAAGCTGATAACAGGCATAATAATATCGTTAACAAGAGAAGTAACAATTGCACCGAAGGCTCCGCCAATGATAACACCGACTGCCAAATCAATAACATTGCCACGCATAACGAATTTTTTAAACTCACTTAAAAAACTTTTACCCTTGGACATAAATACACCTCCCAAAATTAATTAAATAGATTGTAGCACATTTTTGCTCAAAATCAATATTTCTAACACTTTCGTAACGGTTTGATTTGAATGGCTTTTTGATTTATAATGCAAGCATAACGATATTAAAAAGGTGATTAAAATGCTGCTTACAGTCGACATGGGCAACACCAACATTAACTTCGGCGTTTTTGAAGGTGATGATATCCTCTTTTTATCCAGAATAGCCACCGACACCGACCGTACCGGTGACCAATATGCCGTTGAAATCCTGAATATTTTTAAACTATATGGTTTTGAGCCAAAATTGATCGAAGGCTCAGTTATAAGCTCTGTCGTGCCGGAGTTAACCTCCACATTGGTGGAGGCAATTGAAAAACTGACCGACCGCAGCCCCTTAATTTTGGGTCCCGGACTAAAAACCGGCATTAACATTTTAACCGATAATCCGGCCCAAGTGGGCTCCGACCTTATCGCCGGAGCCGTGGCTGCAAAGCTTCTTTATCCTCTCCCCTGTCTTGTGGTTGACTTAGGTACGGCCACAAAGATAAGCATAGTTGATGAAAGCGGGGCTTTCTTGGGTTGTACCATAAGCGCGGGCATTTCAATTTCTTTGGATGCTTTGGCTGACAGAACCTCGCAGTTGCCCAATATAAGCTTAGTTGCTCCCGCAAGCGTAATTGGCAAAAATACAATTGACAGCATGCAGGCAGGAACCGTGTTCGGTGCCGCTGCCATGATTGACGGCCTTTGTGACAGAATTGAAGAAGAGTTGGGAAGACCCGTGGGGTCCATAGTTGCTACCGGCGGACTTTCATCCAAAATTGTAAAAAATTGCAAGCACAAAATTGAATACAACGGACAGCTGTTACTTGAGGGACTTAAAACAATTTATTATAAAAACAGTAAGCAAGCCTGATAGATTTTATTTTGTTATTTTATGCGTTGCATCCCATAAGGGAGCAGCAGCAAGGAGGAATAAAAAATGTCAAACGCACAAGTCGGTAAAACTCAAAAGCAAAAAATCCTTTTTTTAGCCCAGTTTTCCATGTTACTGGCAATTGAAGCAATCGTTTGCTTCACCCCCTTAGGATCCCTTCCGGCCTTGGGACCCGTTGTGGCTACCCTTTCACATATTCCGGTTATTATCACCGCGATTTTGCTGGGAACCGGCGCGGGAGCGGCCATGGGTTTTTTCTTTGGACTCTTCAGCCTAATTGTTATGACCTTTACGCCGCCGGGACCAACCGCCTTCGTTTTTACTCCTTTTTATTCTGTCGGCGATTTTAAGGGCAACTTATGGAGTTTGGTAATCTGTTTTTTACCCCGCATTCTTATAGGCCTCGTTACCGGATTTACTTACCTTGCACTTTCAAAGGCTATGAAAAAGTATAAAAACAAAAATGCCATCGTTTATGGTGTCAGCGGTTTTTTGGGATCCATGACCAACACATTGCTCGTTTTGGCTGGTATATACCTGTTTTTCGGCAAGTCCTTTGCTTCGGTTATAGGCGTTGAATATAAGCTTCTTTTAGGTGTTATCGGTTCAATTATTTTAACCAGCGGATTGCCCGAAGCCGGCCTTGGAGCCGTTTTGGCCTACGCCATCTGCAGCCCGCTTAAGAAGGCCTTACAAAACATTTAATCGTAATCCAAAAAAATAAACAGCGGCCAAACTCATTAATCTTAAAAGAGTCTGGCCGCTTAGTTTTTGGTATATATTTTTAATTATCGCCACTGTCTTTAGAGCTTTTTAGTTTGGAAAGCTCATCCATAAATGTGTTAATGTCCTTAAACTCCCTGTAAACAGAAGCGAATCGTACATAGGCAACCTCGTCGATCGCCTTTAGCTTTTCCATAACAAGCTCACCGATTCTAACCGAGGTAACCTCACGGTCCAAGGAATTTTGCAATTCGAGTTCAATGTCCGTAACGGCTTTTTCAAGTGTTTTCATATCCACGGGCCGCTTTTCGCAGGCGCGCAGCATTCCGTTGAGCAACTTATTGCGGTCGAAAACCTCACGCTCTTTGCCTTTTTTTATAACCAGAATCGGAACGGTTTCAATAATTTCATAAGTGGTGAACCTTTTGCCGCAACTTGTACATTCTCGTCTGCGGCGAATGCGTTCACCCTCGTCTGTTGGGCGTGAGTCGATAACTTTACTTTCTTCAAAACTGCAAAATGGGCATTTCAATCAAATCACATCCTATTATTGGACCGGTTACAACCGTTTCGCAGATTGTAGCACAAATGAGTCTAAAAATAAAGCTTTCAGACTAAACAGTCACTATTCGATACAGTCACTTATCGATTTAACGGTTTCATATATGTCTTTTATGGTTTGCAAAGAGTCGTTTAATTCTTCCCTATGCTTAAAATTTTGCCTATATAGCTCGATGATATAATCTCCTTTATATCCGAGATTTATCATTGCATCAAAAAATGCTGGGAAGTCAAACACTCCCTTTCCGGGTAACATACAGTCCTGCTTATCGTCATAATCGCTGATGTGAACATGGATAACGGACTTTCCCAATTTTTCCACAAATTCAAATGCCGAAACTCCGGAGCGGACAGACTGTTTTAAGTCAAGCACCATGTGAAAATCATCGCCCATATATCTTCTTAAGCCTAAAAGATAATCGGGTGAAGCGGACATATAATGAACAACATTCTCCTGAGCGACCTTTATACCCGCCCTTTTTCCTCTTTGAGCCAAAATGGCAAATTTTTCATAAAAAAACTCGTCCGGCATATTGCCATGCCGCTTGGGTCCGTGAATAACCAGTATTTCGGCCCCAAGTTTTTTTGCTGCTTCAAAATACCTGTCATAAAACAACAAGGTATCTTCAAACCGCCGTTCATACTCACTGAAAATAAGGTATGGCTCGGCAAAAGAGAAAAAAGGATGAACGGACGAAATTTTAAAGCTCGCCTCGGCCTTTATTGATTTCAGTTCATCCAAAAAATCATCTTCAATTTCGGAACGCGCATTAAAGAACACTTCACAAACATCAACATTTAAATCGACTAATTCTTTAAGCGCCTTTTCTGTTTGCATGGGGTAAAAGCAAGATGTTGATATACCGATTGCCATAGCCAGCTCCTTAAAAAAAGTCCTGTCGAAAATGTTATCTCTGTCCCCGATTATAACACAGCTTGGTACGTTTTGCTGCAGAAGTTATACAAAAGCAAAAAAACTTTGGCTACCCGCAGACTTATATATGACATAATTGTTAACTTTAAAAAAACTGCTTGATTTTTAAGGCTAAAGCCATTAGAATGTCTTTTGCACTCTAATAAAGCGAGTGCTAATATTATGATTTGCGGCGTTTATTTGCTAATTTTAAGCACCGCCGTTAAAGTATTGAGGAGGAATGTAAAATGACAATCAAACCACTTGCCGACCGTGTTGTTGTTAAACTTGTTGAAGTTGAGGAAACAACCAGCAGCGGCATCATCCTTGCGGCTTCTGCCCAAGAGAAACCCCAAATTGCCGAAGTATTGGCCGTTGGACCCGGTGGCCTTGTTGACGGCAAAGAGGTCGAAATGTATGTTAAACCCGGCGATAAAGTCATCACGAGCAAGTATTCAGGCACCGAAGTTAAGCTTGATAAAGAAGAATACACCATCGTGCGCCAGAGCGACATACTTGCTATTGTAGAATAAGTTTTAGGAGGAATTAGAAATGGCTAAACAAATTACTTATGGCGAGAATGCCCGTAAACAGCTGCTCGCCGGAATTGATAAACTTGCAAATACCGTTACAATTACGCTTGGCCCAAAGGGCAGGAATGTCGTTTTGGATAAAAAATACGGTTCTCCCCTTATCACAAACGACGGCGTTACAATCGCCAAAGAAATTGAGCTTGAAGATGTTTTCGAAAACATGGGCGCTCAACTTATTAAAGAAGTTGCGACCAAAACAAACGACGTAGCCGGTGACGGTACAACAACGGCAACTCTTCTTGCACAGGCACTTGTTCGCGAAGGAATGAAGAATGTTACTGCCGGCGCTAATCCCATGGTAGTAAAAAAAGGCATTCAAAAGGCTGTTAACGCTGCCGTAGAAGCTCTGAAAGCAAATTCAAAACCCGTTAACGGCAGCAAAGATATTGCAAGAATTGCGACAATATCTTCCGGTGACGAAGAGCTTGGCAATATTATTGCCGACGCAATGGATAAGGTCACGGCTGACGGCGTCATTACCGTTGAAGAAAGCAAAATTGCCGTTACGGATTCGGATGTTGTTGAAGGAATGCAGTTTGACCGCGGCTATATCTCCCCTTACATGGTAACCGATACCGAAAAAATGGAAGCCGTTATTGACGACGCTTACATCCTTATTACCGACAAGAAGATTTCCAATATTCAAGAGATTTTGCCTTTGCTCGAAAAAATCTTACAGGCCGGTAAAAAACTTGTTATTATTGCGGAAGACCTTGAAGGCGAAGCTCTTTCAACCATTTTGGTCAATAAGTTGCGCGGAACCTTCACTTGTGTAGCCGTTAAGGCCCCGGGCTTTGGCGACAGGCGCAAGGAAATGCTTCAAGACATTGCAATTTTGACCGGAGGAGAAGTAATCACCGCTGATTTGGGCCTTGAGCTTAAAGATACCGAGCTTGAGCAATTGGGCAGAGCCAGACAGGTTAAAATTTCAAAGGAAGACACCATCATCGTTGACGGCGCCGGTTCCAAGGAAGATATTAAAAATCGCATAGGTCAAATTAAAGTTCAAATCGAAAACACTACCTCGGACTTTGACCGCGAAAAGCTTCAAGAAAGGCTTGCCAAGCTTTCAGGCGGAGTTGCCGTAATCAGAGTCGGTGCCGCTACCGAAACAGAGATGAAAGAGAAGAAACTTCGCATTGAAGACGCATTGGCAGCAACTAAGGCAGCCGTTGAAGAAGGCAGCTTGCCCGGCGGCGGAATCGCTCTTCTCAATGTCGTTCCCGAGGTTGAAAAACTTCTTGAAACCGATGACCTTGATGAAAGAACCGGTATAAACATTGTTCTTAAGGCTCTTGAAGCACCTGTGCGCCAGATTGCCAAAAACGCAGGTCTTGAAGGTTCTGTTATCGTAAATAATATCGTTGCCGCCAAAAAGCTTGGCTATGGCTATGATTTTGCCAAAGATAAGTACACAGATATGGCCAAGGCCGGTATCATTGACCCGACGAAGGTTGTAAGGTCTGCTCTTCAAAACGCAGCCTCTGTTGCCGCTATGGTTCTTACAACCGAAAGTCTTGTGGCCGAAATTCCCGATAAAGAAGCCGAAGCCGCTGCAGCCGCTGCAATGGCAGCCCAAGGTGGCGGAATGTATTAATCCCGTAAGACAACTTTTGGGGGCGTGCATAAAAGCACGCTCCCTTTTCTTTTTTAATAATTAAGCCGCAGCAAAATTACTGCGGCTTAATTTTTAATTATTTATTTTTATTCGGCGTCTTCGACAGGAGCTTCTTCTGCCACAGCTACTTCGGCGGGAGCATCTTCTGCAGCGGCTTCCGCGGCGGGAGCTTCCCCGGCCACGGCCTCCTCAACGGGAGTTTCTTCCGCCACAGTTTTCTCTGTGGGGTTTTCTTCGGCCGCGGCTTCCTCAGCGGGAGCTTCTTCGGCAACGGCTTCAACCGCCGGAACTTCTTCAGCCACAGCTTCTTCGGTTGCAACCTCTTCTTCACCTTCCATCGGATCCAAAAGGGCTCTTATGGAAAGGCTTACGCGGTGTTTGTCGAAATCAATGGCAGTTATCTTAACGGTGACTTTCTCTCCGATTTTAAGCTCGTCTTGCGGCTTTTCAATGTGGCGGTTTGCAATTTGAGAAATGTGAATTAAACCGTCCACACCGGGGATTACACGAGCAAAAGCACCAAAAGTGGTCATACCGACAATTTCAACTTCGAGAGAGGAGTCAACGGGATAATCACGGCGCAAAATCTCCCAAGGATTATCTTCAGCCTTCTTATAGCCGAGTGAAATTCTCCTTGTTTCGGGGTCAAGACCTTTAATGTAAACCTCAACCTCATCGCCAACATTAAGGACATCGGATGGATGTTTAATGCGCGACCAAGAAAGTTCGGAAATATGGGCCATACCGTCAACACCGCCGATATCGATAAAGGCACCGTAATTGGTCATTGACTTAACCTTACCTTGGTAAACCTGCCCGACCTCGGCCTGGGTCCAAAAGGCATCCGCAGCTTCGTTATATCCGTCTTTTAAGACGGCACGGATAGAACCGACAGCGCGCTTACGCTGTTTGTTAACTTCGATAATCCTAAACTTAACTGCTTTGTGAAGAAGGTCTTCAACCGATTCGTTTCTTGTGGGAGTTGCAAGCGAACGGGGAATGAAGACTCTGACACCGCTTGTATTTGCAAGAAGGCCGCCCTTAATAATATCGGTAACAACACCTTCGAAAATTGTGTCTGTGCCAACCGCATCTTCAACATCAAACCAAGCCTTCATGGCATCGCAGCGAACCTTGGAAAGTTCCACCGTTCCCATGGCGTCGTCGGTTTTCATAATGATAAGATCAAGCTCATCGCCAACCTTAAGTTCTTTACGGGGATCGCAGTTAGGGTCTGCACTGTATTCGGACCAGCTGATAAAACCGGCATGTTTGCGGCCGATGTCGACTTGAATTTCGGTCGGAGTAATGCCCATTACCACGCCGACAACCTTTTGGTCCGTGCTCATTTTTTGGAGGTTTTCCTCAAGAACTTCGGTAAACGAACGTTCTTCGGCCGACATGGAATCTTCCTGTGCTGACACCTCCTCTTTCGGCTCTGTCTCCGTAACAACTTCCTCTGTTTCAGCTGCTTGAGCCTCCACAGCGTCAGCGTTTACTTCGGAAACCGCCGCTGTTTCTTGTGCCATCTCCTGCACAGTGTTTTCCTCTTGTTCGACAAGATCGTTGTTTAAATTCTCGGTCATGGTTTCAAGTACCTCCTTTATTATGCCAGCGGGAGTCGATGCACCCGCCGTAACACCGATGGTTTGACTGCCGGAAAAATCGATATCTTTAAGTTCGGCGGCAGTCTCAATATGGTAGGTTTTACAGTTTTGTTCACAAACGGATTTGAGCTTTGCCGTGTTGGAACTGTCCCTTCCACCGATTACTATCATGATATCGGCTTCTTTTGAAATCATATAAGCCTCATTTTGCCTATCATGAGTCGCACTGCATATTGTATCAAAAATAATTGCATTTGTACATAGTGATTTTATTTGTTTTACACACCTGTCCCATTCTTCGATACTAAAGGTAGTTTGCGCAACAACAAGAAGCTTTTTTTGTTTGAGTGTGGGGTTATCCTCAAACAGTTTCGTAAGTGCTTCCCTATTTTCAAAAACATAAACTTTGCCCTTACAGTAACTTATTATCCCTTTAACTTCCGGATGATTTTCATCGCCGGCTATCAAAGTCGGAATCTCTGCCGAAGAGTTCTTTGATACTATGTTGTGAATCTTCTTTACATATGGGCAAGTAGCATCGCAAAGGTTTGCGCCCGACTCTTCAAAGGTCTTTAACAAATCCTTGGGTACACCGTGTGTCCTTACGACCACAGTATCATTTGCAGAGCTTTCTTCAGGACTTTCTATGCTCTTTACTCCCCTGTTTTCCAAGTCACCGGTAAGTTGGGGGTTATGAATAATGGGGCCGAGCGTAGAAACATTTTTGCCGTCTTCAAGCATTTGGTAGACCAAGTTCACCGCCCTGTCAACCCCAAAACAAAATCCTGCGGTTTTAGCAACAATTATTCGCAATGCCTCATCTCCCACAGTTTTTGAATTTCTTCCATAATTTTACGGGATGCGGCCCTAATCTCGGCGGTTCCGCCGTTTTCAGTAAAACCCAAGTCCTCATAAGGAATTGGTTTGCCAAAACGGACAGTGATTTTCGAAAACATTTTTATTTTAGTTTCCGAATACACAGAAACCGGAAGAATGTCGGCCTTTGCGACACGG
>ERZ795047.4610-NODE-4610-length-11563-cov-3.820386_pt1 | contig 11563 bp, 8 predicted proteins | sample MGYA00375131_ERZ795047 | MGnify/ENA primary metagenome ERZ795047 (study PRJEB30176, sample SAMN05720228) | activated sludge metagenome | isolation source: Anaerobic digester | place: Japan | collected 2015-05-20 ... | reverse complement strand
GAATTTCGTGGTCGTCCCGGAGGACCGGACAGGCAACACGGTTGGTGGCAACGCGGCGGTGGCGGCGATTTACAATGGCGAAACCGGGGAACGCATCACCCCGGCGTTCGTGGGCACGGGATCGGGAAGGAACCGGGAAATCTGGTCGAATGTGGTGGCGTTCAAGGGCGGCTTCATGATCCGCGCCAGCGGCGAACTGACAACTTTTGACAATTCCGGAAATGTCTTGCTGTCATTGTTGCAAACCGATTTATCTTCCGTCACAGACGTGGGGCGGGCTGACGACACGCGCATTGCCGGCAATATCAATCATGAATTTATCTATTTGGCGGGCGAAAACGCGGACACGGAAATCATAGTGACCAAAATCAATGCCGTCACGGGCGAATTGGTTAAAGAAGTTGTTGTTACCGAAGAATATTTCTTCGACTTTATGGATGCCAACGGCCAGCTGCCTTTCAGCCGGGAAAACTCGGCCACCGACGAGAATGGGAACGTTATCATTACCTGGGACGCCACGCTCTATGGCTCCAATCCGGATGCCCTGGCCCGTATTTTTAACAGCGATTTAGAGCCACTGACCCCCACTTTCTATGTTTTCAACAATCACAACTCCGGGGCGGAAGGCGATAAGGGCATTTATCTGCATGAAGGGGATGTCGCTATGGATGGCAACCGGATCGTGATCTCCTTCAACGGCACCTTCCTTGATCCCGCGACTGGGAATCCCACCCCCAAGGAACATACCTTGGTGACCGTGATCGAAAATCCCACGAAACCCATGGCCGTGCGGGATTGGGAATTGCAGTAAGGGTTGAATGGCCTGAAGGAACGAAGCGAAGGTTTATATTAACGTACCGGGGCACGTGGAAACGTGCCCCCTCTTTTTTTAGCGGTCGGATGGAGGTCTGGAGAGTAGGCCGGGATGAGAAGGATCAAGCATTTCCTTTAAGAAAGAGCAAAATGAATTGATTCAATTCCCATCATACCGGTACTTGAAGCGCCCTTCGGGGGCCACGTCCCCGCTCAGATAAAAATCCATGATTTCCCCCGGCCGTTGGAGGTTATCGGCCCATTTGAAATCGAGGGCTACGGCCGTTAAATCGTCCGGCAAACCCAGGGCGGAGCGGGGAATGGCCAGATGCAGTTCGTTGCCGGCCGCCTTGAAATTCAACGGCGCGGCTTTCTCCCAGTTCCAGCCGCCGGTGTTTTTTTCCAGCCAGGTTTTTCCGTTGTCTTCGATAGTCCGATTGACGATAAAGTCATAGCCTTCCCAGCCGGTTTGGGTGTTTTGGTCCGCGTCGATCAACAGCCACATCCAATGAGACCCGGTGGAGGGCGTGAGTGGTTCGCGGGTCCGCGCGTAGAAATAGACGTGGCGCGTGTCCCGCGCCACCTTGCCGAGGACCAAATCGTTCCGGCCGGTGCGGTTGGTGTAATACGTCCCGGCCGCTCCGTCATGGTCACGGGGGAGGGTCTCTCCCCAGTGATCCTGGTACGCGGGGCGGACGTCGCGCCAGGCTTCGAAGCCGCCTTCCAGGGCTATAGTTATCGGCTGAGAGGCCGCCGGCGGCGCGGGAACGCCTTTGTAGCGGCGGATGTGGGATACCATTTGCCAGTAGTAATTATCGCCGTGGCCGCCCTTCACCGGTTCGATATCGCGGCTGAATTCCTGGTTATACTGATCCACAAAAACTATGGGGCCGCCTTTCTCGCCCCACCGGCCGGCGATCCACTCGTTCCAGCCGGTGATCATGACGAAGGGCGGATCGAGTTCGTAAGCCCGTTGCCATTGTTCCGCGATGTTGTAACCCCAAAGGACCGCGCCGGGGGTGGTGTCCATTTTACCGTTGTGGAAGCTGCGCCCGCGGGCGTCGCCGTGGCTCATGTTGGTAACCTGGCCGTCGCTCTGCCGCAGGTTCTGGGCGACGGAGACGTTGACCTGTTCGGGTGTTTGGGGATCGTCCGTGTAGCCGTAGGGTTGCGGATAGGCGGCCTCCCAGTGCCAGGCGTAGGGGGTGTTCACCATGGTGAAGGGCCAATGGGCGCGGCGCAGGGTAAAGAATTCCCGCAGTTCAGGGGAGGCCTTTTCTGGATCGCAGATCATCAGCGGTTTGCCCTGCCAGCGGAACCATAAGTCCGGGAAGTGGCCGGGTTGGTAGAGGTCTTCGTAAATCTTCTGGGCTGTTTCACCCGCCTCCGTATTGACCATGAAGGCGATTTGCGGCGTCTGGCCGCCTTCCTGGCGCACTTGGGTGAACACATCGCACAGGGCGTGGTACACATCCGCGTAGATCACGGCATTGGTGGTATCGAAGATAAGGACATCGATGCCCGCGTCCGCCAGGAGTTGCGCGTGCCGCCGCAGCACCCAGGGATCGGTGCTGAAATAATATCCGTAAAGCGGTTCGCCCCAGTAATGGTACATGCCGATCGGCCCCCAGAGGGGGGAATCCGGTTTTTTCAGCGCTTCGGGATCTTTTTCCAGGATGATCGAGATATCGTAAGGCCCCTCCGTGTAGGGGCAACGGCCGCCCGGATTGTTGTGCCAGAGAAAATAGAAAATGCCCACGAAGCGGTTGGATTTCGGGGGACCGGCTTCATCCGGTGATGTCAAGGCACGGCCCAGGGCGTCCGTGGCCGGCCAGGGCACGCCTGGATTGGCCGCCGTGGATTCCGCCGGGCCGAAGACCGCCATGCACCCCAGTCCAAACACAACCGCCAGGATTCCCAACCACAAGCCACGGTGGTTTTTCATGAAATCTGCCTTTCTGGAAAAAAGATCGATTACGCCCTTGGATAAGGGCGGACACCAAGATCCGCCCCTACAAAAATTCCCTCACCCTACCTCTCTCCCAGAGGGAGGGAATTGATTACTTTTGTTACTTCATTCCCAGGGCTTACGCCCAGGGCTCCACTCCTGCCGCGCCGATGGCGTTGAAAAAAAGCATAACCTTCAGTGAATCATTCGGCATGAATTCTCAATAGAACAAACGCGTTTATCGATACATCCTCAATAATTCCCCTTCGTGTAGGGGAAATCATTGGTGTAATGCCCCTCGACTCCGGAAATGATGTTGCCGGTGCTGAGGATGCCGTTGGTGCTGTTATAGGTTTCGCCGTCGAACACCTGGTCCGGGCCGTAACTGATGACGAAAAAGGCGAATTGGCGGTTGCTGCGGACGGGATCGGTGGAGTTGCCGTTGTACGCGAAATAGGCCGGCTCGCAGTGGTATTGTCCCACTGTGCAGCATTCCCAAGGCCATTCGTGCTTGCGCTTGGGATCCGCGAAGATGTCCAGCACCGAGGTGGTCAGGTAGGCGATGGGGGAGGTGACATATTTATGTTGGGCGGGATCTCCGTCGATGTGGGGAGGATACTTGCCGCGGTCCATCCGGTACATGAGATAGCTTTGGGAGATGGCGCGTTCTTCCGAAACCACCCGGGAGATCTTTGCCTTGACGCGCGCGTTCAGGAAATTGGGGACCGCGATGGCGGCCAGGATGCCGATGATCGCCACCACGATCAGGAGTTCAATGAGGGTAAACGAGGCCCGGCGCATGCGGGATTCCTCCATCAAGGGATAACCATCCGGACAAACCGTTCCCTACGCCAGGCTCCAAGGCCGCCGGTATTGGCGTGAAACCAACCGGTTGGCTTCGGGATTGTTTTTGACTTGTTCATTTTCCGAATCCCAGTAAATCCGGTCTCCAGAACGGAAAGCGATATTGCCCAAATGGCCGCCCTTGGTGAGGCGGTGGGCATATTCGACGTTGCAAGTGGTTTTTTCGCGGGACTTGATCGAGTTCAGATATTCGCGGATATGGCCGGGGGATTCGGGAATTGAAGGTTCCGGCCGGGGGAAATCTTCCTGTTTTTTGCCATCCACCCACACCTCGTGGCGGTCATAATTGGTCACCAGAGTAGCCTGGGTGCCTTCGAAAATGCAGCCGATTCCCCCCATGTGGGCGAAAGCGGGGGGATTGGGATCCAACGTCCAGACCATGGTGAGCCCGGGATATTCATACAACACTTCAAGACAATCGGGCGTTTCGGTGTTGTCTTCAAGAAAACGCCGCGCGCCGGTGGCCGACACGCTGATGGGATCGGGCAGATCGAGCGCCCAGTAGGCCACATCCGTGATATGGCACCAAAAGTCAATGAAGACTCCGCCGGAATAATCCCAGAAGTAGCGGAAATGAAAATGGGAGCGGTTGGGGTTATAAACCCGCTGCGGCGCCGGGCCCAGCCAGAAGTTGTAGTCCAGCCCGGCGGGCGGTTCGCCGTCGGCCGGGCGTCCCAGTCCCTTGGAAGTCGAGGAGGTTTTCCAGCAGTGGACGCGGGTGATCCTGCCCAGATTGCCGGAACGGACTAACTCCACCACCCGGCGGTAATTGTCAGAGGAGTTATGGATGTGCGTGCCGAGTTGGGTGACGCGGTGGTTATCGAGAGCCGCCTGGACCATGGCGCGGCCCTCGGCGATGTTATGGCAGAGGGGCTTTTCGACAAAGACATCTTTGCCGGCCTGGCAGGCGGTGATGGTGGTGAGGGCGTGCCAATGATCGGGCGTGGCGATCATGACCGCGTCGATATCTTTTTGATCCAGAAGCCGTCGGAAATCGTTGAACAAGGGAGGCCTCGTGTCGCGCCGTTTTTCGACTTCGCCGGCGGCTTTTTCGAGATGCGTTTGGTCGACATCGCACAGGCCGCCCACTACGACATCCTCATGCCGCATGAACTCGTTCAACCGGCCGGAGCCCATGCCGCCCAAACCGATAAAGCCCATCACGATGCGTTCATTGGGGCTTTCACCGGCCAGGGCGCGGTACTGGGAAGCGGTCAGGGCCGTTGAAATTCCGGCGCCAGCGGTTTTCAGGAAGGTTCTGCGGTTCAGGGTAGAGGGGGTGCGTTTCATAAGCTTGATCCATTCATGGGCAGAAGGTTACGAAAATCATTCCGGAAAAAGGGTAACATATTTTTCCTCCATTCGGAAAGTGATCTGGGAAAGTTTCGGATGTGACTTTTGCTTTGGAATAAATTCGCTTACAATGGGTGGTACTATTTCAGGAGAGACAGCGACATGAGGGCACTCGGTTTGATTGAGACAAAAGGATTAGTCGGTGCGATCGAGGCGTCGGACGCGGCAGTCAAAGCGGCCGACACGATACTGGCCCAGATCGAATACACGGTTCCCGGCTTGGTGACCGTGAAACTGCGCGGCGAAGTGGCGGATGTGAAGGCCGCCGTGGACGCGGGCTCGGCCGCCGCCCGGAGGGTAGGCGAAGTGGTTTCGGTGCATGTCATACCCAATCCGCATGAAGAATTGGAAGGCATCATCCTCTACAAGCCCGAGAACACCATGACCGGCCCGGACGCCCGGGGCGGCGCCCAATCCGACTCCGCTGGCCACTCCCCATCCGGCGGGAATGATTCCGAGAACAAAAAAGCCGGCCGGAAAAAATGAAAGAATAATAGGCCTTCTATAGAATAATAGGCCTTATATAATTTTCACCGTCTCCCACCTTTTCATGGTTCTTCTTCAGGATTCCTTGTGCGCCTCCAAAAACATTGTCATAAGCGATTGATTTATTGGAACGGTTCCCTCTCAGCTGCTTGGTATCCTAAGCCTGCCCCGTTTTATTCCATCTATTTACGAATCTTTTACCCGCATTGGTTGCTTCAAATCCTCAGGAAAGTAAACTGAGGGAAATCATCATCCGACTCGTCAGCGTGAAGGAGAAAGAATGCGAAGTCAGAAAGGTTTCACCCTTATCGAATTGCTTATTGTGGTAGCGATTATTGGTATCCTGGCGGCCATCGCGGTTCCCAACTTCTTAAACGCGCAAATGAGAGCCAAGGTGGCGCGGGTGATTTCAGACATGAAAGCCGTGGCCATGGCGCAGGAGCAGTACCGCCTGGACCGGGGACAATACACCTACGATGGTGACTGCGGCGTGGGCCAGGCAGAACATCTTTCCTACGTGCCGCTGACCACTCCCGTCGCCTATATCTCGAGTATCCCGGAAGACGCGTTCGCTTCCACCAATTCGGAGTTCGAGAACCGGCAGACCATCAAGACGGGGATGAAGCCAGTCTATGAATACACTTCCCGGGTGTCGTTCGGTCCGCAGGGAACGCCGAGCTGCAAGAACACCCTGGACGTCTATAATATGCTGGGCGCGTACAATCTCGACTATATCATGACATCTCTCGGGCCCAACGGGAAACAGGATTACCCCTGGGGCACAACCGGCGCGCAAGGCCTGCGTGACCGGAAGGCGGGATTCATTTATCAGCCTTCGAACGGTTTGGTGTCGGCGGGGAATATTTTCGTGGCGAACAGCCAGATCATCGGGGGAGGTTATTGACCGAATCCCCCCCGGCGTGCCGTCTGCAGGGACGATAAATTAACCGGAAGTCCAATGAAGAGCGGTCTTTTGACTGCTCTCGCTTTTGTGCCTTTCTTCCAGAAATCCCAGGTTGGAGATCGGATAGGAGCCGGATAAACAATCTCCCCAAAACATGCGCATAACTGCTTGAAGGACTCAATAAAATGAGTTAGGATAATTCCGCCTACGGGTGAATCATCCATTGGACCTGGGGAGGTTGGTAATGAACAGGAAAGGCTTTACGCTGATTGAATTACTCATCGTGGTCGCGATTATCGGGATATTGGCGGCGATCGCGGTTCCCAACTTTTTGAATGCTCAAATCCGCGCCAAGATCGCCAAGTGCAATTCGGAAATGAACACGTGGGTCAAAGTCTACGCGATGTACAAGATGGATAACAACATCTTTCCGCCCCACTTTGATAATCCGGGTCATCCTCCTTGGCAAAACAAGCCCATGACCACACCCGTGGCGTATATTTCCGCGCCTCCTAAGGATCCTTTTCAGCCTGAGCACAACAGCTTGGTGGGGACCTTGCAATGGAGTTGGGGTTCCTATCACGCGGATTATTTTCCGGTGGTTTCGCCGATGCGGTTGATCCAGGATCCCAGCCTGTACAGCCAGGCGTTGCAGGGGCGGACGCAAACGATACCGCAAGGCCATGTGGGGACGGTTTACTACATCTGGAGCATGGGGCCGGACCTTATTCACGCGCCCAAGGATTTGTTTGACATTTATCAACCCTCGAATGGATTGGTCAGTTACGGGGACATCGTGATGGTGGGCAGCTGAGGCTGCCTCGTTCCGAATGGCCGGGAAAGCCTGAAAGTGAGAAGAGGCACAAGCAAACGCTTATGCCTCTTCTTTTATGAAATTCATGAAATTCAGATTTTTCCCCTTACCCCTGCCCTAGCCGGGGGGGCACGGTTAATTTTGGGAGGGGGAACCTCCGGGTAAGCCGTCAAGGGGTGGAAATCCATCGTCCAATTCCGGCCCGGCGGGAGCCTCACCCTATCCCCTCCTTGAATCCGGTCTTTCGGCAAGTCCGGATTCCGGTTTAGCTTCCCTTTTAAGACTTCTTGGCCACGAAAGTGATTTCTGCTTTGAACCGCACCGGCAGGCCTTCGTTAGGGCGGACTTTGAGGTTGGTCACCCGGTAGGGCAGTTCCACGGTCCGGGTTTCGTTCACAGTCTCGGTGGTGCTGCGGACCGTCAACATCACTGCCTTCCCCGCGGGAATCACCAAGGATTCCGGTAATGAAAGGTCCGGCACTTCGCCATCCAGCGCCAGTTCAAAATCGAGACCCGCGTGATTCGAAAGTTGAATCGTGCTCCGGCCCTTGCCCCGCAAGGTCAGTTGAGTCCGGTCTTGCTCGACCGACTGAGCGAAAATGGGATCGAGAAACCGTTCTTCCCCAATCAGCCAGTTTTGGAAATAGACTACTGTGCGGCGGTCGAGCAGGGCTTCTTTAATCGCGCTGGCGCTGTTGTCCTTGGCGAAAACGATGGTCATGGGGCGGTGGGCGCCGCGCGCCGGGTTGTAATCCATGAGAATGGGATCGTGCACGTCCGAATTGCCGAACATAGTCAGTTTTTTGTCGAGGCACCACTGGTGGACTTCCGGGTAGTATTCCACGCTGTTGACCACCTCGATGCCTTGGATCCACCCTTTTTCCACCAGTTCGGTGTGTTCGTCATACCACTTGGCGATACCGTCCGGCTGTTGGCCTGTCCACCCCGGATGGTTCCAAAATAGGAACGCGCCCTGGTCATAGGCGGCTTTCACGGCGTCGCGCCACTCTTTGGTGTCGAGGGCATTGTTGTCGGTGGTGAAGATGGCGTTGATGTGGCCGGGAGGCATGTCGCGGGTGATTTCCGCGCCCCGGATCAGCGTCAGGCGCAATCCATCCGCACTGGATTGGGCGATTTCAAACGAGCGGTTGAAATCGATTTTGAGGTCGTCCTTATGCGGCAGGTACTCGATGTGATCCGTGATGGACAGGGCGTCCAGACCATTCAACCAGGCCTCCACCGGACGGACAGTGGGCCACACATTCCCATCCGAAAAGACGGTGTGGATGTGGAAATCGCATTTCAGGGCCTTATAACCCAGGATATCCGGTATCCGGATGATTTCCCGGACTTGATCTTGACAGATCCCCGAGGCCGCTGTCCCGGCCACCAGCGCCAAGGCGATGCCCCACGATACCCATTTGAGTTTCAGTCTTTTCATCTTGTCCTCCTGGAATGCTGTGAATGTGCGGCCCCATGCGCCGCGTCTCTCCTTTATAACAAAAAACGGGGTGAAAAGCATGATCTCTGAACGGTTGAGGCTTCGAGGAACAAAGCCTGCCCCAAGGGAATCCAGCAATCATGAGGGAGGCCATGTTCCGGTTTCGACCAGCGGCGGCAGGGAATCGAATGGGAAGCTCATCGTGCCTTCGGGAAGACTGAAACACATGCGGGGTGATCCGGAATCCGTGCGCGAAGGATGGCCAAGAGGTGAAGAATAAGGTGGGGAAACCTCTTGTCAAGGAAATTCATTCGATTATTATCCTTAATTTTATAGGCGGTTTTGATTATTCCCGCACCAGAACAAAGGGGGAGGAGAGTCATGAAAAGAAAGGCGTTTACTTTGATTGAGTTGTTGATTGTCGTCGCGATTATCGGGATTTTGGCGGCCATTGCGGTACCTAATTTTTTGAACGCGCAGGTACGGGCCCAGATCGCGAAATGCAATTCGGAGATGAACACCTGGGTCAAGGTTTATGCCATGTACAAGATGGACAACAATATGTTTCCAGTACATTACAACGGGCATCCCATCTGGCAGAACCGGCCCATGACCACACCCGTGGCCTATTGTTCTTCGCCCCCTAAGGATCCGTTTCAGCAGGTGATGAGTTCCTTGCAGGGAGATTTGCAATGGAGCCACCGGGAATATCACGCCGACTTTTTCGGCGCCGTGCCGGCGGAACGCATGATCAACGATCCCGCGCTCTATGCCCAAGCCAAGCAAGGGAGAATCCGGGACACGGGCGGGGGGACGCATGTCGGCAATGTTTATTACATCTGGAGCATGGGGCCGGATTTGGTGCACACACCGGAATATATTTATCAGCCTTCGAACGGTTTGCGGAGCATAGGGGATATCGTGGTGGTGGGCAGCTGATTGTGTCCGGCGCGATCCGGCCACAGGGGAGAAAACGCGGTGGATTTCTGCCGCGTTTTTTTGTGCGCCCGGCCCGTCTTTTCTCTAAGTCTTTCGAGGAGGATTTGGAAAAAACCTCTGTGTTCCGCTAATCTCCCCGGTGAAATGATTCCGTTGCGTTGACATTCCCTTGTGTTTTTCAAATAATGCGATGTTTGGTTCCAATCGCTGCCGGAGGGATGGGATTCCATGAAACTGAATGCGTTGGATATGTTGATTATCATATCGTATTTTCTCACGGCATTGCTGCTGGGCTTGAAATACGCGCGGCGGGCCGGAAAAGGCTTGGATGAATATTTCGTGTCGGGGCGCAACCTGCCCTGGTGGATTGTGGGGACGTCGATGGTGGCCACGACGTTTGCCACCGACACGCCCAACCTGGTAGCCGATCTGGTCCGTCAACACGGGGTGATGGGCAACTGGGCCTGGTGGGCCTTTTTGTTGACGGGCATGGTCACGGTGTTCTTTTACGCCAAGTTGTGGCGCCGGTCGGGCATTCTGACGGATATCGGGTTCTATGAATTACGGTATTCGGGCAAGGAGGCGGCGTTTTTGCGCGGATTCCGGGCTTTATACCTGGGCGTGATTTTCAACGTCATCGTGATGGGTTCAGTGACCCTGGCGGCGATCAAGATTTCCAGCATTCTGTTAGGCATTGATAAATACACCACCATCCTGACCTGCGCCGTTATCACGGCCATTTATTCGTGCACCTCGGGACTCTGGGGCGTGGTGGTGACCGATGTGTTTTTGTTCATCATGGCCATGGCGGGTTCCATCGGCGCGGCGTATTACTGTGTCAATCTGCCGGAAGTGGGCGGTTTGTCTGGTTTGCTGAGTCATCCCAATGTGGTCAATCATCTCAAGATCCTGCCGGATTTTTCCAATCCGCAAGGATGGAAGGAAGCGATTCCCATTTTCATTATTCCTTTCGCCGTGCAATGGTGGAGCGTATGGTATCCGGGAGCGGAACCGGGCGGCGGCGGGTATGTGGCGCAGCGGATGCTGGCGGCCAAGGATGAGAAAAATTCCTTGTTGGCCACCTTGTGGTTCAACGTGGCCCATTACGCCATCCGCCCTTGGCCGTGGATCCTGGTGGCGCTTTGTTCGTTGATCGTCTTTCCAGACCTGGCGGATCTGCAACGCCGCTTTCCCGATATCCCCGCGAATCTGATCAAACATGACCTGGGCTACCCCGCGATGTTGTCCTTTTTGCCCAACGGCCTGTTGGGATTGCTGATCGCGTCCCTGGCGGCGGCCTACATGTCCACGATCAGCACGCATCTCAACTGGGGGGCGTCCTACGTGGTGGACGATTTCTACAAGCGGTTTATCAATCCCTCCGCGGATGCCCGCCATTACGTCACCATGGCCCGGATCGTCACGGTCGGGCTGATGGCGCTGGCCTGCCTGCTTTCGTTCTACCTCGAAAACGCGCTGCAGGCGTTTCAAATCCTCTTGCAGATCGGCGCGGGGACCGGCCTGATATTCATGCTGCGCTGGTTCTGGTGGCGGATCAACGCCTGGACCGAGATCGCGGCTATGATCGTGTCGTTTAGCGTGGCGGTGTATTTTGAATTCTTCCACGCGCGGGTTTTTGGTTTTACGCCGTGGGAAGACTGGCAGCGGCTGGTGGCCGGGGTACTGATCACCACGCCCGCCTGGCTGATCGTCACCTATCTCACCCCGCCCACCCGGCGGGATGTGCTGCAGCGGTTTTATGATCAGATCCAGCCGCTGGGACCGGGTTGGGCCGTAGCGGTGGATACGGGCCTGGCCGCCACACGGGATAGTTTCACGGCAGGGCTGCTGGCGGTGTTTTTGGGGATCGTGGCGGTGTACACGGCGTTGTTCGCCACGGGATATTGCATTTATGGGAAATGGCCGTTGGGATTGTTCCTGGCCGCCGTGTGTGTCGCTTCGGCCGTGAGTTTGCTTAAAATCCTGCCCCGGATTAATTGG
>ERZ795047.4603-NODE-4603-length-11577-cov-27.462680_pt1 | contig 11577 bp, 15 predicted proteins | sample MGYA00375131_ERZ795047 | MGnify/ENA primary metagenome ERZ795047 (study PRJEB30176, sample SAMN05720228) | activated sludge metagenome | isolation source: Anaerobic digester | place: Japan | collected 2015-05-20 ... | reverse complement strand
TAATCTCTGTTTTTGCCTTTTATTACTTCAGAAACAAACTGTGTTGCTTCATTTATTTGTTTATCTCTATATCTTTCCAAAATATTTATTCTTATTCTATATAATTTTTTTAAATCTTCTAAGTTCATAGGATTAAATAAATTACGTTTAAATGAGATTTCAATTTTGGCAGATTGAGATAGAACAACGTTGCTTTTTTCGTCTTTTACGCTCTTTGCATTAGAATAAGTAACTTTATAATCTATATACTTATTCTTGTCTCCCTCCTCAAAAAGAGCTCTTTCTAATTCTTCTATATCAAGACCAGTATAATAAAAAATAGTTTTGAATAAAATAAATCCCCTTTTTAAAGAGTATTCTGCTCTAATAAAATTTCTTATTTTGTATATTATTTTTATTAGAGCAACGTAGCTTTCTTGCATTTTTCTTTTGTCTACAAGGTCGCTCAAATAATTAACCGAAATAGTTCCAATACGAAGAGGAAAATGGCTTTCGCTTGCTTGTGCTTTTACTTCAACGCCCGTTTTTCCCATTGCGTTAAACAATAGTAAATCAGGCCCAGGGTAATTTTCAGGGACAGGCATAGACATAGGTGATTGTGATTTGCTTCCGAATAAATCTACTTCAGTAAAAAACCCTACCACGTTTGATATGCCCCTTTTAGCCCTTCCTTGTGTAGCAGCAAATACGTTAACTGCTTCTCCAAGCATTGCTGCTTTTGCCTCTTGTGTTGATACATAATCAATTAAATTCATAAATTCTTTAGCAATAGTTTCTATGGGTTCTTTTTTTAGTTTATCGGTTTCTTCTATTAATGTTTTTTTGAGAAGTCCATATGCGCTTAATATGTCATCTGCATCTATAGCATCTAATTTCTTAAATTGCGAATTTTCTTCTACTATTAATTTTGCCATTTGCGCTCCCTTCTCTTATATTCTTAAGTTTTCTAGCTCTTTATATTCTCTATCCTTTGCTGTAGAGTCATCGTATATTTCTACCATTTCTATGGAAGTCCACCCAAATATTTCTTTGATAAGAGGGTGGGGAATATTCTTTTTTGACAATAGAGTAACCAAGTAATGTCTCAAAGCGTGAGCATAAAATGGCACTTTTAAGTAGGATTCAAATTCAGAAATCCAACCTGTAACAACCCCTGGGGTTGCGGGGTCTCCATTAGCTTTTATAAATAAAGCTTTTGTATCTTTATTGTTTTCTTTCAGAATCTTTTCTCTTTCTGGAAGCCAATTATCATAATATGGCATAAATTTATCTTTTAGTATATATTTATATAAAAGTTTTCCTTGCTTTCCTCTACCTTTGGTTCTTATTTGTCTCGTGGTCTCTAGAAATAAATCTCCAAAAGCAGTTCTGTTTTCGTCAATTAAATCTATTTCAAAAGATAATAGCTCCGAAAAGCGAGCTCCACTGCATATAGCCAATGCTACCCAGCAGGCTTGCTGGTATTTTTTTTCTTTAGTTAAATATTCGAGCAAAGATTCTATTTGCTCATCTGAAAGTATTGTCTTTTCCCTTCTGCTTTCTTTTGGGGCAGGGTCAATAACTTTTAATATAACATTTCTAAAGTTAGGATATTCTTCATCATAGAATTTTTCAATAAAGTTTGAAAAAGAGGATAACGTGCTTCTTAAATTATTTATTCTTGCAGAACCAAGTTTTAATTCATCGCTTGCATACGAGAAAAAATCCAAAAATTCAAGTTTTTTTATATCTGTAAATAGTTTATTATCGTTATATTCTAAATTCCATACAAAAAATATATTTAAGTTTGATTCGTATACACCAATTGTTTTTTCGCTCGAACGTAAAGATTTTTCTTTTAGAAACTTTTTCATCAAATTTAGATTCACAGGATTTACTTTTTCAAGTGCTTCATCTGATGTAATCTTTTTACGAAATGTGTGTCTAGGCATTTTTTATTACTCCGTTCTTTATAAAATAAGTTAACCCGACCGCACAAGCATCTGATTCGTCTGTATTAGCAAATTTTAATTTTGGAAATAAGAGAAGAATTGCATCTTGAACTTCTTTTTTAGAAGCATTCCCTTTTCCGGTAACAACCTTCTTAATTGAAGATGCAGGATAATATATTTGTTCATATTCATTAAACAAATAATTTACTATCCCGTGAACTCTAAATATAGCCTGTGTGCTCGCATTATATCGACTAAATCCTTGTTCAATTACTATTTTGCTTGGTGGATAGACTTTTGAGATTTTTATTAAATCATTTCCAATTATTTTGAGTTTCGCAGGAATTTCTTTTTCCTTATGTGTATCTATGGTTAGTAATTCTATGATTTTACCATCATTGGAAAATATACAAATGCCGCTTGAGTTTAAAGATAAGTCTAATCCATATACATACTTGTTTTCCATTTTTGCCTCCTTAAAAAAAGGAGCTTCTCTTTTTACAGAGAAGCTCCTTCTGGGCTATTACCTATGCTATTCTTTCTTGCCTAACTTTAAAATTGCTTCTTTAGTTGCAGCTGAATACAATTTTGCTGCTTCTATTGTTGCCTGTGCTTTTGTTTCTGTAACATCCTCTACAGTAAACATTGCAATAACAATTACAAGGATAGCGTTAATTGATTGCCATATCTCGGCTGGTACTTGTAGATAATTTAAAACAATAGTTTGTACAAGAGCTAAAACAGCAGTCCAAAATTGGCGACTTTTTAATAATTTTTCCATATTAACCTCCTGAGTTAATTTTTAATATAATATTTTGTAATTTTCTTATAGATGAAAATGCTTCATCTATAAGTATTTCCACTTCAGAATTAGATATTTTTATTTCATTCTCATCTGCAAATGAAATTGCCATTTCTTTTACAAGCTCTTTCTTTTGCTCTACTGATAAATTTTTTGTGGACTCTGTTTCGTTTATCAATTTGACATATTTTTCTATTTCATTTTTTATATTTATTTTCTTTATGCTAGTCTCAATTTTTTTAATATATATTCCGCCAAGTACTCCAATTGCGGTAACTAATAGAGTTGTTAAAGCTTGTAAAATTGAATCAAGTACAATTTCCATACTCTTTTCCTTTTTACTCTCTAAAATATCTTTTTCTTACGTTTGGTTTATATGTATCTTTTTCATATAAGCAATATTTATTTGAGCACGCAATATACTCTTCGTCCACATAAAAGATTAACCCTTTTTCTATCCTCTTTACACTTCTAGACCTTATTTGCAAAGGAAATCCACATTCAGGGCATCTTTCTCCTATTGTTTTTCTTAGTTTGCTTCCCATATAAGTTACTCTTTTTGAAGTTTAGATGCTTCCTCTAAAAGGCTTTCTCCTAATTTTTTCATTTCTTCTATTTTTTCTGGGGTTATCTCATCAAGTTCATCTATAATATCTTTTAAAATAGAGAATAGGTTTGTAAGCATGCTTCCTAAAGAATTCTTTTGGGCAATATCTTGCCTTACATCTTCTACGTTTGCGTATAACGCTTTTATAAAGTCATTATAATTTTCTATTTTAGAAATAATTAATTCCCAAAACTTTGTATCTGCATACAAGTTTTCGTATAAGCTTGTTGGCTCTATATTTGTGCATAATTGAACAATATATCCTCTTAAATTATACTCAGCGTTTAAATACCCCAGGGGGGCATTAGGAACCAATTTCTCTTCTTCCTTTGGAAAGAAGTAATCATTTATATATTTACTTATCAGGAATGCTTGCTCCTGTGGATTAATTAATTTCTTTATTTTGAATGTAATGCCATTATAAATTGCGTTATCATATTCAACTTCTTTGTACTGTAAAGATATTTTTTCTTCTTTATTATCTACATTTTCCATTTTTCACCTTTAAAAGTATATAGTGTCTCCACTTTTTAAATTTTTGTATTTTTTGTCAAATGGAATTTCTATTCCATATCCGTTAAAGTCTACACCTATTTTTTCTTCTGATACCCAAAGAACCTTTCCCTCTTTTTTTGGTTCTTCATTTTCTGGAACTAACTCTTCTTTTTCTTCTATCTTTTGCTTTTCAGGTATTGCCTTTTCAATTTTCTCTGTTTTTTCTTCCATATTCCCTCATGTTATTTATATAAATAGTGCGGGGTACTAGTACCCCGCACTATTAAATTATAATTTATCTTACGGTAACTTTTATTGTGGCTGTATATGATGGTGTAATACCAATAGACGTGGCTGTAATAGTAGTACTACCACTTGTTAAAGCAACTATTTTACCAGCTGTTGTTATTGAAGCAACTGCAGAAGCAGAACTTGTAAAAGTAACTTGAGATGGTGCCGCTAATTTGAAAGAATAATTTTGGTTTGTAACGGCGAATGCGGACACATAAGTAGTTGCCCCGACTGGAAGACTTATATCGCCACCAGCAATAACCATGTCTACAACATTATCCGCCCATGTTGTGTTTACAATATGTTCCACAACTCTAGCATAGATTGGCTGTCCGCCACACGCAGCTATCTCTTCTGGTGTTGACGGGGTATATGCCAATGCAGTTGCCTCGATTGGAGTTGTTGCAACTCCGTCTCCAGCCGTGTTAATAGTAAAAGCACCGCTTAACTGCCCTCTTGGAACAATTACTTGGACAGAACCAATTTTATTGGAAGTAATGTCCGAAGAGTTAAGCTGATAATCTAGAACTAACTTAACAATTTTTGGAACGCTGTTTGCGGGGATAGTAAATTGATTCCCAGCGGTATTGTTTTTAGCAAAATAGCGGACACAATAAGCTTGCGATTTTGGAGCATTTGTAGGAAGAGTGAAGCTTCCACTAGTACTAATAGTAACTTTATATGTTGCCCCTGTTGCTTGGTCTGTTGCCCAACCAAAAAGCGGTTTACCGCTTTCAAAAGCCAACGGGCATCCAGATACAACGCCAGAGCCAGTAGCACTTACGGTTACACCTTCTTGAGCATAATAATTTCCAGAATCGATGTCAGAACCAACTGTTGCAGCAAGCATACCCAGGTTCCACTGAGTATCCTCTATTGTGAATTTAAGTTCTCCAGTATGAAAGTATGTATATTGTAATTGATTACCTTTTCCACCACGTACTGGCGTTGACCCAAGTGTAGCTTCTATAGAATTATTGGAAAGGGTTTTTCCAATAAACACTAAATTATCTGCATCGTCATACGCATATACGTCTGGTACAGATGTAAGAAATTTGCGATAAGCCATAATTTAACCTCCTGTTTGTTTGGCGCTAAACGCCAACTTTTTCTTTTAATTTGTCTAATTCAACAGACACATCACTATATTTGTCTGTATCGTCTATATTTGACAGCCAATGTTTTATGACTGATTTATCTTTAAATTCTACAAACCCAGAAAGGGACGCAGATAGATAAATTTTATAATGTACATAATTGTCATATCTTCTAATTGCTTTTATAAATTTTCTGTAAGGCATTGAATATATATAATCAAACTCCCACCCTGTAACAACAGAAAGAGATATAATGTAGTCTTCTAGAGAAGCTGGATTTTCATTATTCGACTTATTCTTATATCGCCTCGCATCTTCTAAGGATTTCCTTACTTCAATAGACATATTTTCATCAGGTAGCTCTATCATGTTTTGCTGAGAGATTATATTTCTTATCTCTTCAAAATCAAAACTATAAAATTTTTCATCTCCTATAATAAAATAAGGTTCTCCATTTTCATATCTGTATCGTTTAAGACTTTCCATTGGGTCATTGAAGGATGAATCATCTTTTAAACATAACCCAAGTAGTCTGTCAAAATATGCCAAATACGGCTCAGCATCTTTTACTGTATTTAAGTAATATAAATATTTCAGATATGACATTGATATTATTTCTGGATTTGGAGAGCTATTTTTGTCTAATGTTAGGCAAGATGAATACAAAGCCAGGGGCATAACATCTTTTACAATTATTGGATATATTTTTATAGACCTGTATTTTATAGGTAAATCAAAAGTAGTGTAATAAGAAACATCCATAATATTTTCCTTTTGATTATACCGATAGCATTGAGAATATAATTTGTTTACCAGCAAATGGAATTTGCCCAGCTTCAAAAAGCCTAGAGCTATTGTCTAATGTTTCATTGAAGGACAGTAAACCTATTCCTCCAACATCGGCGCCATTAAATGTTGATAGGAGTTCTTCGGCAATAGTATCTATTCTTGTTTGATAGTTACTCATATGATTTATTTTATAATGAGAAAATATCTCCATAGACACTTCAAGCAACCCTATTGTTCTGTTTAAGCCGATTGCGTGATATGGGGCAATTCTTACTAATGCTATTTCATTGACCATAACATCTGGTTGTTTCAAATCCATAAAAACATTATATTTTGAACTATCTGCCTGCCCGGCATATATTAATTGTGCTTTTTCCTCTTGAGTAAGATTTGGCTTACTCCAGGCGTCGGCATCCGTATATTTTAGAAGTTTCCAAATTAATTCATTGTGTTTCATCATGTATTTTACACAATTGTAAGAAATTTTCGAAAATATCCTAAAATCGTTGTATGCCTCTTGCCCTATAATATTATTTTCAGTTTGAGACGTCATATAACCATGCTCCACGAAGCGAAATGTCGTACAAGAATACTCCTGGATAATTCGGAGTTGTAATCCGAATTGTCAAGTTCGAACTAACATCTTTTTCTATATTCTTTATTTTAAATGAATTTCCATCTATTACAGTAAATTCAAATTTTGAAGGAGGAACGTTGTTTGGAATACATTCAATAGAAAAAGCGTCAGGCTGTTCGACACCATTTTTATATAATTTTATAAAATATGTTTTTGTGTCTCCCTCCAGCACATAATTAGAATTCGGGTCAATCAGAATACTGTATATATCCTCAGCTATCTCAACAACTGATACTTGGCATTCTGTCTTAACAGTTGAATCTTTTATTTTTGCTATTATTGTGCACTCCCCTACATCAACAAATGAAACAACACCACCCGAATCAACAGTTGCTACGCTAGGATTAGATGTCATCCATTCTATTGCTCTTTGAACAGTATTCCCGTTATATTTTACAGATGCAACAAGTTGCTCTTTTGCTCCTATTGCGCCTACCAGCCCGGCTTTATTTAAATCTATTTCATACCGAATTGTGTTTGCGTCAGCAATTCCGTTGACAACGTCGTCTTGGTTGATATTTACAAAGTCTGCAATCAAATCAAGGGTTAATATTCTAGCGTCTTGCCAATTATAGGTTGTTGTATTCTTAAAATCATTTATTCCCGTTCCTATAATTTTATATGCCATCCAGTGATTAGGATTACCAAATAAAAATCTCTGGTTTTCATTAATCAAGTTTGTCCTTGTATTGAACTGTGTTTCTATATGAAGAAACCCGCCCGGTGTAGGAAAAGGGGAACCCTGGGTTATATAGTTTCTAGGTTCTTTCACTACATATTCTATTGCGCATGGCTCTATGTATAATGCCCCTGTTTTCTCATCTATCCAACGCAGTGTATTGTTACATCTTCTTACTGTGCAAGTAGAGGTTATGTTTTTATATTTTTCAATATTCACAGTTAGCCAAATATTATTATCAAATTTATAGTAAGTTCCAAGCTCTGGGGATTTTGATATATCTTTAAAAATAAGAGTTTTCCAATCATCCCCGAGCTTTAGCCCTGTCTCAGCGTTTATAACCCCATCTATTCTAACATCTACTTTAGAAAACGTAAATGAACCAACGCTTGTTTCTTCGTATATTTCCCACCAATTTGGAGAGTTATAAAATTGAGCATCTATTGTCCTTTGCAACAAATCTATATATTGATTTTTTGGAGTTTCTGTTTTTATTGAGTCCAAATTTATTCTGGAAGATTTATAATTATATGCTGCCATTTTAGCCTCAACTAAACATTTGAGAATACCAATTGCCCCAGTTTATCTTTTTGTGGCTATAATCTGTGAGCATTTGAGAGCATTCTTCTTTCATTGCATTTAAATATTCTTTCTTTTCTCTGAGATTTAATGCCTCTGAAGAAATGTTGAAGCCTCTGCCTTCTACATGCAAATTCATTTGTGTTATATCATTTATAACTTTCTCATACCAGTATTTAAGCATTAACTTTGCAAGTATAACCTTGTTTTCCAAGCTTAGCTCATTATCAAATGTTTTTGTCGTTTTGTCATATGTGAGAGGCTGGTCGCATATTCCGCTAAATTCTGCAATCGCAAAAATAAGCCATGGCTCAAGATAAGTTTCGAAATCCTCTGGAGAGAATTCGACTAAATCTTGGAGCCTATAATCGTTCACCAGGTGCATAAAAAGCTCATAAACTTCTCCAAGCGGTGTTCCCATGTGTGTAACCTCTCTTCTTTATTTTTTATTCTTCTTCTGGCGCGACATTAGAAATATTTTTTAAATATTCAATTGAGTCCATTATTTTTTTATTTGAAACTCTTTCTAATGCGTCAATTGAATCTAGCGACATTGCGCCTTTGCTTTCAGCTAGTTTGTTCATTACAAACTCTATTATGATTTCTTTTTGTGCGTCATTGGCAGATTGATATATTGAAATAACTTCTTTCGGAGAAGCAGTTAGTACTTTTTCTATTTGTTCTTTGGTTAATATACCCTCATATACATCGTCTAATCCGTTTGCCCGGACAACTTTCTTATCGGCGATATAAAAATAGCCATTTGAAACAAAAGATGGGTTGGCTTCCATAATATTAAGCAAGTCTCTGTACAATATTCTTTTTGTTTCTCCAAATTTTGTAAACTTTTTAATATCTCCGCCACCATTGGGTCTTGTACTTAAGATAAGTGTATGAGGAACTAAACTAATAACTTTAATATATTCATCTGGCCGAATGTCAGTTATATCATTTTTAGATTCTGACTGTGCTTCTAGTTCAGCGAGTCTAGCGCGCAGAGCAGCTATTTCTTGTTCTTTAGCTTCCTCTGGCGAAAGAGTATCGGCGTTTTTTGTATTCATTTTTTCTCCTATAAAATTTTATTTGTGGGGGCGGATAAACCGCCCCCTCTAGGTTAAAAAGCTTATGATAAAACAATTTCTCCGGCTACTGCATTTGTAATAGCTGCGGTACCCCAGGACTTCAGGGTAGAAGCCTTTTGCAAGAGATTTTGTCTATCGAATGGGCTGTCGGTTATAGTCATAGTTGTACCTTCGAGAACAACTTTAACAATCTTCTGTGAAGAAGGAGATAAGAAGTAAATTCTCTTGTCATTTAATTTGAGACCGAAAGGATTCTTCCAATCTGCAACTTGTGGCATAACCATTAAGTCAACGCCCTTGAAGTTTCTGATATAACCAATTCTTGCATATTCACTATCGAGCTCATATCTCCAGTGGGCATCTGCGGAGCTTGGAACAACCGCAGAGAGAGCTTGCAAAGTACCCATAGCAACCACTGGGGCGCCACCGTTCCACGCCTGCACTGATTGAGCAATACGAATAAATTCTGTTTCTGAAAATCCGGTCATCTTTAGATTTAGAGGAGAGCCACTCTGGATATTATCCATTGCTGTAGCAAACGTGTTGTAAATATCTATGGTAAGTTCATACTCAAAAGAGCGATTTACGCGAGCAATATAATCTGCGAGAGATTCCTTGCCTTGTAGCACCTTAATGAGAGAAACACCAACAGTCAACTCGTGTGCGGTAGGAAGCACAGCAACCTGCCCAGAATATTGCTTTTGCATTTCTGTAGTGCGTTTTCCGAGGCGGCTTGATTTAGACACAACAAACAAATCGCGGGGTTTAATATCAAATACATAAGAATCGCCCCAGTCCATGTTTCTGATTTCCGAAAATGCACTGATATTAGCAGGAATTGTATTCGGGAAAATCATATCGACAATGTTGTTTACAACGGCAAACATCGCCCAGTTCAAAACAGGGTGTGAGCCCCAAGTAGCTACAGGGAAGGCGTCCACATTTTGAATGCCGGCAACACGCATAATTTCTTTGCGAAGAGCTGCATTTAACTTGTCTTCTTTTTCAGAAAAAGAATATTTTGTACTATATTCACGAGTGCTATCTTTCTCGTGTTCGGCCAAGTAGTGATTATAATAATCGGCAGCCATTTCATAGACGCCGAGATTTTCTTGACCAGCAAATTCAACTAATTTATCTGAGATTCTCATTTTTTATTCTCCTTTTCTTTTTTTATTAGTCTGCAACGCATACAAAGCGATATGCAGTTACCCGTTGTAAACTATTAGGAGCACCGGTTGTCGGGAGAGGAATGTAAGTAACTTCCAGCAATTTCAAACTTGTAGCGTTTGCTGTTTGAGTTGCACCCCAGGTTAATAGTTTTGAGCCGTCTGCAGCATTAACAAAGGGAGTAGCACTGCCAGATACAAAACTTCCGCTAAGAGCGTCTTCTGTCATTGTAATAATGTCATGCTTAGCAAGTTTAATAGCAGGGAATGGGTACCCGGCCATATTAACAAATTCTCTTGGGTCTGGGGTAAGCCCTTTATATTTTCCATTTACAACCGCGGTTTCGTCTCCGCTGTATGCCATCCACAAACCCGACAAAGTAGAACCAGACGCTGACGGTAGGCTTACAGACCACACTTCCCGTTCACTTGCATCTGTTGAAAGGGAATCCAATCTAAACACCATACCGTTATCAATATCACTACCAGATATAGCAGTGCGGTTATAAGCACCATTATAATCTGAGGTAGTTTCGTTTAAAATTACAACACCATGAAAAGCCATAATAAAACCTCCTTGTTTTTGTTAGGGATTAATTATCCCAAATATCTTTTTTAATTTCTTCTCGGTTTGCAAAAGGCAAGCCGACTGCTTCTACTTGCTCTTCGTTCCCTGTATTTGCCTTTGCGACAAAGTCAAAAGAAACAGCTTTGCAATATATCTTCCAATTATCTATATCAGAAATGGAATATTCTTCTGCTTTTTTCTCTAAAGCGTCTCTAACCCCTTCCGGGAAAACAACTTTACTTTCTAATTCATCAAGTGTTTCCTTTACAGCAAAAGCCTTTTTTGCTTCTTGCGCCTCGTGTTCTGCTTTAAGCAATCTTTCGTTTTCACTCATATATGCTTTCAACTCTTCATCCTTTTTGGCAAGCGAAGCGTGCATTTTACTCATTTTAGCAAAAAGACCACCAAGGGCTACGCCGAAATCTGGGGACATGCTTTTAAGTTCTTCTTTTGCTGCGCAAATTTCGGGCTCTTCATCTTCTTCAGCAAATAGCCACGACATAGCTTCAGGAACTTCAAACTTGGCCTTTTCTTCTTGAGGCTCTTCTTGGGGCGCTTCTTGGGGCGCTTCTTGTGCCCCCTCAAATTTTTCTTCAGTTTGGGCTTCCATATTTTTTTCAGTTTCCTCCATGTTTATTTCCTCCTTTCTATTAGCGGGCAAAGATAGGTCATTATTTTCCTCCATCTTTTCCTCTTCTAATAAATCTGGTTTATCTTCTTGCTCTTTTTCCATCTTTTGCTCTTTGTTTTTAACCCATTTTCCATTTTCTACGTGGTGCGTTTTCTTAAAATTAGATATAGCAATTGCCCACCCGTTTTTCTTTTTATCTACGCCTATTGCGTCTGCCTGG
>ERZ795047.4600-NODE-4600-length-11583-cov-5.671669_pt1 | contig 11583 bp, 18 predicted proteins | sample MGYA00375131_ERZ795047 | MGnify/ENA primary metagenome ERZ795047 (study PRJEB30176, sample SAMN05720228) | activated sludge metagenome | isolation source: Anaerobic digester | place: Japan | collected 2015-05-20 ... | reverse complement strand
GTCCACGAGTTGGCGATAGGTCTCCTCTTCCCAGCCAGGGGTTGTGAACCTGGCGTCGAACACGGCCTCGTAGGTCACACCGGGGACCATGACGATACTTACGTTGGGGTCGTAAGTTTTGAACGTCTGGGTCCCGGCGGCCCTGGTCCCAATCTCATACATGGTTACGCGTCCCTGACCTTTACGTAAGCGTCCCCGACTTTGTGGTACAGTTCGCCGCCTGCCGCATAGACTGCTTTCCCGGCTGAGATCGCTTTCTCGCGCGCTCTCCGGTTGATGATGACGTATGCGACCCCTGCAAGCAGGAGGCCAGCACCGGCATATAGGATGACCGTGGAGTCGATATAAGGTTCGAGGGTCAGTTCGACCGGGATTACTTCGCCCTGGTTGACTGTGACCATGGTGCTGGCGTCCCTGTAGAGTGTCTTCTTGGCAGCGATCTTGTAGATGCCTGGGGTGACGTTGTAGCCGACGACCGACCCGGTCCCCATCTTCTCGCCGTTGATATAGATTGATGCGTCTTCCGGGTAAGTGTAGACGTTCAGTTGCGCCATCCCGGCTGGAGGAGGCAGGGTAACTGTGAACGACCGATAGGCTCCGAAATGGCGGAGTACTTCGTCAACTGTGGCCCCGTATTTGCCCCCGATGTTTCCGGTGTCCAGCACACCGACATAATATTCGCCGGGCGTGCTCGGAACAGTGAAACTGGGCATGGGGATGACGGCACTGCTCGTGAACAGACCTATGTTGCCGGTTGCGCTACCGACCCGTTCCCAGGCGTAAGAGGGAGCAGTCTTCTTTTTAACATACATTGCGAGGTCATACGGGCCCAGGTCCAGGTAATCTTTCTGGATCCGGGCCTCCACATACATTGAGTCGCCGGGGTGATACTCCGTGCCCGAGATTGTAATATCAGTTACGTGCATGGTGCTCCTGGGCATTAGGTTCGGCCATTAGAAGATAAAGGTATCGGCAGGAGCGAGAAAGAGAGAGAAGCGAGAGAGAAAGGTGAAGGAGTTATGGCCCCAGGGGGGTTACGACCTGTAGGCGCACTCCTCACTGGCGGCCTTGAACGCCTTGCGGACCTCGGCCCTGCCGCCAGGGAACTTCTTCTTGCGGAGTGCCTCGGCAACGCAGCGCTGGTGGCGCTTGAGTTTGGACGAGGTCTGGATGGAGTGCTTGCTCCGGACGTACGGGGGCTGGTCACCCTTCTGCGGTGCAACAACCTGGCACTGGGCCAGGACAAGTCTGAGTGCGGATTTTCCCATGTAGGTTCACCTTGAACCTATATGTGCCCCCGCGTGTATATATATCTGTGTAAAAATAATTTTTCTGACACATCTAATCGGTCAGTTCGTTCGCCACGATGAAGATCATTGCCTGGAGGCAGTTCTTGGCAATCCGTTCCCTGTCTTCGTCAGTCTCTGCATCCGTATAGATCCCGGCGTCGAGCATGATCTGGAGTATGTCGGTCATCTTCTCGACGCTGGCATCTATGATCTTGTCGTTGACAAAGACGGGCTGGCAGAAATACTCGCTCCCGTCCCGGATCACGAGCCCCGCGTCCTCTAGAAAGGGCATGTGATACGCTACGTTCTGCCGGGGTATCTTCATCTTCCTGGCTATCTGGGAGAGGGACATCGGTTTCTTGGCTTTCACAAGGGTGCAGAATACGTCGTATCTGGTGGGTTTTGTGTCTGGCGATTCGTTCACGCGAGTTCCGCTCCTTTTGCCACTACTATAAGGACGTCGTCCTTGAACATGTCCGAGATGGTCTTTACGAACTTGCCCGGGTTCTTGATCCTGCCCCCAGCCGCAGTATATGGCCGGTCGGTCCTGGGCCGCGTAAGGTCGAAGCACCGGACGTAGTCGTATCCGGGCTCATCCGAAGGGTCGAAGTAACATTTGCCGGTAACCATGTTGTAGCCCCATACGTCCTCTGGTTTGCTGTCTATGTGCTTCGCGATCTCGATATGCAACTGCCGTGCGACGCTGTCCTTGAAATGGATACATATCCCGTTCTGTACGAACAGGACCTGGGTATCCTTGATCTCGTCCAGGGTTTTCTCGGTCGGGATTTTTTCGACCGTGCCCGTCTGGTAAGATATGATCCCGACCTTACCTCCTTTTTCCGCGTCGCGCTTGTGTTTCGGGGTCTCGAAATACTGGATCGTGTTCGAGGGGATGAACGGCGATATCATCTCCCACCGCTTCAGGACGTTTTCAACGTGGGTGGTAAGCCGTGCTATCTGTGTATCGAGGGCTTTGATATCCGTCTCTACCCTTGCGAGGCGGGTGTCGATTTCCTTATCGGGCTTCCGGTCCTTCGTGGTCGCGGGCTTGGCACCAATCTCTTTCTTCTCGGCGTCTGCCTGGATCTGGGAGACTATAGCCGCAACGGCGTCCTGGTGGCTCATCTTCCCGATCACAACGTCTGTTGCAAGGTGCTCGATGCCCTCGGTATACCTTGTGTCACAGACTTCCGGGGCGTCTTTCCCGAACGCATATGCCAGGGCCAGGCACGCCGCCTGCAGGAGTTTCTTCTCTTCAGAGACCCGGGCCTCGTCAAGTGTGGCCAGGGCCTCGACCTGCTGCTTTTGCTTCTGTTTGCGCTTCTTTTCGACCGTGGCAATAAGTTTCTGCTCGCTCTTTTCCCGGTCTGCTGGCAGGTCTTCTTTCGCGGCTATAACTGCGGCCTTCTTACTCGATGTGGCCTTCTTCTCCTGTTTCCGCGCCGCCATCTGCTCCTTCAGGGCGCGTATCTTTTCGGGGTCCTCTGGTTCCACCTTGACCTCTGGTTCCGCTTTTACCTCTGGTTCCACCTTGACCTCTGGTTCTGGTGGTTTGGCCGCGCTGATCGCCGGGAGTGCGTACTTTGTGGTCGGGCCTATGAACCGCTGGTATTCCTGGACGATCACACTGGCCGGTATCTCGGGTTCGTGGGTACCATCTATCGAGTAGGTAGAATACTTCCCGTCAATTGGCACATCAGACCGGATGTAATAGTAATGCTCCGGGGCATAGGGCACGTCGATTTTCCGGATCACGGTGCCTTCATGAATTTCGGATTCCGATTCTATTGGAACCCACCATTCCATAGGGGTCTGCATGAATTTCCGCAGGGTCCCAATATCAAAACGGCTGGGCCTGCTCCTGATCTTGCTCTTGCTCTTGGGCTTGGGCTTGGCTTCCGGCATGTAAACACCAACTTAGGAGTTTGTATGGGGGGCGAGTATAAAAACGTTGGGGGTTTGTGTGCCCCTCGGTAGTGGTTGTGCCCCTCGTATCAGGGGACTTCGATCCCGTACCTGGTCACCCAGGCCACAAGACCGCCCGTTTCTTCAATTGCCCGGAGGTCGTCCTCGTTGTCGAGGTCCATAAACCGCCCGGTGGGCGAGAGGATCTTAAGGTCTCCCGCCTCTACAGCCTCTTTCAGGCCCTCGTCGGTCCAGGGGTACTCCCGGACGGCCCATAAAGAGGTTCTCTCTCTCTCCGCAACCTCTGTGGCGTAATCGCCCTGGTTCGAGATTTTGACGCCTTCCCAGACATAGTCCGGGACGTTCGTATCATCCGCCCAGTTGGGGGAGTCGGTAACAAAACCGTGCTTGTGCCGGTTTTCCATTTCCCAGCACACATACCGGATAACGTATTCGGGTGACATACCGATCAATCAAATGGAATTGCAAGTTGTTCATCACTCTTTACACGCATGGCGATAGCCTCTGCGATCTCTACCTCGGTCACCTCGTCCTTGAGTTTAAGCCGGGCGAGGGCCTTCGCGATCCGGAGGATGCTCCGGATCCATCGCCCGCTACGGCCCTCTTCGATCTCGCAGAAGTAGTCGGCGAACGGCTTTACCTTTTGCTCGAGGTCGTCCATCTCTTTTGGCCTGATGGCAGGGTCGATGTTCATCGCTGTGTTGATATATGTATGTATCATCTCGTCCGTGGTCTCGTGGTTCCTGAGCCCTGCAATGATGCGACGTGTGATCTGGATTGACTCGTCTACGGTGGGCATATCGAAATGATAGACGAGGTCGAACCGTGATAAGATGGGGGATGGAACCTTTGAGATGTCGTTAGCCGCCGCCACATATCGGATCTGGGCCTCGAATTCCTCGTGCTTCCCTCCAATTGCATCCACATACTTCCCGCCCTCCAGCACGTCCCGCAGGGTGTTGATGTCCTCGAACGCCTCTATCTCGTCGTGTGCAACGATGCCGCCGTGGTACTTGTTAAAAAGCCGGACTCCGCCATCGTTCCGCCGCCCGTCCCCTTTCAGGGTCGACCGCTTCGCGTTCCCTGATAGGAACAGCGCTCCCCAGTGGTCACGCAAGTGGTCTATAAAAACGGTCTTCCCGCAACCGGGCTGGCCCTTGAGGAGGATGTTGATCCTATCCCGCCCGTCCGGCGAGTCCCACCGGTTGACCAGGCAGCACATGATCCCGATCTTAACGTCGACGTGCCCGACGACCTCGGGACAGAAAAATTGGGGGACGACCTGGAGGAAGTCCTCGCCGTCGGCCATTTCCGTTAAGATCTCCCGCACCTCGGCGGGGGATAGGCTGAGACCTTCAAGCGTCATCAATGTCTCCTTCTACGTCTCACTTGATAAGTTCATTGATGTGGGTTATCCCGTTTCCCCTGCGATAGCATATCATGCACTCCCGGCACTTCCCGTGACAGTTGATCGCGATACCGTGCTCCGTGGCAAACGATTTTGTGTAAACGCTGAATACCTTATGAAAACCATCGGGAACGACCGGAAACGCGATGTTCGTTAACCGGGTGGAAGCAACCAGTATAACATTATCGGGGATCTCGTCGATGTGTTCCTGTACCATCGAAACCCGCTTCGTCCAGAGCCCAAATGTAATATCCGGGTTTTTCCGGGCGATATTAAGCAAGTTGACAAGATGGTTCTCGTTGATGATCTCGCCGTGAGAGGAAAACCGGAACGCCCCATTACATTGTAACTTAGACAGATCCGGGATATGTTCCTCCGGGATCACAGCCCCCGACAGTATACGGTTGTTCTCGCTCCACGGTATACCGCAGTGCTTCCGCGAGGTTCCCAGCATCCGCCGGGAATAACACCGCGAGCATATGCTCCCGGGTACGCTCGCCATCTTATTACAAAAAGGGTTGTCTAAGGGGTTCGAATTAATCGAATGGAACCCTTCCATCTTCCCGGTCATCCGGGAGATGACCAACCCGATTTCCGTTCTGACAGTTTTCGCCGTCACGCCTTCCACCACTCCGTTTTATTGTTCCTCACCCGTGTTGCCCGCCCCTGTGTATCTGTCGAGGCTCTTGTAGAGCCTCTCCTTTGCAGGTTCGATCTCGTCCTCAGAATCGACCTCGACGACCGGGGTGATGCCACGGTCTAAGAGTGATTTTATGTAATACTGGTCTTCCATCTGGGGCCCCGTTAAGAGTTTCTCAATGGCGTTCACACGGAACGCCGAGAAGATGCCAGGTTTCATGACTACGTCCCCGTCTTTCGTGCGTTCGCCGGTGGGGATGAGTTTTCTGTACCCGAGGAACACCCAGTCCCCGATCTTGAGGTCTTCGGGGATGGCATGGATCTTCCGGGATATGCCCATCTCTCTAACCTCTTCCAGGAAGTGATCCGGGGTTTCATAGAACGATTCCCCGACCCAGATCACATACGCCTTTTCGGGAGGGAAACATAATACGCAGTTCGTCCTATGGCATGGATACGTTAGATCCTGCCATTCGGGGCACTGTTCCCAGATCCATTCGGGTTCTATGCGCTGGATCCCCCTTATCGGATGAATAAGGGGTCGGTGGCACATTTCGCAGACCGGGATCCGGAGAGGGATCCGGTGACAGTATACTTCCAATCCGCCGCCGCACAGGTAGTAGCCGCGAGGAGTGCGGAACCCACATCCCCGCTTCTGTTTTACCATAACCCTTACCGATGGCATTACACCTTCCCCCGCTCCTCTTCTCCGCTCTTCGTCATCAGGGTTGCCGGGAACCTTAGACCGGGGACGTATTCGGGGATGGTTGTACCCTTTCGCCATGTGGCCCCCTTCGTATCCGGGTATATAAAGTCGTCCCGGACGCCGGAGTATACTGTTGCAACCAGTTTTGGTACTATATACAGCACACCATCCACCCTGGGCGGGAGAAGTTTAGAATCGTGGTACCTCTCCTGGAAAATAGGGATCTGTTCCCCGCAAAACGCGGTTTCCCCGACCTGCACATCCTCAACAACAAGGCGGATCATAGACCCGCTCGGAGGTATCGATATGATCCTCCCCTCCCCGGTCATGACATCGATCTCATGGCCGCAACAGTTGATCAGGGTTATCCCGGTCATATTGGAAACCCTCCCGTTTCTTCTGGCGGGGTTGGGGTGTCGTATACCTTCCGCTGGAGAATATACGAGTCTATCAACTGTTCGATCCGCCCGAGGTCGGACTCCACGCGACACCCATCATAAAACACATACGCACGTTTTACATCCCCGCGCGAGCGGTGGCGCCCAATTGCCGCCTTTAATTGCTTTAGTTCATCCAGCGGAGGGATGCAACCTTTCCCGCGAGTGTAGTACTCGAGAGCGTAGATGTGGGTGCCCATGCTCCGGACGATCCAGATAAACGCCCGTGGCTTATGCTCCACGATCCACAACCGATCCATAATGTAATCCATGCGGTACGCCTGTGGGTGCAGGCAACCGCTGGCGCTAGCGTCATTCATTGCCACGCTGAGGCTGGCTAGCGCCCTTCCCATGTTTTCATCCGTGTTCATTCTCTTTACTCCTCCCCCTTTTCCGGGGGGAATGCAAGGCCGGGGCCGCGAACCCCGCGCCGTCCGAACCCGGAACCTTGCTTACCTTCTCCCGGAATACGGAAGGTCACACTTCTTGATCTTCCATATAAGCCGGTTGTTCTCCAATTCAGCCTCTGAGAAGTAGCCCAGTTCTTCTTCCAGGCCCTGCACGAGCCCAAAGTACAACCCCGGCTCCACCTCCTCAAAGGCGAACCAATACCACCCTGTGTACGACTCCCACGCCTTGATGACTTTATGGGGAGTCTCCGTTTTGTCGTAGGGAGAGATGATATATAGGTGGCCATCTCTCCCGACCTCAAACTTGAATTTGCCCATGTGACCACCTAATACACCCTCATATCAGGGGAGAACCCGGTATCTTCAAGGATGCGGTCAAGGACGCCGTCAATATCACCATAGAACATACAACAGGAATCAAAATTCCCGCCGATGTAGATTATGGTGTCGACGATACGAGATAGGGCGTATTCGTCGAGTTCCCGGAGGCTCTTTATGCCGTATTTTTTGAGTTGTTCCGGGGTCGGCTCCACCTTGACGCAATCGTAGGAATAAACACACCCTGACAGGTAGTCATTATACTCCTGTATCTCGATGCGTAGCGCCTCCTCCGCCGTGGGGATGTCAAACCCGTTCTTTCTGAAGACGTCGGCGGTCATATAGACAACCCCGACCCATCCCCAGTCCCACCGGGCGGAGTCCGCCGCCCGGAATTGTCCCGTTGTGGTGGATAGGATGATCCCGGAGTGATCATAGAGATACAGGGGTAGAATAACCACGATCTCAGGGTATTTCCGCACAACGGCGGCCATAAAAGCGTACTCGTCTTCGTATTCTCCCGGATCCATCCTGATGATGTGATCCGGGTCCCCAATGTCGTAATGGCGGCTCCAGCAAGCAATTTTTCCGAGAGTATCAAACATATCTCTCGGATTTTCCGGGTGCAGGTCGTAGACCACTCGAAGTATCCGTCCCGTGCCCTCATCATAGTACACGGCCACAGGGTCTTGATTAGACATTTTTATCTCCTCTCCTTTAGTTTTTTTTAGATGTGCGGGGGATTCAGCCCCGCACCAGTTCCCGGGCGTATTCATACCGCCCGACTTCGTCCGCCGGACTGTCCGGGTAATCCCCCGGATAGTCCTCAATATCGGCTAAAATCTCAAGCGCCGCCTCGTGGAAGCGGCGCTCGTAGTCGTCTTCGTCAAGTATTGGGTACTCTGTTAGTTCCTCAAGCAAAGAGTCCGCTAACTCAAGCGCCCGGTGATCGCTTTCGTGGATGAGAATGCTTTCAACCCACCCACAAAGCCAATGGGTGACCCTCACCACGATCACGGTCTTTGACTCGCCACCTAGCCGCGCTAGGATAGAATCAAAATTCGACACATCCAGAAGATCAGAGTCCCGACTACGCGAGTACACAGTATAGTACTCCGCATAGTCGGGGCCGACATAACAGTCCGGCCGACTCCACCGGACTAAATGCTTATACTTTGCCATTTTCGCTTTCCTCCGTCTAATCCGCGCGCGGGTATTCCGCGCCCGCGTCCGCTATCGCCGCCCGCTCGGCGGCTTCGGACACGACCTTAATAAGCCGCTCCACCACATCCGCCGCTCTCTCGAGCGCGGATGTTTCGCCGACAGTGGGAGCCCCACCGTCAGCAATCGCTTGAGCCAAATTCGGCATCATTTTCTTTTAACCTCTTTTTTTGTTCGTGCCCCTAGAGGTCGCACCTCTAGAGGTTTCACGGCAAAAAAAGTATAGTTCGGCCCTTCTCACTCATCCACGGATCGGGTACCAGCCATAACAATCCCGGGGACGGTTTCACCGTCCTTTATCCTCTCTCCACAGACTACCAATACCGGGTTTGTTGTTCCTAACTGTGTGTCAAGCCATAGTCTCGCGGGACAGATGGCATCTTTCGGCGCGCCCGGATATAGGCGCGCAAGGCACACATCAATTGCATCTCGCAAGAGATGCAGGTCAACACTAATTTCGTCCCCGGTATTCCGATAGTCGCAAACATTACCGGCAACAAGTGCAGTTTTTTTCTCAGAGTCGTACTCTATTTTAGCCCCACCTAGAGAGATGGAGCCCTTGCATTCCCGCATTTTTACGGTTGCAGGTCTTGCCATTCTTTTCACCTCTTTTCTGTCCCCCGGGGGGAAGACCCCGGGATAAAGTGTAGTCGACTTGTCGGAATAAATACTTTTTGGTTAATCGAAATTAACCAAAGTTACGGTTATTTTTTACCGTAACACCCCGACAGATCAAGTTTCGACTCAAAACTATATACGCTTTTGCTTTTTTTTCCAGGATTTTTCCGGGATGTTCCCGAACCAATGGGAAGAAGAACGCGCGAGAGGCCCGGGACGCCCTGGGCCGGACCGAGGGGGAGCGAGCCGTCCCGGACCGGACCGAAAATGATCGTCATTGAACTGGCTTTTTGGAAGGGGATGGAGACCGGCACGGAGGCCCGGGGAGGAACGACAATGAACGAGCCGGATCTAGACCGCGACCCCCGAAAAGAGGCGGTGCTGGAGCCCGGGAGGGAGTTGACGATGGATCACACCGATAGGAGCCGGAACCAGCCGAAAATCAAGGGATGATGTCGTTCAGGATCATATAGTGCCTGTTCTCCATCACACCCCGGATGTCGTTCTGCAAGGAGGACCAATCCATATACACATCCCCGATCCTGCGGTTTGTGTGGCCGAGGATGACATCGATCAGGTCCTGGGAGACTCCTAGCCGCCTCTCCTCGGTCTCGAAGGTCCGGCGGCCAAACTTCGAGGTCACACGGAGGCCGCCAATTGTATACTTCCGGATCCGGGCGGATAGCCAGTAGTCAGGGCGATGCATCGGGACTTCGTCATACCACGTTGATAGAAACGGGGTGATGTCATCGTGCCATGCAAGGTACCGCATGGCTTTCGTCTTCGCCGTCTGGAGCAACATCGAGCGGTCGTCCCAGTCTATCTTCGCAAAAGCAAGGTTGTGAGCCAACTCGACGGCCCGGGCCCCGAAGTAGAAGTGAAGGACCACACCCGAATATACGACCGGGTCCAGGCGGTCCCGGTTCATCTTCACAAGGAGTTCGTGTACCTCGGCGGCGGTGGTAGTCTTCTTTCCGTATTGTGGCAGCGGGCGTTCGCGGGTCACAAGTTGCAACTGGTTCGCTCGCTGTGTCTCTGGAATGACCATCTCGCTCGTAAGCGGGAGAGAACCGGTCCGCCACCGCTGGTATCCCCGGATGGCCGCGATGAAGGTATTGGCTGTGTTGGCACTCGACATACTCAGTTGCCGTTTATAGGTCTCCACATCGGTGACGAGATAGTTAGAGATGTCTCTACCCTGTGCCGCGAGCCAACTGTCGAAACCCCGGAGCATCGTCCCGTATGTGCGAGCCGACGGTCTCCGACCATTCAGCACGAGGTAGTTAAGGTACTCGTCGATGCTGGTCTGTTCTGTCATGATCACTCAAGTGTGACCCTGTAGTAGTTCCGGTCCCAGAAGTGGTTCTTTTCAGCAGGGCGGGTCGCATAGTGCTCGATAATGCCCTCTTTCTTCATATTGTGGATGACCTGCCGGAACGCGGTTGGTGTCCCCGCGGGGACCCCCAGCCTCTGGCTGTGGTGTTTCCAGGCGTTGTATAGCCCCTGGACATATTCGCCCTCTTCCCGGCGTTCCCGCCTATCGTAAGCCTCCTTACACTTGCCCAGGTATTCAAGGATAAAATTCCGCTTTGCGCTCCCCACTCTTCCGGGAGACAGGATTATGTCCTGTGTTGCCGCTGGCTTCGCCCCTTTCTCTGTCACGAATGCATCCTCCGGTGTGAGGTGACACATCTCACCGGCGTTCTCGCATCTCTCGCAGTTGCCGAGCCATTTCGCGAGTGATCGCCTCTACCCTGGTCGCCTCCGCGCGGAGGCTGTCCAGGAGCGCCGCGTCACAGAGCCCCATCTGGCAGACATCTGGCTTTTGCGAGGTCTCACAAGGGGTAGGCGAGACGTGTCCCTTACAGTTACCGTTAGGTAGAGAGGACATTTAAATCTTCCTGGAGGGCACAAGCCCGTAACTTGCGGCGCTCAGAAATGCCATCAGGAACACCATGAATGCGACCCAGGTCACCGCGAGGGTAAAAGCGTATGCGTCGGGCGAGAGGAGGGGTTCGAGAGAGCACAATAGTGCAAACGTTGCAACAACAACAATTATAAGGACCTGGCCTGGCCGCATCTCACAACCCCGCTACCCTCTCCTCGACCTGGCCGCTCGATAGACCACATATCCCAGGAACCCTGCACCCACCAGGACCACCGGGGACCGATACCACGGGGCTGTGACCGGGGTATATATTGGGGTCACGATGACCGGCGTTTCGGCACGGACCTGGTCCGATCCGGAACTTCCAACGACATACAAGGAAGGATGATAAATGCCAGGATGCGTGTATAGGTGTGTCGGGTTCTGTTCAATCGATGCAGCACCATCCCCGAAATCCCAGGCCCATGCCAGTATGTCACCACCCGATAGGTCTGAGAATGCGACGCTGAGCGGCGCTGGACCATGATCCGGGGCGAACGCAAAACTTGCGAAGACGCTCCCGGTCGCTGGTTCACCCTCTATCTCAGAGCCACATAGAGTGCGACCACGACCGAGATCACAAGTGACCCAACCTGCGAGACCGTCTTCAGGATAGCCCGTAATCCAGTTGTCTCCAACTGGACGTCGCCTAACTGTCTCTGGATCTCTGCATTTGCGTCC
>ERZ795047.4595-NODE-4595-length-11600-cov-4.796362_pt1 | contig 11600 bp, 8 predicted proteins | sample MGYA00375131_ERZ795047 | MGnify/ENA primary metagenome ERZ795047 (study PRJEB30176, sample SAMN05720228) | activated sludge metagenome | isolation source: Anaerobic digester | place: Japan | collected 2015-05-20 ... | reverse complement strand
TCGTCAGGAAAGGGCAGGCTCAGATACAACCGGGGTTTTTCAGCGGAATCGAATTTTGAAGCGCTGACCCCTTTCCTCCTCACTGAAAGTGTCTCATCTTAATGACACGCCTTTGGAAGTCGGCTCTTGTTCTGTCCCCTGGATAGTGATTCGCATCAAGCGGAGTCCCAAACCGCTCGTTGAAGCGATTGAGCTTGGAAAGGCCCCTAATCAAGTTTTCCGGATCCAATTCGAGATGCAGAAGAGTAAGAATGGCCACGCCGTCGCACCAAAGCTCCAACTCTTGAATTTTTGGATAGTCGTTCCGCCTTCGCGCTGACTGATACTCTTCCCAGACATATTCGTGACCGACTTCGTGGGCGATGATCGCCAGAAGTTCATCAGCAGTCAACAGGCGGAGGGCGGGCTCAGAAACCAGGACCACACACCGGGCATGAATCGCAACAGCGGCCTGAAAGGCCCCGATTACCTTAATCTCGACAATCCCGACTCGGTCATGGTATCGCAAGACCTGGTCGACATTCTTGAGTTTGTCCGCCAGATACCCTTTCAGACGAATTTCGCCTTTTGGCGGCAGCGACGCCATTACTCGCGCCTTGAACTCAGGCGACACTTTCGGGGGTCGCACGGCTCTCAGAGACATCTGGTGACCACCTTCGATGATCTGCTGCAATCGACGGAACGCTCTTTCCGCTACCGAGTCAGAGGAGTTCCTCTTGAGCAAAGCCGACGACTGCGGTGTCGGCTCGCCGTGCATTCCCTCCCCAATCTGAAGAGCGAAGCAAAAACACAAAATTCTCCATCCTGCCATTGGGTATTCCTCCGGTTGCTCTGTCGGGAGGAATAACCGGCGAGTGTGGAGGAAGTCCTGTAGGGACGCCGTATTTATTCCGAAAGTTGAAGGAATGGACGTGAAGGAAATCTGACGAAATTTTGAAAAGCAGGAGATTCAGCAGCAAAGATCCAAGGGCGGCAAATCATTCCACCACCACAAAGGGGAACCGGCAAGGATTGCTGCTTTACAAGGATTGCTGCTTTATTGGAAGTTCTCGACCAGCATGAGATCGCTTTCCTCTCTATCCCTCCGGGCGAAGAGAACCGAGCGGCCGTCTGGCGTCGCCGTGGGAGCGGGAACCGGGTGGATCACTTCCACAATTGGTTTAACGTCACCGGAGCTGAAGCTATAGAAGCTCAAGAAGGAAGAGCCCGAACGGGTCCTTTCGGAGAGAAAGAAAATGCCGCCCTCTGCCATGGCGAAACAGGAATAGAAGTTTATCGTTTTCAGGAAAAACTCTTCTTGTCCCCCCTCAACAGGAACTCGGTAAATACCTTCTGGATATCGATAGAAGTACACGAAGCGGCCATCATACGACTCCAAACCCCAGGCGCCGCGCTTGGCAACGAATCGAGGCTCGCCACCCTCTGCCGGTATCTTCCAGAGCTCTCCTCTATTCGGATTGGATCTGGTGTAATAGATCCAGTTCCCATCTCTCGACCAGCGTGGCATGGCACCCGGATGGCTGTCATCCGTCAGCCTTGTTGCTTGCTCACCGGTCGAGGACGCGACGTAAATGTGCGGGGCCCCTCCTGCCCACGAGTCGTAAGCGATACGGCTCGCATCGGGAGACCAGCTAGCCGCTCCGCCAATCGGTCCCGAGAAATGGGTCAGCTGGAACGGATTGCCGCCGTCGCAATCACAGACCCAAACTTCATGAAATCCGGATCTTTCGGAGACGAAAGCAACCTTGCGGCCGTCCGGTGAGTAAGCCGGCGACCGGTCGAGCCTCGTCGAAGCAATCACTGGTTGGGGGTCACTGAACTTGCCCGAACTAGACCTGTCCGTTCGGTAAATATTGGAATCCCATAGCTCTCGCTCAAAAACCAGTCGTCGGGCGGCGTGTGATATGTCGAAGTCAGGCGCTTCGTGCGGCTCGCCGCCCCAAGCCATTAATCGTCGTATCCTCCCCGGCTCGAGAGGGTCGATACGCCAGAGATGGCCTGCAAAACTGTACAGCACGCTCGCTCCATCGGCTGACCAGCGAGGGCTTGAAAGCTGATTATTCTCAAACGTCAACCGCTTTGGTTCTGCCCGGGGACTTACAGTCTCGGACAGGGGAAGGAGGTAAAGGTCTTTTGTCGTCCAGTTCAACTCCCGCATGAAAACGAGATTGCGGCCATCAGGCGAGACGGCCGGCTGAATGTCGTACACGTGTTCCGGTGGCGCCGTCAGCCAGGATTTTTCGCCTGTTTTTACCGAAATCTTCACGAGGCCTGCGCTTGTCTTGTCTGGGACAGAGGAAATCAGGGAGGTTCCGTCCGGCATCCATGCCGAAGTGAAGCAGACTCTGTTCCGCGAGGACGAGCTATCCTTCGTTGGCACTGTCAGCAATACCCGCTCCCTGTATCCATGGGTTGGCATCAACAGCAACTGTTCGGTAGTGCCGTTGCGCCGGGCGAAGGCAATGTAATTCCCGTCCGGCGACCAGGCGGGATTGATGTCGTCGGCCCGGTCATCCGTACGGCGAGTCAGCTCACGAGTCTCAATCGCCTGCACGTAGATGTCCCAATTGCTCTCCTCGCCGGATCCTTGACAAGCAAATGTCACATGATTGCCGTCCGGAGAGAAGCTGGGAGACTCCTCGTTTCCGGGCAGACTCGTAAGGATGGATCTCTGCGGCAAGCTGGGTTCGATTGCGATGGGGTCCTTCTTCTGTTCAATCCAGAACCAGCCGATTCCCAGAAGAATAACGGCGACGGGAACCAGCCACCACCGGGCCAAGACTCTTCCAACCACCAAGGGCCCGACCCGTCTCGTGTCTGTCGCCGGCAGTTGTTTGACCGGAGCAATTAACCGATACCCCCGTCGCGGCACAGTCTCGATGAATTTCGGGTTTCGCGCGTCATCACGGAAAGCCTTTCGTAGCTCTGAAATGGCATGGGTCAGGACATCATCAGTAACGAAGGTGTTCGTCCACACCGCCTGAATCAGTCTCTCTTTGGGAACTACTTCACTTGGGCACCCGGCCAGATATATAAGGACTTCCATCGCCTTCGGTTGCAGGCTGATGGTCTGATCGTCCCGGACCACTCTTCCCACGTCCGGCTGAACAAGACATTCTCCTACATAGAAACTCGCTGGCACTGCATCTCCCCAACGCTTGTGTAGGATGGTGTTAGTCTAGCAAATCTTGGTTCCCCGCTGAAATCCGGCTCTCAGATGCACACGGGCGGGCTGTCGCAAATCCGGCGACTGCATTAATTACTGTTGCACGGTCCACACAAGGTCGCGAGCAGATGAGATCACCGGGGAGAATTCTTAATGGTCCGCCGGGACTTATTCCCGAAGGCTTAACTGGCGCGCCTGCCGCGACTCGAACGCGGGACCTACGGATTAGAAGTCCGTTGCTCTATCCAACTGAGCTACAGGCGCGCGCTTGATTTGGAATGACTCAGTGAAATTTTGACCTTAATCGTTCTCGGTCGTGCCCGGCTTCAACACTGCATCGCCAAATCTTCAGGTCTGACGCCACCAAGGTTCTTGACCGCACCAGCCAGTAATGTACGCGAAAGTCGGGAGGGCTTGCAACTGGTCAGAACGTCCGTCATGCGACGATTAAGGCGGGCGACGTGGTTTCCGCGGTGATATTATCGGGAACCATGAGACAACGCGGCATTTCGAGACGAACAGTGATGAAGAGCGTCGGTGCCCTGGGAGTGGTGGGAGCAAAGAGCCAAGGCACGGACAAATCCTTGAAACGTCCATCTCGCAAGGGAATTACTTCTACCAAGCCGGCCGACTATGCCGAGCAGATTGCCCGGCGCGTCAACGACACACTTTTGGTGGACTCCCACGAGCATCTCCCGGACGAGAGCGCACGACTGTCCGGAAGTTATGCCAAACACAGAAAGATAGCAGACGATTGGTCGCTGATTCTGAGTCATTACCTGGACGACGATTTCATCAGTGCGGGGATGTCCAAAGAGGCCTACGACGCGTTCTACGCGTCCGATCTCGACCCCCTGGCCAAGTGGCGGCTGATCGAGTCGTTCTGGCCGGCTGTGAAAAACACTGGCTACGGGCAAGCCGTCATGATTGCGCTGCGCGATCTTTACAGCATCAGCACACTGTCTGCGAAAACAGTCGAGCGGGTCGCCGTCTCATATCGCGAGTCCCTGAAACCAGGACTATATCGCCGAGTGCTTTGCGAACTGGCGGGATTAGATTCCTGCCAGGTGAACGCAGGTTCCTTTCACGAATCAGACATGCCCGACCTGCTGCTCCAAGATATCAGCATCGTCGGCATGCACATGGGCCCGGACCTCGACGCTTATGGCAACCAGACCGAAGTCAAGGATCTTGCCGACTGGCATAGCGTGATTGACCGGTGGTTCGAAAAGTACGGCCCGTATGCGGTGGCCGTCAAGTCACAGGCCGCCTATTCCCGCGGACTCGATTACGAGGACGTACCCGCGGAGCGAGCGGCCCCGGTCTTCAAGCGGCTCCTTTCGAAGGAGCCGGTTAGCGCCGAAGAGCAAAAACTCGTCCAGGATCACCTCTTCTGGTATGCAATCATGAAAGCTCGCGATTTCAATCTGCCGGTCAAGCTCCACACCGGCTACTATGCCGGCAATAACGGCATGCCCTTGAATCGAGTAGCCGGGAACCCGGGAGCGGTGAGCGAGATCGTGCGTCGGGCGCCGGATACAACCTTTGTCCTCATGCATATCAGCTGGCCGTACTACGAAGACCTGATCGCGCTGGCAAAGCACTACACCAATGTCACACTGGACATGTGCTGGGCCTGGATCCTGAACCCGGCAACCAGCACCGAATTCCTCGAGCATTACCTGATGACTGCCCCTGTCAACAAGATTCTCACTTTTGGCGGGGACTATTCTACCGTCGAGCCGGTTTTGGGCCACGCCGCGATGTGTCGTCACGGGATCACCCGCGCGTTAATCAATCTGGTCGATGAAGGATGGTTGACGACGGACAGTGCCTTGGAACTCGTCGAACCGATCATGTGTGGCAATGGGCGACAGATCTTTCGCCTCGAGGAGAAAAAAGCCGCCTGCAGGAAAGCACCCTGGCTGGCGAAGAGATAAAGCCGGAATATACAGAGTAGAGCCGCTGCGGCCCTGTCTTATCCGGAGCCCAAGGCGCCAGGTTTCAAACCGGAATTCGACAACACCTGGAGCACCCGCCCCAGAAAGGCTTTCATTTTCTGCCTTGGATCGCCCGATCCCAGCGTCTCCAAAGGCAAATAGCCGCGGTAGCCATGATCGCGGATGATTTTGAACAGGCGTTCGAGATCCGTGGGCACTTCCCGATCATTGAAGAAGACGTTCTCTTTGATCTGCCAGGTGACGGCATAGGGAATGGCTTTGACGATATCTGCGTAAGGATCCGGAGTTCGAAAGCCCCCAATGTCCAGGTGAGCCGCGAGCCACGGAGAGTTGACAGTCTCCAGGATTCGAACCAGATGCTCCGCGGTGTCAATAAAATCACGATGGTTTTGAAGCGCCAGTATGACTCCAGATTGCTGGGCCTGCTCCGCGCATTCGTTCAAGTGCTCCACCAGCCACTTGTCAATTTCGGCAGGCGGATGTCCGCCATCCGGCTGGCCGGCGAAAACTCGCAGCAGGGGTGCACCCAGTTCCGCCGCAACTTCAAGCCACTGCTTCACATGCTCCACGTCGGCCTTGCGCCGAGCGCTATCCGACACGGTAAAGTTGTTCCGAACTCCGGTCCCACTGATGTCCAGTCCCAGCAGGAAAGTCTGACGTTTGATCTGGTTGATATAAGTCCTCGAAGGGGGTTGCGGGTAGCCCGGGAAATAGTAACCGGTCGGATCAACGGCCTGAAAGCCGAGCGTTGCGCAGTAATCGATGACCTGGGGGAGGGTCATCGTCCCGTCTCTCAACAGCGAGTTGAACGTATAAAGATTGCAGCTGAGCTTGAGGAGAGGCTCTCTCTTCTGAGCATTCAGCGAGTTGAACGTCAAGAATGGAATGGCAAGTGTCTTCCCGATAAAGCTGCGACGATCAAAAGAGAACATCTGCCGCCTCCCGCGAATGGTTTCATTGTAGCGGAAAAGCAGGCGCGGGGTTTCGAAAGTATCCACCAATCGATCGTCTGCCGCATACACTCGCGGGGGTTCGATACAACGCGCCATAAAACCGCGCGTCACTCAACCGCCGCGGATTGGCGTTTCTCAGCCGACGCCCGGGCTTGCTTGCCTAAACGTACCCCCGCCCGGGTAGTCGCCAATCGATTTAAGCAGGTTGTTCAGGTCCGACTCCGTTTTAGGGTCGCGAAAGTGGGGAATTTTGTTGGCCAAAAGTGGGGATTTTTGTTGGCCGGTCACACTGACCCCGTTTAGGGCCGCGCGGGCTCGCGAGCCCGCGCGGGCAGAACGGTCAGGATGACAACTGTACGAGTTTCGGTCCCTGGGTTTTCTTTTTCAGGACCATTTCCTCGTAGTAGGCGCGTACCTGGGCAGCCTCCTTGGCGGCCTTCCGGCGCAACAGCTTCTCGTCGCGGGTAGTCTGAGGCAGGGTGCTCTTCGGACGCACACGCTCGGCATCCTCTTTTCGGATCACCAGAGAATGGTCGTAACTGGAAAGATCCACGTTTTTCCCGCCGGCGTAGATCTGATGACGGCCATGTTCCTCGTACCACTTGGCCACGGTGGCGTTCATGTGCATGTGCTCGATAATGTTGCGCCAGCCGTGCCCGGTGTTATAGGCACAGAAGGAAATCTCACCTTCCTGGGTGCCGTACGGGATAATGCACATCTCGGTCCGACGGAAATCGTAGTTGAAGAGATCCTGGAACCACATTCCCGCGATGAACAGGAAGTTCCAGGGGTCTTGTCGGCGCTCGACTCCTTTCCCGTAATTCTTGCCGGTCAGGCCAAAGCTCTTATCGAACTTCTTCAAGAGATCAACCAGGGCCAGGCTGGCAGGCGCACGGAAGGGCTTGTAATTCTTGAAGAGCGCCAGTGCCATCATGAAGTTCGAGAAGAAGGGGCCGCGGGCAGCATCGGTCAGCTTACGGATATCGGCCACTAGACCCGGGATGTCGAGGAATTCCGGCACCGGCGCCGCTTCTTTCGTTTCCTTGTTAATCATCAGCGCCGTACCGACCCCGCAGTTGGGATGACAGCTGCAGGTGACCTGCCCCCAGTCTGCCTGGGGCCCATGGACCAGATCAGCGAAATCCGCAAAGGTGCCCATCAGGGAAAGTGGGAACCAGTGCTCGTTCACCGTCAACCCCGTCTGCAGGCGGACGTCACGTGCCATGTGAGAGAGGGTGTAGCGCTGACGAGCACGTCTCTCGTCCGTGATTTGCTCATCCCGCCCGGTAAAGGAGACCGGTTGAAAAGCGATGAAGGCAATCTTCTTGGGGTTGTCCATCGCAAACCGGATGATCGGCCCGACCTGGTCGTTGTTTACGCCATTGACCAGGGTGGTTACGAGGATGATGTCCACACCGGCCTTGTGAAGATTCTCGATGGCCCGCAACTTGACGTCAAACAGATTGCCGATTTTCCGGTGACTGTTGGCGTCGTTCCCGATGCCGTCGAACTGGAGATAAGCGTAGCGCAACCCGCATTCTGCCGCTTTCTTCGCAAAATCCTGACTCCTGGCGAACTCAATCCCGTTGGTGGCCGCCTGGACACTGTTGTAACCGAGCTTTCTCGCATACTTGATAGCCCGGAAGAAGTACGGCGACATCGTCGGCTCGCCGCCCGAGAATTGAACCGACATCTGACGCCGGGGCTTGATCTCCATCGCATTGTCGAGGATCTCTCGTATGTCGTCCCACGAAAGCTCATGGACAAACCCGACCTGGTTGGCGTCCATGAAGCAGGGGTCGCACATCATGTTGCAACGGTTCGTCAAATCCACCGTTAGCACAGACCCTCGCCCGTGGCGAATGGAACTCGATCCATGATTGTGCAGGTGCTCGTCGTTGTGAGCAGGAATGTCCCGGCCCGGGAAATTCTGTTCTATCCACCTCAGGAAATTCGCGTCAATCGCCATGATGTCCTCGAACTTTCCGTGCTCGGGACATTCCTTGACCATCCAAACCTGGCCGTCCCTTTCGACGATCTGCGCTTTAATCTCACCTACCTTCTCGTTGATCAAGATTCGATAATCCTCTTCCCCGCTCAGAATCCGCTCCCGTGCCTCGATAACGCATTTGGGACACAGTGAATCGGTTTCGCGCGGCCATCCCAGAGTAGGTTTCGTCTTCTGCCACGACTTTGGTAACGGTTTATCGGACCACTTCGGGATGAACGAAGCAGCCGGTCGCAACTGATTAAAGAACTGAATCCCATCGAACAGGCCCCGCGCTGCCAGGCATACAGCACTGTCGACGTATTTCAGGATCCGCTTTCCTCGGTACCTCGGCATCGTAACTCTCCTCCCGTGAAAGTAACGTACTCGTCAATAACAATTGAATTATTGATCAGTATGAAAACCCGTCGACAGCTAATCAATACCCAGCGAATGAGTCTGAGGGTGAGGTTTTTTCTTTTCGCGAAAAGTGATCCCTTCGAAGATATGCCTCAGGGAATTGAGGCGGTTTTAAGAAAGGGGATTCACAAAATAGGTATTTTCAAAAAGAGGGACAAGATCGGTCCCGGCCCTAATGCCTGGCCAGCTTCCCCATTTCGACCATTTCGACTTTTTCTTCTGACTGGAGGTCCGTAGGACCGGCACGTTTGTAGAATCCGGTGAAAGCTTTGACCCAGGTCCGTCAGGACCGACACGTGAATGGCAGCTGTGCCCAAGCGGCAAAACTAACCTTTTGCATGCAGACACTGACAGGTGAGGAGGCGATGCAGGAGTTCACGTGCCGGTCCTGCGGACCTTGGTCTCACACCTTTGGTCGTTTCTACAAACGTGTCGGTCCTGACGGACCTCTGATGCGACTGCCACCGGCCTGGTGGTGGTCAGGGAGCAGGACGACAGGTCTGGACGCGCTCGAAGTTTGACGAAAATACGGAATCGCCTAAAGTGGCCCCCCAAAGGGGGTAAAATTGGCCCAAGAGCGCCTAATGCGCTCCTGCAAGGCTGAAATTACACCACCTAAGTCACGTAGGAAAAGGCCATTCGCGCTCACTTGTAAGTAATTGATGAATAAAAAGTTAGAACCACATGAAACCCTGTTAAGAAAGCCTCTTTAGAAAGCCGACTGCTTGTAAGTTAGGTGAGATTTGCGTATCTGCGTAGCCGGTTCACTACTCGAGCTGAACGAGACCGCCGCCGCAGACCGGACGATGATCTGGGGTATGCTTGGGGGTCCGCCTGGGAGCGCGTTGCGGAATACGGTACTCCTGCGGAGCTCTCCAGAAATCGGCCATTGAGGCATGATGAACACAGGAAACCGTGCAGTAAGGAGCGCAGCCTTTCCGGGTGCGGAACTCGCGACGGATATCGTCCAAGGTGTATTCCTCCAGCGGGATGCCGGGATAGCCGCGCTGCTGCGAGCAGTAATGAACCAGGCCGTCCTCGCACACATACAGGTACCGGGCGCCGGCTCTGCAAGCCCAATTGTTGGGTTTTCCAGCCGCCAGGTTCTCTTGGAAATAGCGGTAAATGCGTGCGTAGCCTTTCTTTCCGACCGATTTGAGCTCCTCAAAGACTTCCGCCTCACGCCCGTTTAGCGGCCGCAACCGGCCCTTTCCATCATGAATAATCCCGACTGTGCAGGTGAATCCGAGGGCGACAGCTCGCTTACCGATGACCAAGGCATCGTCCGGATTGCGTACTCCCGAACCCAGGACCGAATTGATGTTGACTTTGAAGTCGGCAAGTTCGGCGAGGTAGCACAGCTTCTTGTCCAATACTCGCAAGCTCTTTTTCGACACTTCATCGGGCTCGATGTTGTCGATACTGATTTGAAGATGTTCGAGTCCAGCCTGGTTCAGTTGCGCGATCCTTTTTCGCGAAAGCAGGTAGCCGTTGGTGATCATGCTGGCAACCATTCCACGGCTTCGAATATGAGCGATAATGACTTCAAGTTCGGGATGCAGCAGCGGTTCCCCACCGCTCAGAGTAATGACGGATGTTCCCAGATTCTTCAGCAGGTCCACTCGCCGCAGTATTGCGTCGGTGACGACTGGAGCAGAGGAGTCATCATATTCGTTGCAGTAGGAGCATGCCAGATTGCAGCGCCGTACGGGAATCAGGTGGGCCAGGATTGGATGATCAGTTGAAAGCAAGGCCTTTGCTGCCACCTTCCACTCACGCAGCGTGGTCCGTATTCCCCGTAGTCTTCGTCGGCGCATTTAACTTCCCCTCCTCAGAGTCAGCCTTCACATTAACATAAGTGAAAATTAGTTCCGCTTCAATAACCTCCGAGTAAATAAGTTGCTTCCTGATTGCCACAGCTGCGGGCTCTTTTGCGTGTTAGGATGGACGCAAGGTCGAGGCGGGAGACGACCTCAAGGGGTTCTGGGGTGGGCGATGGGATTCGAACCCACGGCCACAGGGGCCACAACCCTGTGCTCTGCCAGCTGAGCTACGCCCACCACAGGAAAACCTGTATTGTAGTACTAATCCGATCGTCTGGGCAAATTCGTTGTTGCGATTCGTTGTTGCCGTCGAAAGGAGCTTTCAAGGGACTCCGGGTCTGCTCGACGGCCTCGCAGATGACGCGGGAGGCGCGGATCACGGAGATCGACGCTGATCAGGCATTGCTGCGGGGTTGTTTCCGCGCTTGACATTACGACTTGACTGCCGCATAAGGGGTTAGTCTTTGAACCGCTCAATGCCGGTTCTTATCTAAACCAATCGTGAACCATGAGATCTTATTTGGAGGAAAAGGATATGCGCTCTAACCGGGTTCTTTCGTCGGCCGCCTTGTTGCTCATTCTCGCCATAGCAAGTTTGAACGCCCAGAACCAGGAGCCGCCGAGGGTAACGTTTTTCCCTCAGCTCGCCGTCGGGGGCGGGGCAGCCGGTGGCTTTTCTTGTGACTTTTTTATCACAAACCAGGGCATTCGAGCGGTGGACGGAGTGATTCTCCGGATCTTTGACAACAACGGGGCGCCCTTGGTGGTTCAGACTCAGGACTTTGGTGCGACGTCGACCATGGAGTTCAATCTGGCGGCTGGCGAGACCCGGGTTATCCCAATCACGGGGGGAGACGCGGTCGTGGAGGGTTACGCAGTTTTGCAATGCCCGCGGCTATCCCCTGTTCGAAGCACGGTGGTCGTGAGAGCACAAACGGGTGGAGTGGTCTTCACTCAACTTGGAGTGCCAGAGCAGCATCCTTTCAGTCATTTTTCGTTTGCGGCAGAAGTCAGACCAGGGATCGGCACCGGCCTGGCACTGGTTAATCCAGCGCCATCCGCGCAAGACCTGGTGATTTCGCTGATCGATCAGGCCGGTACGCTTCAAGGGACGAAGATTCTGACTCTTCAGTCGGGGCACCACCTCGCCCTGTTTCTGGACGATCCGAGGCTGTTCGGTGCAGGATTGAACTTCACGGGCACCGCCACCGTCTCCGGCGCCGACCATTTTGGCTTGCTCGCCCTGCGCCTGGAGAACGCTAACGATCCACAAAACGTCGTTCTAGGCAC
>ERZ795047.4579-NODE-4579-length-11628-cov-8.443014_pt1 | contig 11628 bp, 13 predicted proteins | sample MGYA00375131_ERZ795047 | MGnify/ENA primary metagenome ERZ795047 (study PRJEB30176, sample SAMN05720228) | activated sludge metagenome | isolation source: Anaerobic digester | place: Japan | collected 2015-05-20 ... | reverse complement strand
ATAAATGAGGATTTAAATATATGATTCAAAATTTACATTTTGAAATCAGGGAAGAAATAATTAATGGTGAAAAAATCTTAAAATATTATATCAATAAGAAAGAAGTTGATCAAAAAACTTACAATACTTTGAAACCGGATTATGATAACAGTAATACCAGTAAACCTCTTCCCCATTCTGCAAAACAAAAAGAATTTCCTAAATTAGATATTGATGATTTGGACGATGAAGATTATCCAGATGATACAGAAGAAGATTGTGTATGTCCCACTTGTGATGCAAAATATAGCATTCTTGATTTAATTAATATTGTTGGTAGTCAAAATCTTAGTTTGGAATATCTTGAAGAATGTTTGGAAGATATTTTAAGTGAATTATATGAAACTGCTTTTAAAGATGGGCATATACAGGCTTTGTTGAATATCTCAAATCTATCTGTTGATATTGCTAATAGTATTATGGATGATACATTTGAAGAAAAATATGGTGGTGAAGATTAATTAAATTTAATTAGAAAGGTGGTATTCCACCTATGGAAAATTTATGGTTATTTTTATTGGGAATTGCTTTTGTAAAATGGGTTGTTCCATTTTTAGATATTCTTCTTGAGTGGTTCACGAATGTAATATCAAAGAAAATTAATTTGATTCAATCTGATATAGCGGTTACAAGCAAAAATGTGAATGACTATTGTAAGGATGGTCAAGATAAAGGAATGACACATGCTATTGGGTTTAAAATGGATGAACAGGAAGAAGAATTTGTGGATGATGATAGCGAAGAAGATGATTTTGATGATAGAAAGAAAAAGTAGTTTAGGATAAAACTAAATAGATGGCGTTAGGTTTACGTCAAGTTAGATATTCTAACAAATGGATTGAATAATCCAATAAATTAAGAATTTTATAGGAATTTATTTTGTGTTTTGGATATAGCGAAAGCCGCTTTGTGAATAACAAGGCGGTTTTTCTATGTGCAAAAATATTGAATTAAAGGAGATGAATTTTGTGGCTAAAACTGCCGATATTATACACATTTGTACTTATTGTGGTAAGACAGCCACAAAAGCTACTATACAACGAGATTTTTATAAATCGTATTCACCTTATCATAATAAAGAAAATGGAGTAACTCATTTATGTAAAGAATGTATTAAATTATTTAGTCTTGAGGGATTAAAATTAAATATTAATAAATTAAAAGATGTGCTGCGTTTTATTGATAAGCCATTTATAAAAGCTTGTTTAGACGGAGCTATTGAAGAAGTTGTAAAAGATTTTCAAAAAAATAATGAAGTTATTAATAGAGAAGAAGCTATTAATAAATATGGGGAACGAGTATGTGCTTTATATATGAAAAATGTAGTTATGAGGCAATACCAAGGTTTAACATGGATTAACAGTGATGCAGATGAAGTATTCGGTGAAGTAGAAGGTATAGACGAAATTATTAATGATGAAGATTTGATTCTTTTTTGGGGAAAAGGTTTTGATATTGATGATTATATATTTTTAGAATCAGAATTATCAAATTGGAAGAAAACTCATAAATGTGATAATCAAGCAGAAATTACTCTTTTAAAAGAAATTTGTATTAAGGTTCTTGAGATTAGAAAAGCAAGAGAACAAAAGAACTCTGTTGGCAATTTACAAAAAGAATTACAAGATTTAATGAAAACTTGTAGTGTTGATCCGAGCAAGGCAAATCAAGCAAGTGCGGGGAAATCACACGATGCTTTTGGACTTTGGGTAAAGGAAATAGAACAATTTAGACCTGCCGAGTGGTATGAACAGCAAGAAAAGTATAAAGATATGGATGGTTTTGTCCCTTATATAAAAAATTATATTGTTAGACCCATAGAAAATTTCTTTACGGGATTAAGAAATTTTGTAGTTGATGACAATATTGACGCTGATTTGGATAGTGTTGAAATTGAAACTGAAAATGATAGTGAAGGTGATTCTAATGGGATCATATAAGCGGTATGAAAATAATTTCAGTAAATATGCAGGAAATTCAAATCAGTTTAAAGCTCCAAAATCGATGATAAAAGAAAAAGAACATAGTGAACAATGGAAAGAGAATATTATTGATTGGGTTACATTTTATCGTAGAAATATACATAGATTTATCCAACATTATTTTAAAGTAGATTTATATTGGTATCAAGTAATATGGATTTATTTTATGAGTATTTGTGAAAACTTTGTAACAATTGCAAGTAGGGCTTCAGCTAAGTCATGGTTAATTGCTTTATTAGCTTATGCAAGAGGAACTCTATACCCAAATAGTGAAATTGTAATTGTAGCAAATTCTATGAAACAAGCAGCTATTATATTTGGAAAGATGGCGAGGTTAAAAGATGATCATCCAAATATAGCAAGAGAAATAATGAAGTTTTCAGATACACAAAATAATTGCATTTGCGTTTTACATAATGGTACGACAATTAAAGTTGTAGCTTGTCAAGAGTCTGGAAGAGGCGAGAGATCGACTTTCACAATTGGGGAAGAATTCCGTATAATGGATAAAAAAAAGTTTGATAGCATTGTAAAACCTTTTGCTTATGCCAGACAAACTCCTTATTTAAAAAATCCAAAATATTCAAATATTCCATGTTTAGTAGAAGAGCCAAGACAAATCCTTATATCTTCAGCATATCATAAAGGATTGTGGTGGTATAAAGAAACAATAGATACAATTAAAATGATGCTTAATGACAAGGATGCTGGTTTTATTGCTTTTGATTATCTTATCGCAATCAAACATAATATTAAAACTAAAAAAGCAATCGCAAAAGACCGATCAACAATGGACGAAATAACATTCCTTGAAGAATATGAAAATATTCCTTGGGGTGAAAATAGTAATGCTTATTTTAAATTGGATATGTTTAAAAAAAATAGAAATTTAAAGAAAGCTTTTTATCCATTAAGAAATGATAATTTAGATAAAAAGAAAAACCCATTAGACATTAAAAGAGTTGATGGCGAGATTAGACTTGTATCTGTTGATATTGCTACAAGAAAAGGAAATGCAAATGATAATACAATTATATCATGTATTCGTTTAATTCCTACTGCAAAAGGATATTTAAGAGAGTTCGTTTATATTGAAAGTCATCAAGGGGAACATACAGGGAAACAAGCTTTGCGAATTAAACAAATTTATCATGATTTTGAAGCAGATTATATAGTATTAGACTTACAGCAAGCGGGGATAAAAAGTTGTCCTCTCTATAAGAAATTATGGAGTTACAAATTGCGGAATTAAGCGGGAAAGCTGAAATGCCAACCCGAACCGAAGATTATAATTTAAAAGGTATAATCAGGGGCAGAGCATAGGTGATGAGGAAACAATAATTCACCCAAGAGTCCGCAACATCTAAATTTGAATAAATTCTATAACATCTTCTTTTTTAAGGAGGTGTTTTTATTTGCTGATTTCAGAAAAAGTAGAAACTAAATGGAATAGTAGGACTAAAAAGCATTATGAAGAAAAAGGTTATCTTTATACAACAATGGGCGATACGATAGTGGTTAATGTATTTGATTTAAAAGACAACAGTATGGTTTATGTAGATGTTCAATGTGATTATTGTAATAAAATTTATCAAGTAATGTGGTTACATAGAACAAAGTTTATTAAAGATAACCCGAATCATAAGGATTGTTGTCTAATTTGTACGCCCAAAAAAGCAAAAGAAACTATTTTAGAAAAGTATGATGTTGACAATATAATGTATCTTGATGAATTCAAGGATAAAATCAAGCAAACCAATTTGAATAGGTATGGTGTAGAAAATGTATTTCAAAGTGAAGAAATAAAAGATAAAATTAAACAAGTTAATTTAGAGCAGTATGGAGTGGAAAGCTATACACAAACTCAAGAGTGTAAGGATAAAAAAATATTAACTTGTTTAAAGAGATATAAGACAACTCATCCGATGAAAACAGATAAATATAGACTAATGTTTGCTAGAGAAAAAAGTCCTGTTTGGAAAGGCGGCATAAGAACTAAAAGGACTGAAAGACTAACATTAGAATATAGGGAATGGCGAAGAAAAATATTTAAACAAGATAATTACACTTGTTGTAAATGCCATGAAAATTCAAATAGGTTAGAAGCACATCATATTTTATCTTGGAAAGAAAATAATGAATTAAGATATGATATTAGCAATGGAATTACACTATGTAAAGATTGTCATAGAAAATTTCATAGCAAATATGGTAAGACAACAGCAAATAGAGAAGATTTATTAGAATTTATTCAAACATGATGAAAATATATGCCGAACTTATGGGAATAAAAACCATAAGAACATAAGGATAAAAAGCCTTATGGATAACAAATTGAAGCGTTTTTGAACAATTGGCAGTTGTCACTAAAGACGATGAACGTGGCGTTGAATATGATGCATTAACAGTATTTGAGCATAAGTCTTTAGATAAATCTTTAATAGACGAATTAAAAGAAAAAACATTAGGGTTAAAAGCAAAACCAGTTATCTATCCAATTATGGCTTCAGCAAAATTAAATAGTGAAATAGCTGTAGATTTTAGAGATAAACTTCAGCGAGGTAAAATTAGTTTTCTGATTGATGATAACGATGCTGATGGGTATTTAACAAAAACCAATAAGGAATATGCAAATATAAATAATGTAGATTTGCGTTCATGGTATATTATGCCGTATATTGAAACTGGATTATTGATTAACGAATCAATAATGCTTGAATTTTCAGTTGTTAGTGGGAATATTAAACTTGAAACTGTTGGTTCTGCTAGAAAAGATAGGTACACAAGTTGCAGCTATGGAAACTATGTTGCTTCGCTTTTAGAAAAAGATTTTATTAAACCTAAAGATGAAGAAATAGACATCAACAAACTTTTCCAATTCCGCAAACCAAAAATTCGCAAATTATAAACAAATATTAAAAATTAAATTAATTTTAAATAGAAAGGTAGGTGATCTTATTGCCAAAAACATCTAAAACAAAAACAGTTAAAACAGAAGTTCAGCAACCTCAATCAGAAATAATTCTTCAAAAACCTTTAGATAGAGATGATGTTGTATTTCAAAAATTATTGCAAAACTTTAGTAAATTAGCCAAATATATATATAAAGATCTGAATAATAATAAAGATTCATTATATACATTTTCAAAAAGTTTTAAAAAGGATGATGTTTTAAAATGGATATCATCACCTGCTAGATATGAAAAACAACTTCGTAATCTTTCAAGGTTTTTATATAATTCAAGTAGTCATTACAAAAGGCTATTAAAATATTTTGCATACATGCCAACTTTTGATTATGTAATTGAATTAAAAGGGGTGTCTGATTTTTCTGCATTAAAACCTGATGTTGTGGAAAAAAAATATCTTGAAACTTGTAATTTTCTTGAAAATATGAATATTAAACAAGAATTTCAAAAAGTAAATATTCGTGCATGGATTGATGATGTAGCTTATTTTTATGAATACAAAACTAATGTATCATATTTTTTAAATGAATTAGATCCTGATTATTGCCAAATTAACGCAATTGAAGATGGTTGCTATAATTTCAGTTTTGATTTTTCATATTTTAATAAATATCCTGAAAAATTAGAAACTTTCGGGGGAGAATTTGTTGAAAAATATAATTTATATAAAACTGATACAAAGAATTTTAAATGGCAGGAACTTGATTCAAAACACACTTTATGTATTAAAATATGTGAAACAGATTATCCTATTCCCCCTATGGTGTGTTTGTTTCCTTGTCTTTATGATTTAGAAGACATAAAAATGCTACAAAAATCAAGGATTGAATTAGAAAATTATCTTATTCTTGTTGCTAAGATACCTTATTTAAATAATAAGGATACGGCAAATAATTTTGCATTGACGTTGGACAAGGCTTTAGAATATTTTCAAATGATGTCTGGAGAGCTTCCAGACCAAATTGGTTCAATTCTTTCCCCGTTTGAAGAAATATCAAGTGTGAAATTAGAAAGGCAAGATAGAGAGAGAGATAATGTGACATCGGCAGAAGCACAATTATTTAGTGAAGCAGGTGTAAGTCAATTATTATTCTCTAATAATTCAGCAGCAGGAGCAGCATTATCAGCCGGAATAAGAACTGATGAAGATGTAGCTTTTGCTATTGTTCGTCAATATGAAAGATGGTTAAATAGAAAACTTAAAGATTTTTGTAAGATTATTTATTTTAAAATTGAAATCTTAAATATTTCTGAACACAATCGTAAAGATGTAATTGCTTATTTAAAGGAATCTGCTACTTTAGGTGCTCCTAATAAATTAAGATATTGTGCAGCTTTGGGTATGACTCCTGCTTCTGTAATACACATGTTATATTTGGAAAATGACGTTCTTAAAATAACTGATAGATTTAAGCCGCTACAATCTACATATCAAACTGGTGATAATGGTGCTGGTAGGGAAGAAATTGATGACGATGAATTAAGTCCTGAAGGTCAGACTACAAGAGAACGTGGAGATAATGACAAGGAAAATAGAGATTATTAATTTAAAGGAGTGTTTAATTTGAATGATATTTTTTATTGTTATAGTCCTAAACTTAAAAAAGAATTATTAGATATAGGAGAAAGGTATATAGCAAAAAATTTGCATCCAGAAACTAAAAGATTCTATTGGTTATTTTTAAGAACCAATAGAATAAAAGAATATTTAACTAAACGAAAACAAGATTCAGATTTAATAATCTGACTTTTTTAATTTAAATAATGTTAATAATTTAAGGAGAGTGTGTTTTTATGTTGTTATCAAATCAAGCACTTTTAATTTGGACTAATAGGATTAAAACATATTATGTTAACAAGGGATATTTGTTTACCAATATATATGATCCATTTCTTGTAAATGTTGAAGATTTAACAAAAGGAAGTCATGCAAAGGTCAATGTAAAATGTGATTGTGATTCATGCAAAAATCCATATATCGGGAATATTGAGTATAGAGATTATATTAGTACACTGAAAAAATATGAAAAATATTATTGCAAAACATGTATATCTCGTTTATTTGCTTCAGAAAAAAGGATAAAAACTTTTATTAATAAGAATAACTCATTTGCTCAATGGGGAATTGATAATTTAGGTGAAGATTTTCTTGAAAAGTATTGGGATTATGAAAAAAATACAATTAGTCCGTTTGAAATTACATATTGTTCTGATAAAAAAGTTTTTATAAAATGCCAGAAAAAAGATTATCATGATAGTTATTATATTGCATGTTCTTCTTTTATCGAAGGCAAAAGATGTTCTTATTGTTCTGGTAAGAAAGTTAATGTTAGGGATTCATTGGGATATATATATCCTAATTCATTTAATTATTGGTCTGATAAAAATAATAAAACACCGTATGACTATACGTATGGAAGTAGTAAACAGGGGTATTGGAAATGTAACAATAACAAACATGAAGATTTTTTAAGAAGTATACATAGTTCTGTAATTAGAGATTTTAGATGTCCTTATTGTCAATATTCAAAAGGAGAAAAAAGAATAGAAGAAATTCTGTTTCAAAAAGATTTTATTAAAATAACTCAAGAAGATTATAATAAATTGAATATAAAAGATAAGTTAAATTATTTATATTTTATCCCGCAAAAAGAGTTTAATGAACTTGTTGGACTTAAAAATGGTAATTTATCTTATGATTTTTATTTACCTAATTATAATTTACTTATTGAGTTTCAAGGACAGTTTCATGATAATGATAATGGGAATGGAACAAAATATATGGAATTAAAGTTTGCCCGACAACAAGAACATGATAAACGTAAGCGTGAATATGCAAAACAAAATGATATAGATCTTTTAGAAATATGGTATTGGGATTTTGATAATATTAAAGAAATATTAATTAATAAATTAAATATATAATTTAAAGTAGGTGATTAAAATAAAATTTATTCATTGTTTTAATAATGACTTAAAAAATAAATTGCTTCAATCAGGATTTAATCTAATATCAGAATTTAATAATATATCTATTTTTGAAAATAATTCTAAATTAACTTTTAGTTTTAACAAAATAGATAAAAAGCAATTTATTTTAAGTAATCAATTATTTTTATAAAGAAAGGCGGTGAGAAATATTGGGTAAGGTTCAAGAATTACAACATTTATCACTTGCTACTACATATGAAGTAGATAATAGTTTTGATTCAGAGAAATTTATTAAAATGAGATTGCGAGTTCAGCATGACGGAATAAATCCAAATAAAAGTAATTTTGAATTGTCAGATATAGAAAAAGCGAAAGATTCTATAAAAAATATTCCTATCCTTGCTAATATAATAGTAGATGAAAATGGCGAGTATCAATTTGGTGGACATGACATGGAAATCACTGAAACAGAAGATGGTGAGTATCAGTTAACTTATAAAGAAACTCCCATTGGTGTTGTTCCTGAATCATGTAATTATTCTATTGATAAATTCAACAATAAGAATTATGTATTTTGTGATGCTTATATTTGGAAGGGTTATAGTAATAGAAGTCAAGATATTATTGAACGTGATAATGACATTAAATTGAGCATGGAAATACTTGTTGACGGATATTCATATGACGCAAAACAAAAAGTTTATAATATTACAGATTATAGATATACAGGAATTACATTTTTAAATAAAAATTATGGCACTGGTATGGAAAATGCTTTAGCTACTACTGGAACATTTTCTGAAGAACAAAATAAAGATAAGTTTATTATTATGATGCAGGAGTTAAAAGACACTCTTGAGTCTTATAATATAAAACAAAAAGAAGGAGGTAGCAAGAAGGTGAATGAAAAACAAGAACTTATTGAAAAATATGGTTTAACTGTTGAATCATTAGATTTTTCAATTGAAGAATTAAGTTTAGAAGAATTAGAAAATAAATTAAAAGAATTTACATCTAATAATGATGATGCAAATAGCTCTAAAGATGATAATGCTAATTCTGATAATAATTCTGCTGAAAATTTTGAAGAAAATAATGAAGAAAACCGTGAGCCAGAAAAATTTATAAAGAGTTTTGAACTTTCCCATTCAGATATAAGATATGCGCTTTATCAATTATTGTCTCCTATAGAAGTAGAAGATAATGAATGGTATTTTATAGACCAAGTTTATAATGACCGTTTTGAGTATATGAATTGGGATGGGACAAAAATATATCGTCAAAGCTATATTCAAGACGGTGATAATGTTTCTTTTGAAGGTGAAAGAATTGAACTTTTTCAAGTCAGATTAACAAAAGAAGAAAAAGATGCTCTTGAACAATTAAAAGGTAATTACTCAACTCTTGAATCGGAAGTTAATGATCTTCGTAGTTTCAAACAAACTATTGAAACAGAACAACGTAATGAAGCAGAAAAAGAATTATATTCTCAGTTCCCACATCTTGAAGATAATGAAGAATTTAAGAAATTAAAAGAAAATGCTTCTAACTTTACACTTGAACAACTTGAAAAAGAAATTGCTTATATTGCTTTAAAGGTTGATGGTAAATTTAGTAAAAAGCAAGAAGAAAATACCACTATTAAAGTGGGAGTGAATTTTAGCAAGAAAGACAATAAGAGCGATTCTTGCTATGGGGATCTCTTCGATAAATATGGAAAATCGAAGAAAGATGATGAATAATATTTAAATTAAAAGGAGGAATTTTATTATGGCAAATTACGGTGTAATCCGCACAGACTTAGTGAAAGCCACCAAGTCCGGCAATATTTTATCTGGTCGTTACTATGTAAATACTACTGCTACTGCTATTGAAAATGGTAATCTTGTTAAATTGGACAGTTTGATTAATGGTAAACGTGAGTTATGGAAAGTTGTTGCTCCGGGAGGGATAACTGCAAGCGATCTTTATGTGGTCGCAACCCCTGAGATTATATATGATGAATCTTTGAAATCTAATGGTGCGTTAAATCAGTTTAGAAATGAAGCAGGGGCTAATATTACATTAGTTCCACTTGAAGTAGGAGATATTATCAGTGTAAGTGATGCTTGTATCACTCAAATTAATGGCAAAGATACACCTGAAGTTGGGAATTATGTAACACCTTCTACCGCTGGCACAAAATGGCAGGAAATAGCTGGTGCTTCTCTTAATACAGAAGTTTTCCGTGGTAAAATCATTGCACGTGAAGTTTATAATGGAGCAAAGTATTTAAATGTAATTCAAATGGTTAAAGTACGCTAATTAATGAATTAAATTAAAAAGGAGGAATTATAACTATGGCAAATAAAAATGAAATTGTAAAACTTGCCGTTGATACATATAAGAATAAAATCAAGGGCAATTTCTCTAAGACCGACAGTTTAGAAGTTTTAAGAGAAGCATTTATTGAATTGAACGGTGGTTCTACTAAGATTGACTATAGAAGTCTTCGTAAAAATGGAGCAGAAATGTTTGAAATTATTGAAGATATTCTTCAGCAAACGGTTCTTGAAGGGCTTCCCGAAGACAGCTTCTTCCATCAGTTTGTAGAGTATAAGAACCGTGCTCTTGGCGATCAGAATAGTTTTTATATTCCAGATCGTACCATGTTGGCGGTATCTGAAATTGCTGATGGGACTACTTCTTTAAGGAGACAGCGTTTGGACGTTGGTACTAATGTATCAATTCCTACAAGTTGGAAAGGAATTAAAATATATGAACATCTTTCTCGCCTACTTGCTGGTAGAGTGGATTTCAATGAATTGATTGATGCGCTTGAAAAAGCATTTAAGTTGAGAATTAATGACGATGTTTATACAGCATTTACTGGTGCGTTTACTTCTCTTCCTTCTGGTTTCTCAGTGTCTGGTTCTTTTGATGAAGATACTTTGCTCGGAGTAATTGATCATGTTGAAGCTGCTACTGGTAGAACTGCTATTATTGCTGGTACAAGAACAGCTTTAAGGAAATGTGCTACTGCTATTGTATCTGATACCGCAAAAGAAGATGTTTATAAGATGGGTTACTATGGTTCATTTAATGGTACTCCTATGGTAAGAATTAATCAGGTTCATACTGTTGGTACATATACTTTTAAACTTTCAGATAATGATATTTATGTAGTTACCGGACAAGAGAAACCTGTGAAGTTTGTAACTGAAGGTGAAGTTCGTATTGTTGCTGGTGATGCTCTTGGTAACGTAGACTTAACTCAGGATTATTTTTATGGAACACAGTACGGAACTGGTGTTGCCATTACTGATTTGTTTGGTAAGTATGCCATTTCTGGCTAATAGAAAAATTAATAATATTTAAAATATGGGGAGTTTTCTCCCCTGTTTTAATTTTGTGGATGGAGTAAAAGGAGTGTAGAAAATAAATGAAGATTTTTGAGCTGTCTAAGGAATTGAGTGTTGAAAATAAAGAGTTAATTCAAATTGCTTCTGAGCTGGGCTTTGAAGTTAAGAGTCATTTAAGTATTTTAAGTGATGAGCAAGTGAAGGAAATCAAAGCACATTTGCAGAATGATGAGCAAAATAATAAACAAGAAGAAGCAAAAAAAACAAAAGAAGTTAAACAAGTAAATAAGGTTCATATTAAACCGAATTTAGATCTTCAAAGAATGATTTGTGTAAAAAATATTTCAGAAGGAAAATTGATATACA